>JGI24158J21664_10005944_pt1 | contig 16024 bp, 8 predicted proteins | sample Ectturendosymbi3_FD_21664 | JGI IMG/M metagenome (IMG submission 21664)
TAATGTTCGCAAATGGTTGGTTTACTGCATGCGATGGCTTTTATGGTGCTTCTGCTTATTGGCTGAGTCATATGAAACAATAAACCATTACCATTACGCGTCGAACGCGTGACCACCAGAGTTGCGAATGCACCACGCACCGCGCGATACGGCGTTACGTGACCACGGCGCGACCTGTTTGTGTTTTCCTCTCGCCCAGAAAAATATCACGAAAATCAGTCTTGCTCACGGTCATCTCGGAGTAGCATCTAACCTACAGGTAGTCTGATAGGTTAGATCAAGACTCAAAAGAAACAGTTGGCGAACGAGTGGTGTCTGCTAACAAATACCTCAGAACGGTTAGGCTATGAACAAACCCAGGTTATAACCAATTCTCAGACAGACCGTTTCAGGCCAGCCTAATAGGGAAGCTTACTCTCTTCCTCCATGAAAATAATTGAATGATGTTTGCAGTAACTTATGTTACGTTCTTTGACCTATGACTACTGGTATCAACCCTTGTTGTGATGAATATCGCAGTGCTTAAAATTATACTAATAAAACCATGAGTGAATACAATCCTATTGTGATAAACTGAGCGGTTCGAGCGAAACCGGCGGGTCTACGTTTCTTCATTGTTAACTTGGGCGTACCATGGACACTTCCTCGTAACCAGTGCTCTCGCGGAATTGTCCTAAACGTGTGCTGTTCTTCTTCTTTAGAAGAGAATTTTCGGTGCTAAGGGTAAAGCTGCGATTGCCAACCATCTCCATGATCATGTAGACCATGTGTCTATCAGGCAGCAATCGCAGCAGCTTGCAGGTGAGGCCACGGTGCCATACGGTGTACACAGGAGCAGGCTGCTGTGAGGTCGACAAACAAAGCTCCGGCCTTCTTTTTAGCTGAAAAGCTATCCTCGATGTCCTGTTTCAACAGGGTGACCTGATCTACGGCCGACCTCCCATGTCGAAAGCCCGCCTGCTCCTGTGGGAGCAGTGGGTCGATGATTGTTTCAACACGAGCGTAGCAGAGATGAGCGGATTGTCATATTTTGCGATCCAGATCCAGTCCTGATTTTTGAAAACTCAGTCCAAGTCCAACTGAAGACCAAAATACTTGAAAAATTCAGCCTTTTCACAACAAAAAGGCCTCATTTCTTTTCCATTAAGTTAGTCCAAATCCGACCAGGATCCTAAATTTTAAAGTGAGTTGCAGGCCGGATCCAATCCAAATTTGATAAAATTTCCTTTAGTATGGATCCAGTCCAATCCAAGTCTAGCTCATCTATGGAGCGTCGATGAGTCTCTCGAGGATTTCAAACAGGATGCACAGCAGAGGTAAAGGATGATAGCTCTTTGGGTCCCCCAATGGCTTTTCTGGCTTAGGCGCTTGGGATCGCAGCTACTGGTGCTCTTCTCCAGATCTTTGGAAGTTTGAGTTGGCGCATGAAGAAGCGTCGCAAAAGCAAGATTTGAGAGCCGACCTGGCGTGGAGTATAAACTCCGGGAAGACGGAATCCAATCCCCGTGACTTTCCTGGTTTCAGGCGTTTGAGGTCAGCAGCATACTCCTCTGACCTAAAGGGTTCGGAGATACTGTGACCCTTAGGTGTTGGAATCTTCCATAGGTCGGACAGCTGCTTGCTGATGAGCCTGGTGGACTCGCGGCCGCCTGTCCTGTGTGCCCCGTTCTTCACGAGTTGCGAGGCGACGGAATTTGCCGAGACGGGGCACAGGTGAGAGGAGCGTCCAGACATGCAAGTAAGTTTGTTGGTTGTTCTCTACGCCTTGCGGCTAGAGTGTGAAAAGTCGATGGAGTTGGCAGCTTCCCCCATCGATCCTGCTTCTTCTGATGTAGTCAAGATAGTAGGGACGAAGCCGCTCTGTCAGAGTCAGTCCCCACTGGGGCTCGGATGAAGGAGCGATAGAGGGCCTCGCACAGGCCCGTAACCAGCTTTGGACCCCATGGGGGGCGAAGAGTTTTCCGAGAGGGGCCCAAATTTTTTGAACTATGTCCAATATTTTTAAACTATGTCCAACACATTTTTCCAGGGGGGGCGAAAAATTTTCTAGGGAGGCAAAGCCCCCCTGGTTACGGGCCTGGTCTCGCACTCTTTGTCCCAGCATGGCACATAGTTCTTCCGACGACCACGTGGGTATTGTTTAGCCCCAGATAGCAGGCCTTCTCAATGTTTGGTGTATCCGGAGGTGGCAATCTCTCAACGGATTCACCTGTAAGAAGGCAAAAGCGCTTCCAATCGGTCTTGCGAAAGTTCCAACGCTTCACCAGGTCGCTGTGGACAGGAACCTTGAATCTTGGTGGCGTTATGAGGAAAAGCCGATGTTGTGACCGCGGGAACTTTCCCAGAACAGTCGGCTGTCCTGGCCGAAACTCGCGAAGACCAGGTCTGGATTGGTGCCGACGTTCCAAGGTCGAAAGAAGAAACTTGCTGTTTCCTTTTGGTTATACAACAGTCCAAGATTGTTGGATGTTGCCCAGGAATCCAGGTTCTCACCGTCCAGGGATGTTGTGTTGTAACCCCAGTTGACATGCTGGCAGTTGAAGTCGTCAACATACAGACTGGGGTGTGGAAACGTCGGGATGGTCGTTGGGGTGAGTCGCGAGCGTGGAGGTTTGTAGACATTGATGATCTTGTATCCTGCGACGTCTATGCACAACCGCTCAGTCTCTGATTATTTTGGAGACTGATCGACAAGTGACCATTCCAACCGCTCGTGGACAAACGTGGTAAGGCCGTGATTCCTGCTCAGGATTGACCCAGCTTGTGAGAAGTTGGGAATCACTAGCTTGTCTGCAGTTGTGCAATGAGTCTCCTGTAGGACGATGATGAAAGCCTTGTTCTTATAGGCTAGCTGTTCAATGACGAAGATCGCGTTTTCAGTGAGCCCGTCGGTGTTCAACTGGAGTATATTGGGTTGTGGGTCGTCTTCGGCAGCATTTCTGCTGCCGCGCCTTGAGAAGGGCGTTGTTTGACCCACCCACGCTGAACACATCCAGCGCGAGTATCAGTGGTTGTTCTCGTGATGACAGATTTGGTAAGCATTTTCAGGAAATGACGCAGCATGGAGGGCCACGTGAAGGCATCTGTCCTCCTCCCCAATAATAGGTATACAATGTACAGCACAAATCATTGGAAGTTGAAACCGGGCTACACATATAAACAATCATGAACTGCGGCAAATGTTATGAGTTATAGGTATTACGGTATGTATAACAATGGTGATTCAAGAAAAGGGAAAGGATCAATGAAAGTCCATCCCATTCTGATATGATACTGTCGCAGACCCGGGGGCTAGGGCCGGAACATTTAAATATGAAAAAACTGTTCTTTCCAAAGTTCGATTGCTTTCTGTTTTGTCGTCGACTTCATTCTAAGGAGCTTTCTGTTCACACATATTGGAATTGTCATCTTGACTAAGAAATGTTTCTTGCATTGTGCGTTATTGTTCTTATTTTGAGTCAATTTTTGCATCAACAATTGAGCCAATAAACTTCATAACGCCAATAGCGCAAGGCCAAGCGGCCTCGCGAAATGTTACCAATGGTCAGAACTTCGTGTTTTAATAACTTCACAATTGAAAATCAAACTGACACCTGAATAAAAAGTACGGCGATTCGAAGGCAGACTCTCTGCAGAGAGTCCCTGATTCGAAAGTGCGTTGTTGGAAGAGTGCGACACAATAATACATAAAAGAGCAAACTTGTTTCGCTTGTGATAGTGAAGGCTCAACATAATATACGATCGTACACGCAATATACGATCGCGACGAATTTGGGAAACTCCACCGAACCAAACTAATCAGCACTGCAACCTGCAGTTCCAAAACTGAAGCGAAAGTTGCAAAGAAGTTAAAAACAATATTATCAAATCCGATCCAAATCTGGTTAATAAGAGATTATAAAATCCGAATCCGTCATAGTACTAGAATGTGCCATGATTTAAAACCAAATCTTATTGTTGGGGTATGTGAAGGACAAGTGGCCTAGATTTCTTGCAGGAAGGTTGGGCTAGACTTATATAAATGACTGAGCGTAAAGGAGAGAAGTAAAATGAAAACAGTTTTCACCAAAAACTTAGATCGAAATAATCTGGTAACAAAAGTGCTGAAACAACATTGGGCACAACCTTTTGCTCACTGGGCGCAATTTTATAGCTCGTTGGGCGTCATTTTTAGCAAAAGAAAGACATGGGGAAAATGTTAAATTTTATTTTACTTGACATTGACTCGAGCTTGCAAACCACCAACGACTCGAAGTGAGTTGTTTGGGTAATCATGCGCTTGCTCTTACAGTCATTCCTACTTCATGAATCGATCTAACATGTTTCTGGAAGAAGTATTTTCCTTTCCTACATTCTTATATCTAACAAGCACACGTTAATGCAGTACGCCATTGTGTGCTTTAAAAAAATGCGCTGTCATTAGGGCTGTGGAGCCCGAAGCTGGGCATTTTGCCTGGAGCCGGAGCTCAGTTTAAAATTTAGGTCCGGAGCCGGAGCTATGGCCATTTGAAAAGTAGCTCCGGCTCCTTTCTTAGAAACTAACGGCTTTGCCATATAGGCTTAGGTGTGCTCTTTATAGCACACTAAACGCGATTGTTACGAGTTACGACACCAGACTACAACAGTGGATATGCAAGCCTTTGATGTTTCTTTGGTTTAATAATCGCTAAGGCTGTGACATCGTAGCTGACAGGCGTGGTGTTACTTGTTGAACAATAGTTCTCAACACTGTTCTAAGAGCCGCATGCAGCTCCCAAGCATCCTTTGTGCGGCTTTTAGCAGTCTTTCAGTAACAGATTCTATTTGAATATGAGCTGATGATGCCTACTTTGTAGGTAAAATATATACTCTGTAAGAGCTTAGTGTCTGATTCTTTGCTAGGAAAGGATTCCATTTGAGAGATAGTGTCTTTCAGTAACACATAGGCCTATAATATTTTGCGTAGCAGACTTCGCTGGTGCAAAAAAAGGGCCAATTGACTTGTGGTAAAATGTTTTGTGCAGCTCTCTAACAAAAATCCTGAATAAAAAATCAACCCAGCACTGCCTGGTTTATCACAAAAGCACCAACTCAAACACAAGTAGCGAGATATTTGTACTACTGAAGTCCGTCCGACCGACCAGCCGAATTCGCGACAACACGAATTCACAAACATTAATNAACACATTGGNAACACGTAAACGTATTGAATGGAAAACCGACACCAAGAACTAGCCCTCGATGCCCGCCTAATCCACCAAGTCGCTACAGCGAGCACATCCACGCAGCTAAACATCGTCCATCGCTTAACCTGAACGGTTAACTCCGCGCTTCAAATGGACAGTTCTAACCTGCAATGGCCGAATGCGGAAAAAACTGAGCCACAAGTGAGAAGGTTTTTGTAAAATTCAAGACTAAAACCTTCAACCGAAAAAAAACCGAACAAAAAATGTAAACAATTCCAGAAACCGTGGGATTGCGTTTCCAAACGCAAGAATTACGCGCAAGCATTTTCAACAAGTTATTGAACTACACTTTTTTCGGAACTGAAAACGCGTGGACTGTAATACGTTGATTACAGAAAAGAAACAGAATGGCGGCGTTGAAACTGATCGCACACATATCGTAACTTCATAAACAAACCCTGCTTGAAATTGTTAATAAGTTAGTTTTCCGGATGACTTGATAACTTGAAGTTGCAAGCAAACATCCACACTAGAAATTACTTTTTCTACTGCAGCAAGATAAACGGGAAAACAGTGGCGAAACTGATCAGATGCTACCGAGGTATCCCAGATTTGGCAGTGCGTTACTACTTGATGGATTGAGGCGCTTGCGCGAGACTGTAGCCGTTTAGCAGCTGTTTCTTTGGAGAAAACGCGCCACAACTAATGTAAGAGTCGAACGCCCGCTGATATGGTTGTCAGTAGAGAAAATTATCGCGGTGACAAAACCGAGTGCTACTTGCATCGCTTGAATTCCGTGAAATAGAGCAAGGATAAATTGGCAATCCACAACGAATGGCACCCTTGACATTGCTTCTTTCAATGCGTATGACGATTATAGTTCATAATTGAATTACACCGAGAACAGCTGTCTTGCGTCCATTCCAACAGAGATGCCAAACACCGGTAAGACCAAAAGGCAGCAAATTTTTTTTCTTTGAAATAACCAGCAGGTATGATGCCAATCAGCGACAAATCAACGGAATAAAATCGTGTCTGTATGACGTTAAAACCCTACGGTCCTGCACCAGCGTTTGTACAGAGGTTATAAAAACGCACGGAAACGCTTCAACGTTTTAAGCACCACTGAAGCCGTACTTGGTTATATCAAAGCGAAGTGACGCCGCTGACAGAGCACCATCTCATGGGCGGCCGTCAGATCAAGGAAAACTGAGCGAACACACTTGAGCACCATTTGAAGCCACACAAGGATGTCATCAACACAAACAAACCACAATCAATCACAATGCTATGCGATTCAAACGAAAACATAACTTGCTCCTCAGTGATTTAGGAAAGGGGCGGAGGGTGGTCTCCGTTGGAAAGCGAGATTTGCGGACTGGCGACAGCTTGGAGTTGACGAGCGCGAACAGACTTTTTTTCAAGATACAACGGATCGACGCGGGAAAGCTTGGCAGCCAAGAATGCGTGCACACAGAAGAGCAATGGGTACGCTCTCTCGCTCATGAAGCTCTGTTTAAAAAAAGCAGGTAGGTTGGTCCAGCAAGTGTTCGCACAATAACGGCACCTGGCCAAACTTCACAATGCTAAATGATTAACACAGACCTGCTTGTCAAGTGCCTGAGTCGTTCTATTCTGAAAGGTGAAGGTCACTTCAGATTTTCCATCGTCAGACGAGCCTTTCAACTGCGAGAACTTGTACTCCCACACCGTTTTCTGTCAAGAACATAACACACGTGTCTAGAGCGACGATATCAGAACTCGTTCCACGGTTTCCTTTCTTGTGTGTGCAGTGAAACCGACTCGTACAAAGTTTTGCGCTATCATTTTTTTATTTTCAGTCTCCACAATGCAACAGTGCCGTAAAAGTGATGCAGTGGCTTCAACAAGGGCAACTAAACTTCGGGTCATACCGAAGATTAGAAAAGCGATACTTGCGGCCTGTCTAGCCCCGCGCCCGGCGTAATTGGATGGGTGAAGGGAAAAGGTTGTTTACACACGGCCCTACCATTGCAGCATTCACTACATAGGTCCCCTGACGAAGATGGGCGCTGCAGACCACTCGTGACGGTCTAAAAAGTGATTATAATAAAACTTCTCCGATGCATTTGCTAAATTACGCTTAAAAAGAACATTTATCTAGAGTCAACAACGCTTTTATCAGGAACAGGTAACACGAAAACAATTTTCTACGGATCTCATAATGAAACAAATCGCGCTGCAGCCATCAGCGGACGAAGGAACTTCATTTGTTTAAAATACACACCGGAATGATTGTGGTAAAGAATAAATAACTAAAAAATAACGAAAAACTGTCATATCTGAGATAGTCATACTCAAGAAGAGATGAAACCGAGTACCAGCGGAATATTCCCGACAACACATAGAGCTGGTGTCACACAGACGAAGAGCGACCTTGGTTCATATGACCACAGCCAGTTGCACTGTGGCGAGCATTAGGGGTTCAAAGGGATGCCTGCAGCAATATGAAATCAATTCTTTCTCATATCACGGCATTCCCGCGTCACGATGTTGAGCTGTGCGTTTATAACCAATGATTTCTACTGAAACCTATTCTTTCGTCCCTTGACAAAAGATTTTTGTCTGTGGATAAGTCCCGAAGGAGCAGAATCAGAAAATGGAGATTGAAATCAGCAAATTTATTTTCACCCCTATTAGCGTACACAAAGCACATCAAACAAAATGACCTGGGTTTTGGTAGGATTAAGCTGGCGGTTGTAACTTGGGCGAAAAGGACCATAACAGTCTACAGCAGGGGCCTTCAACTTCAAAATTCTTGTCTTGTTCCACTTAATAAGAAATCAGATCCCGTATGTTATGTTTTGATTTTTCTCACATTTTCGACGCTGTGGTTGTAATCCGTGTATATCCGTGATTTTCGACGTATTTCCATTGAAACTCCAAGATCGAACTTTTTGTGGCGCCACATTAAAATGATAAGGTTGAAGTTTTACCAAGGCGTCTATACTGGATGTGATCTTTGTAACATTGGTTGTGCTCGAAAACAGCTAATTATATATGCATGGCATAGTGGTTTTTGGACATCACCGATCCAATACATTTCCACTTTTGAAGGATGCGTTGCGATAGCCACGTAAGAAAAGAAAAAACTAAAAATTGTGGATATGATGTTTTACATGAAAAGTCATCTCTGTTAGCTGCTTCACACGCTTGGATAGAAGTCGGGCCACATTCTTTACGAGTATACTTTGATGCATTTTAAACTTCGCGTAACGAGTTTGTTTGTCGAATCCAAGAGCTTGTATCACTGAAAGTGGAATTCATGTTGTGTTTGCTGCCAATGACTTTTGACATTAACATTATACCGGAAGATTTTCATGTTGAGTTGGCCTTCCCACAATACTGAGTCGGGGTCTCATGGTACAGAAAATTACTGCAATTTCGCTAAGGATGTTGTTGTAGCATTCGTCAGGTTTATTTTATTCTTCGCGATAGATTCTCTAAGCTACATGTTTGCTGCCTTGGAAATTACGCTTGGGACTGTACACTCAAATGAACACTTTTTGTTTTACTTGAAGACAGATAAATGTTTCTTTACTACTCTAATGCTGGCGAATACAGGTGACTACAGTCCACACGTTGACTTTTTTGTTTTCAATTACGATACCGTAAGTATTCACACAGCGTTGTGTAAACTTTATCAAATACTTCATAAATATTATTTTGTTATGTTGCGGCTCGAACAGTGTTTCTATGTTTTCAGAGATGTTTATTCCGTCTCTCGCGTTGGCTCTTCAGGTTCCAGGTCACTGCAAATATTGGCCCTCATGTTTCGCTGAGACGGATTCCTGGTCTACAGAGTTTGGACACTGGGACCACGTCAATATTATTTAAATCAGTGGAGTCGAAAAATAGGACGTCAGAAGCAACATTTTTCCTGGGGTGACTCTATGGAAGAACTTAAAAAACTATTCATCAAATTAATTCCACCAACTTTAAAATGATCTTTAGTTTCTAGTCATATTATTGACAAGAAATACACGAAATACCTGAAACAGCGTTTTAATATATCGAAGTCCCAAAACTGTGCTTTGGGTTCACAAATGAAATGGTTGTTCAAACACAAGAAATGGATGGTACACAAAATTTCACCGAACAATGGCTTGCTCTAAAAAATCACTCAATATTTCACCTTGCCCAGTCATTGTTCGGTACACATTTTACCGAACAGTGGCTGGGCAAGATGAAATATTGAGCGATTTAATTTCAATTCAGAGAACAAAACGATGTACCTGACTTGAGACATCCACCAGCCTGAATCCATCGTTGAAATCAACAGTAAATTCGCAGTCTCTCGCATTAGCAGTACAAGGATAGGATTTGCTCTATAAACACGTAAAATGCTTCAAGGTATCGAATGACGTTATGCTTACAATTATAACGTCTAACACACCTGAACGCCGAGTGAAACGTCAAAATCCTATTTATTTTTTTTAAAACAAATACGAGGTGAACGCGACGACGAACAACTTTGAAATCGATGTAACGGCAGAAGTTAATTACTGCCTATCTCGTCGACATCCCAAGCTTGGTGAGTTTAGAAACAAGTGACTACGATATTGAATAACGGTCATGGAACATGCTTCAGCAATGAGCTCGACGTACACACGTATAGTTAAGAAAAAACGTGACAAGGCTACGACAATTTATACATCGAAGCCTTTTAGCCCCGCACATTAAGACGATTCTCATCTTTTGGCGCTGACAGGGTCTCCTGTCACGTTGCAAACGCCAGCCTATCACTACCCACTGTGAAATACGTACGCTACGCATTGCGGGGTGTTTCTGTAATTAAAAACGACAGGCCAGTGTAGTTTATCTGTGCCACCAAAAATAGTTTGTCTGTATCGTACTACTGCTTAAGAGTACGATTACAGATGAGTAAGAGCCCATAAAACTACAACAGAGTTTTGGGTTCTTATATCTTAAATCAGTAAAAGGGTATTATATCAGTCAAAGAATCAACAGAATTCAATAAAATGGCGGACAATTAAGGTCAGATTGATTGAAAATCGCAGTCAGCAGTGTCTCAAAAACATAACTTACTCTATTTAAAACCAGCTGCTGTTGCCAAAAAATGTAAAACTAACTGTTGTAACAAAAAAAGTTCAACACGATAAAATTTGAATCTTTTCCATGGATCAAACTGACCAACCGCAAAGCACGCGGCTGCGTCACACATCGAAACGCGCGGAACTGCAATCGGACACATCGATCTCCAGAGAAAAAGCTTACACTTTTAAAGTTGCTAAAAAATAATTGTGTTTGCGAATGCATGACACTTGTTATTGCCACAGCTCTGTGGCAGAACATGTTGGCTGTAAAAACAAACGACTTAACGATATGTGATTAAGAGCAGTGATTCTTAACATGGATTCGATCCAACCCCAAGGTGTTTGGTGAACTACTAGTCTTGGGGTTCGGCTTAAGTCCGATGCACAGTTCACTTTGTGTGTTAATAAAATATATACCTATATTTTAAATATATCATAATTTAAGATGGCAACTGCGGAGAGTTCAGTTAATGCACCAATGAAACATGTGGGTTTCAGTACCCGTAAAAAAGTTAAGAATCACTGATTTAGAGGTTGCCAACACGACGCAATTCTCCCGCTGACGACGTATAATGCGTTGGCAGTCTGAGGCTGAGCTTGGTCTGTTACCTCATGTGTCGAACTGGTCAAACAACTTTAACAGTAGGAGACAGGCTACCCGCGGGGCTTGATAGTCTACAAAAGATCATTTGGTTTAGTCAGCGCAGTAGTAACGAGTAAGCAGTGAAGTTAAGTCTTGCAACAGTCGTCAAGTTTTTACAAGGAAAATACAGCTATTTTTTGAAAAGTGAGGGGCGTGAAGACAAGCATTCGAGGTACCCTCACGTTCGGCCTGCGCATTGGAAAGCACTTGCTGCGCTCAACAAAACAATGTTAGGTGTTTCCAGAACTGATACAGTCAAAAAAACACAGCCATCGTGATATGGCAACAACAGAGACCGCAATAGTAGTGGTAACTCGAAACAGGGAAAGCCGTTTCGAGATAGCTAACTTACCAGTTTGCTCTATGTATAATCTAGCCACAATCTTATAACTGCATTTCATAACGAACAGTGGACGGTCGATGATCGCAGCTGGAATATAATAAGATTTTGGAACTTAACCTTGTATAAAAAGCGCATGTACGCAACGCATACCATTTGTCCGTTCAGTGCAGGCAACCCTCTGTTGAAGGGCATTTTGATGAGTAGGTCTCAACTTCACAAGGGGTGTGTGATGTGTACATGCACAAACCCTTAAATGAAAATGACAGTAGCATGTGAAGATGCAACTATGCGAAGCAAAAACGCTTGAGCCGTTATGAGCGCTGAAACACAAATGAGTTCGAAGGCGACTGAAGATATTGCGCAAACCTTAAGCTCATACCCTCCAGTCACTAAAAGGAATTTACGTCTTTGTCAGCGGGAGATTAAGACAACCTACTTGCTTAAAATGCTTTGCTGGGAACTTTCAAAACGAAACACATTGGCAGGCACGTTTCGAACGGTATAAGGACATGTTTTTAAACGAAAGATATGATCGAGAGAAAACTTGTCGCAATAAGGTTTTAGGTTAGATAAGATTAAAACCAATGTCCGCACGAAAGAGCGTGTTCATAATCATCTGTCTCTGGTATTTATGTCTCAGTGATAACGAGCCTTCAGGATTTAATGTCAGGTTGCCGTAAAAGACAACAAACAGTTCTTCAAGATAAGCTTTCCCTAGACGACTCGGGTAGCAGGCGCACGAAGAAAGTGAAAAAGCAAGCGCAGAGCGAATTGAAACGAGCAACTGTTTCTAACATCAGATCTGGGAAACAAAACGCTTAATTTTAAAATCTAGAGCGTTTGAAGCGGCGTTGTTGAAAAGATAACGATTTTGAGTAATTTTTGTTGCCTATCTGAATGCGAACATGCAACAATCAATTGGGCTTTGGAACGCCAGACCGACTTTTGCTGGCGAGTTCACGCTACTTTTGGGTTACCACTCGGAAAACTGCTACGGAATGTCGGTCGTTGGCAATTCTTTCGGTTGATGTCGTTTGAAAATATGACTTGGATTGAAATAACCAGCAACGTGAATTCTCGTATGCGAATGATGAGCGTAACAGCAAAGCGCTATGTTGACTGCGAGTACAAAACCGACGACCATGGTTCAGCACACTTCCCCTCATAGAGAAATGGGCTGACAAGGTTTTTCCGTGTCTTTCAAATAGGACAGAGAGATCAGCGATATTTAAAAAAATCACTGAAATTGACTCTGTTTGTTGTGTAAAAGCTAATAAAAAATAAATACTGACAGATCTGATACACTCGCTGCTGGCAGAACAATAAATGTTCTACCATGTTGAGAAGTAAACGCAAGCCATAGATCCATTCGCATCAACAAGGAAGTGTTGCTTTCAATAAAACTACTTTATTTTGCAGATAAGTATTGCATGACGACAATACCAGTTGTGACAACGAGCTACACATAGCTTACGTGTCTATTTAGCCCAAGGGTTTTTCAATTGAAGGGGAAAGAAAAGATTTCCTTGTTAAGTACGCCGTAACATAGGTATTCTGATCTCCTGATTGAAGCACCCACCCTTCTTTCGATGCAATGAAATACAAGGGGAACAGAAGGTCGGACTCCAGTGCACTGCTATTATGCTGTTGTCTCGCGGTGTGTTTACTTCCAGTTCACGGTCAAAGCACCACGACGGCACCCCAAGCACAGTGCGCAAGTTACTTGAACCGATACACTCAAGATAACCAATGCATATACAGGTATTTACCAATGCAATGCATAAAACAGCATAAGAAAGCTTTCAATGTCGTTATTTTACTCGAGTACTGCTAGAGCGGCAAGTGGTGATTCATAGGATAAGTTTCATCATACACACGCATGCACTGCTGTAGTGCTCATATGAAGGATAAAAATAAACTGCACGAGCAACTAACGCAACATGCCTCCTTATCATTCAGCTTCATCGTACCAAAGAAGGAAGGCGGCGATCAATGTCGTGGACTGGAAGACCAACTCCGAACGCTACAAGCAGCTGTTCGAGGTTAGCTGATTATAATGTACATTATCTACGAAACCTGCACGGTGGTCACAGACGCAAACGATTATTGTGCGGGTTCTGTTTGTTTTAGTTGCGCTGTCATGACAATTCATTGTGCGACAAAGCAATCAGCAGAGTAGTCTCGAAATGACCGGTTTCAGGGGAGAGCCCGTTTTCGTGCAATGTTCCTGCAAAGGAAGCGAGGAAACGCAACGCTGTCACAGAAAAATCTATAGTTCTTCCACTTATACAATGCGGACATCACAAAACTAAAACTTTCTTGTTTTACTCAATACAGGGCATTCTTTTCATACTAATGTGTGTTTAGTAATTGAGTAAATAGCCCCATCATAGTTATAGATATGGTCTCACCACGGTTCAACCTGCAAAAAAAACAACGCAAAACATCGTGTGACGGGAGAGTGCTTACGCTTTCAAAATCGATACCGATTTAGTTCGGGTGTACGTTGAGCAGAGAACGTAAGGGAGAACATTAGGTCCTAACCCAAAGGGTTTTCACTTCAGCTTGATATTGTGCATTATCTACTTGTTTTCTGCATCAGAGGTTCGAAATTTCAAGACACCGAGCACCACAAAATTAGCCTCATCAAATACGTTTATAAGCATAGCTAGTTACTAAAAGCGACTGTGACTACAAGCAAAGCTTTCGGTTTCAGACCATAGTTTTTTTTTTAAAGTAACTTACAATCGTTCTCACCACCAAAATCTGAACAAGCTAAAAATGTTGACGTTACACGGGACTATATGAACACGTACAGCGATTACCTACACTATCACAATCAATGAATGTTTATTTTTATGTCACGGTAGCCTAAGATAAAGTCGTACTTTTCATCAACTTTACCAATTCATCGTAAATTATTTTAAACAATTACACAAGACCGCAGATTTTTGAAACAGAATTAAAAAATAGAGCAAGAAGTCCTCTAATTCGGGTTCAGCAGAGACGGAATGGAAATCTCTGCAACTACCTACAGATCAACCACGAAAAGCTTTACAAAAATCTACCCTCGAAACGCGAACTGCAAGCAACAGCAACGAAATGATAGTTTGAAATTGACATTCTTCAAATCACCAAATATCGGTCATAAAGGTTGTTAACCAATTCAAAACGAGAGTTAAGTATGGTTCATTGTACGATTTAATGAACTGAGTCATGTATTGTGGAAGGATGCTATTGGCTGAAGCCTGCAAATGCAGCCGAAGTAGTGGGGATTCCACCATGACAAAATTTTCCGATATATAACACGTCTTAACCAACCAAACAACAACAAACGATATCAATAAACAAAAGTGAAGAGAAAAAAACGAATGTACAAAGGATAGTTTCATCGCGGTGTATCACTCTTTTTTCTGTGGAGTATATATCAACTTTATAGGCATTTCTCAAAATATGCGGACGGAAACAGTGAAAAATATTATGAATTCAGTTTATTCCAAAACACGCTACTTTTTCTTCACGCAAATTGTGCTGTTTCATCTTCTCTATTCCCATACTTAAAGCTGCTGAGAGTGACACATATTATTGCGATTTTCTTGCAAGCGGTAATTGTTTGTATAATGATTGGTGTTTCATTCAACGATAGTCGACCTCGTTTTTCACATGTCCTTCAAGCGTTACTGGTCTTACACCAGGATTGAGCACGAACTCATACTTCTTTCCAAACAACAAGCCACTTCTGTGCAAACGAAAAGGCTCCAATGCAAGCGATAGGCCGATTGTTATTTGCAAAATGCCTGCGCTCTTTACTAAAAGCAGTTTGAAAAGAAATTTACCGGTTGTAGGTCGCACAAAATTCTTAAAGTAAAATTTCGAATTCGCGCAAAGATCCAAGTTCCAATGTTAAAAATTTCAGTTTTCAGTGTTACTTGCCCGTCCACGCCCTGAAGGGCATCATCAAGGCTTTGTGGAAAATAAACTGCTTTGAACCAATTCGGAAAAGGCAAATCAAGGAGGCAAGAAGAAAAAATAAACAAAAACTGCGGAAGACGACCCAGCCGCAACCACGCGTTATGAAGCAAGCGATTTGCGAATGCAGTCACACGAAAGCAGTATTGATACCAGCGGTTAGAGATTATGCCGCTTTACGGCGCATTTGATTGTGACGTTCTGAACGACACCACTTCGCCGTAGGCTAACGCAAGCACGGTGATGACACGCGCAGCTATAACAATGATATGCTCTCCACATTTGCATATCTACAGTGCACAGTTTTCAGCGATCTCCTGAGGATAAAGACAAGAATTAAGCGACGGCGGGAAACTTAGTTAAACCTATTAGAAAAACTCTTCAGCTACAAGTTTTCATCTTCAACCAACTTTTCCATAATCAAGCAGGATACAGATAACACAAAAAGAGAAAAGGGGGATGGATCATTAGGACACACCGATTATACCGGGTAAAATTATAGGACAATGCACACATGCTGTTCATTTGTTGATTCGCGTGTATCAGGAGCTGCTTTTTATCAAACTCTCAACAACCCTTTCTTCTTCCTTTGCGTAATAAATTTTCATTGTGTGTGCTGTCACCATTCCTCTTCATAGTCTATATGAATTTGATGCCGATAAGACAGCCACAGCCGTGTCGACGAGGGTGCCACTGTTAGAACCTGCATGCTCAGCCGTTTGCTTGTTGCGGACGATTTGGTACTGGTTGCATTTTCTACACCGGGTCTTCGGCATGCACCTGATCGGTTTTCAGTGTTGTGCGACAA
>JGI24158J21664_10005946_pt1 | contig 16024 bp, 10 predicted proteins | sample Ectturendosymbi3_FD_21664 | JGI IMG/M metagenome (IMG submission 21664)
AGCGCTAAATACGAATGTAACCACAGCCGATGAACTACTCTACGGCTGCTTTTTTTTCTCGCTGAGACATTTCGGTGATTTGTCTCACAGTTGTACTGAAACTCGCCATAACAGTGTTTTTTAGCCTGTATTTTCAGACATTCTGACCGAAACGACTTAATTTTTTTCGGTCATTTCAATAAAAATTCGGTCGATGACCGAAAAGTAACTGCAAAGAAAACAGCTCTCCGATCCTAGAACAACAACAACACATAGCGAGTCCAACATCGACCCACCTCGTCCCTCCTGTGTATACGACGACGACACCGCTGCTTGTTGCTGGTTGGGGGGAGCGTAGCTGTTGTGGAGCGGAGGGGGCACGCTGGCCTGCTGGGGCCTGTGGTGGGACGGCGGCCCGCGGTTGTAGCTGTTGGCCTGAGGCGGGACAGACGGCGCGGCGCGACCGGGCGCTCTCTGCTGGCCTCTTCCGGACGACGTGTGGCCGCCTTGGGTCGGAGGCCGTCGTCGACCTTGGTTGACGTTCCTCACTTCGGGCTCTGCACGAAGCAGCGTTTGCGGTTGACGCGCGAGGTTTTCGCTTTTTCGTCTTTATCGTAAACAAGCGGTAGCTCTAGGAATCAGAGTTGTTGTAAAAAAAAACGACCCAAAAAAATCCACCCGGTTTTTTTTAAAAAGCCCACTAAAAAAACCCAATAAAGCCCACCAAAAAACCCACTCTAATTTTCTTTTGAAAAATCTACTAAGAAGTAAAAAATAAAATAAGCAGCACACTTGTACAGTTAACTGTAATTTTTTTTTATCAAACAAAACGAACAGCAACGAAATTTAAAGGGCTTGAAAAAAAGAGAAGAATAAATCGAACAGTTTGAGTAAATTCTAATGGTTATCTTCTTCAGCTCTGCACAATCGGTAGATTTTAACCAATTTTTCTGCCTTCTCTGCATCTAAACGTTTCCTGATTTTGGACCATACCAAGTCATATATTGGAAAAATACACTCTGTAGCTGCTGAACCAGCAGAGCATGCACATAAACTTGACGTGGAACTGCAGAGTTTGTGTGGGAGTGGTTTTTCGGCTTGTACGTCATCCTCTGCTTTCTGTGCGCATGCTTGTCATGCTTTACCACTTACGAGTGAACTGATCAACAACACATTGCGAAATCAAAGATGGGGTACATTTCTTTACCCTCAATTTTTGAATGCCATGATAGGTACAACAAGTTATTAATGTGTAATTCTGAAAATAGTGATATTGCTTGATGGAATAAAAACAATTCAGAATGCGTTTTTTCTGTTTTCTTTGAGAAAATAACAAAATCTTGTTTCTTTTNAAAAAAACAGGTTTAAAAAAAAAAACCAGGTGGGTTGTTTTTTTTTGAAAAAACCCGGGTTTTTCTCAACCCTGCTGGGAATGGGGGGGTACCGAACTTTTTGTAACTGAGAGGTACTTCTTGATTAACGATTAATGCGAAGGGCTATACCAGTTTGATAAAGACTTCTGAAAGAAACAAAAATTGCTCAATTCAACTTCAGCTATGTCATTTAATTACAATGCTATTCATCTCTATGCGAAGACGCTGGCCACGGTAGTTTTATTTTTAGAACAGGCCGGCGGGCGCCATGTTGGTGACCCGTCCTCTACGGATTTCACAAATCCTACTTCGCAAGAGAAGGACAGCCCGCACAGCAACTTACTCGACTCCTTGGGCAATCCAACGCCAATCGACACCGCGAGTGCTTTTCCGGAAGGCTTCAGAGTGGGCGTGTCACCTTGGCCGTGCGAGAAGTTCAATATTCGCGTCCCGCCGCCGCCCCAGCCCTCCTTCTTGACCGCGAACTCGATCCTACAGCGGCAAAGAGTTTCCTGTTTGGCGTACTCGTCAGAGTAACACGTCGAGTGTCGAGTAACGATCAACACATAACGACCTCCTACATCTGCACTTGCCGATGTTAAGCGAGGGACAGTTGCCGGAGTGCCGCGTGTCTTCCCGTTCGGCAGGGGTCGACGCTGGGAAGCAAACTCGTGACCTTACAATCGACGTGGAATATATACTTACGCAACGCAGCCGAATACTTGGGCAACCGAGCATCTAATCCAGTGAGTGCACAACATTTTTGCGGCCGTTAAAATATAATTTATATATAAATTGTAGCGGCCGTGCATTAATAAAAACTCTTTTTTGTCTACTGACGAAGATACTCAGTAGAAAGACGGCCAAATAGTTAGTTGTGTGAAAGGAGGCTAAGCTCAGTGTGTGGAAGCAGAACAGAAACAATGCAAAAATTTCTTTAACNAACAGCCGGCCGTAATTGATACAAAATGAACGTAATGCGGCCGGCAATAGCGGAAAGATTGTGCACCTCTGANCTAACCTCTTCCGGCGGTATGATCGCTGCGTTGTATACGGGTTTTTCAAGAGATACCCAAAAAAGCGNAGATGCAAAAACTCCCACGAAAGCCGAACAAGTGTAAAAAGCGCACATGGTTTTCTGTCGAACGCTGAGTTCTGCCACAGGCACGTTGATAACAAATCGCACTTTACGTTTAAGCCCAAAACATGCAGTTGAAACGTTTCACAACAGTCAATATTAATATAGAAGTTGAAAAATAAAAACTTATCCCGTCGCGTCACAACTAAGACAGAATAAAATAATCACCGCTTCGCGCCAAACCCCACCTCGGCTCGAAGCGGATTTCAAGCTTTCGATTGGTCCTCGCTTCGTACTTCTTCGACATGACGTGAAGGAACTCGGTCTTGAACATTGACTCCAGGACGGAGTCGTAATCGTTCGCAACGTGGATGACGAAGAAGTCGTCTTGGAACGGGCTACAAGAAAAAGGAGGTCATGGCATGACCAGAGGCATGCACAACTCAGCAAGGCAAAGCTAATTGGGCTTTTGCGAAAACTTCAATGCATTTCATCGCCTCGCAATGTTCAAGGGGTCTAGTAAATAAGCTTTAGAGCTTCACTGCGCGGGGGAGGGGTTACTGCGAATGCCACTGTTCGGTTCGATACTCGGAAAAGAAGCCGTTTATGAACAGAGCTTGTGGAATCTTGGAAAGCACACGATCAGGTCAATCAAAACACTTACTGCTTGCGATGGATCACCGGCCATCTTAAAAATTCTATGATTTCAAAGGACTGCGCAAGGTTTGCAAGAGGAGGGTGTTGAAAAGCGGGAGGGGGCGTTGAAAAGTGGGAGGACGTGACGTTGTTTTTCTCCCGCGCGGTAAAAGCACAATTTGTCAGAAATTGAGTTTCACGGTCGATTATGAAAAGATCGTCATTGAATCTGGAGCGCAAATCAACAAACCAAACGGAGGAAAACAAAACGTATTGAAAACGAAAATAGTTTGTTTGGCCTGTCCCACAATTCGGCCGCAACACAAAGGGGCTGTTTTTTTTTCGGCCACAGATATTTTTGAAATGACAGAAAAAATTAAGTCAATTCGGTCAGAACGTCTGAAAATATAGGCTAACGAACACCATTACGGCGAATTTTGATACAACTGTGAGACAAATGACCGGCATATCTCAGAGACCAAAATGTCTCAGCAACAATTGACCGATAGGTCTCAGCGAAATAAAAGCAACAAGGCGGACAAAGCAGCTTTCGGTCAAATTTGTTTCTGTACATTTGCTTTGCTCTCACATATTAAGAGAAAGGACTTTTATAGACAGCGCAGTGCAAAAAATCAATATAGCTGTCCTCCATGACACATCGAAATCAATACGAAGAAAACATCTCTACGGGAAAGAAAGCAACACAAACGTTCGGAAATGTATTTTCGCACCTGGTGGAGATGGCCCGGACTTGGTCCAAATCGATCTGGCGCTTCAACACCTCTTTGATCTGTCCTTTTTCAGGCCCTTTCTTGACCACCTCCCGGCCGATGAGATAAATGAATTTGGCGCTCAGCATCAAGTCACGCTTGGTCGTCTGTGCGCACGTGATGTCGTCATCAAATCAATAATTTATATCGAATATATATTCACCACACGGTGAGACTACCGTACATGATATCCGCGTGCCCTTCATACAGCGAGAGCAAGATTGCTTTTTGGGCAATTGTAGCTTAAAGTAATTTGTTTTCAAAAACTGGTTAGAAAGACTCTCTCCACCGAAAATTTCACGTTCTTTAAACTTTAAATCCTACGATGATTTCCGCCTGCTGCAATATTCCGTGTTCCACCAGTCATTATTCGATCGGTCATAGTGCATTGATTTTTTTAAACAAACAGACCTCACACAAACCGCGGGATCGCGTTTGCATCGATTGGCAACGAAAGGAGAAGAGTAAACGCGCGCGTCGCACAATACTCTTTTACGCAACTCTTTGAAAANCCGATACGGAGTTGAATCCACAACAAGCGCGAGTACAGAACACGCCACAGTAACGAACCCGGGTGCTGCTCGAATTCATCGCCCCCATGATGAGCGCTCATGAGTGCTTTATGTTAAAGGCTGCTGCAAGTGCCTGGGAACACCATCTCGTGGGGAACAGATGGGCGCTGCACGTGCGGAGCGATGGCAGAGTATTGTTGACGAACAGTGCATTAACAACGCTGCGCTGGTGCAACTGCCCAATGCTGCAGCACACAATGCAGAACGCGAGGAAGTATCCATAGCAACTGCCGTCAGCCTTCCCACCCTCCCCCCGCTTACCTTGAAGCGTCGGTCGTATTTGACGACGGTGTCGGCGAACTCGATTCGCTCGCGCTTTCCGGCGAACTGCCTCAGTTCGGGATGCGACTCGAGGCCGATGTAATCGCCGACGAAGTTGCGGTTGATGCTGTTGCGTCTGCGCTCTTTGCGACCGTAGACGATCTGCGCAAGCGACGGCGCGACGGTGAGAAGCCGGCGAGGCCGGTGTTTTCGACGAATGTGGAGCGCTTTGCAAAGCTCACTATGGGGCAAGTTATAAATGCTTTGCAAACGTCACTACGGGGCAAGTTATAAACGCTATTGCGAAGTAACTTCACTTCACAGATGAAAGCAGGGAATTAATCGCAAATTTTTAATAGGAAATCGATTTCACGTAACACTACACATCGTCAGTCCTATCATCTTATTCAAATAGAATTTTGCGAAGGTCACTACGAGGCAAGTTATAAACGCTATTGAAAGTATGGGGTTCCGGCGTCCGCAGCGCAACATGCATTTCCAGCCCATACCGGAATTGCGAGCAGCGTGCTATGACGAATAGTGCTGCGGTGGATGTTCGCATTTTACTCGTTATGAACAAATTTCTAAATTAACAACACGTTGCCTGGAAACTAACTCGCAACCATCCGCACTGCAAGTTTAACGAAGTCGTTTCGCAGGGAAACAAACTCTATTTTTGACTCAAGTCGTTGTTCTGTACATGTATATGTTACAGAGACGCAGTCGACTGCTTAGCCTGAAAGGAGCACAACGGATGGGCGAATTAGAATTGTTGGGGGGGACATACAACTGTCACAGAGGAGCATATAATCGTCATGCAAGAGCGTACTATCGTCATAAATGACTTTGCAGGCCCGGGACTTATTCATGGCGGACTTTTCTCAAACATTTTTGCGAACGACAAATTTTCAGAGTTTTTTTCCGTGATATGCCCGACGTCCGAAAGATGCAAAAAAATGTAAATCTAGACACACGACAATGCACGGAGGGGTCAGGGGGTCAAACAAACGCTGACCTGCGCTGCTTCCTCCTTGATCTGTTGGTACTTCTTCCGAGCGTTGTACTGCCGGAAAGCTTTCTGTATAACGCGCGCGAAGCCGTCGAACTTTCTTTCGCGCATCTCCTCGAGAAGGAACAACTGAACAAAAAGCAAACACAAGGGTGGACTCTTGCAGAGTGCTGCCCGGCGCCGAACGCCGTCATTTACGCGATGAAGGAGGGCGCCTTACGTCACAGGGCCGGTGGGGGGAGGGCGTGGGTCGCGGTTTGAGAATTTTGCGGGGTCTAGATGCCCCCCCAAACACTGTTCGCAACGTTACCGACGGATAACTTTCTGAAGTAACTCAGCCGATAGTGATCAGGTCGGGGGCACTGGCCAGAGACTGTGGCCAGAAAGTTGACCCCCGAGTCTGTGCGTGCACGATCGGTGACTTTACAGAGCCACGATTTTCATGCATTGTTCGCCACAGCAGACGGACCCACCCTCGTGCCTGGCTTGTTTCGCAGCAGCGAGAACGCCGCGCAATTTCACGCAGAAAATCTTCGCGAAACACTCTTTGTTCGGTCACCATCGGAACAAACGACAAGAATGAAGCCGGGATAGGTAAGAAGTCGGGAGCGCCAAACGCTTTCAAACAAGAGCCAATTAGGATACCTCGTTTGGTAACATTCGGTGCCTGGCGCCTAACTTAGCTCTGGCAGTTACGCGGGCCTTGGGCCATGCGACAAAAATTTGTTCTGCCAGGACAGGGGGCCCCGGCCACCATCGGGCCAAGGTAAAGTTACGGACTCCGGTTGGACGATAACGCGGCTACCGTCCGACCCAAACCGACAGGCACGGCGACTGCTTTGAAACATTTTCTTGTTGCGCGATGAATGATCTGCAAACAAAAGACAAACGGCCGCGGCACTATTACGTCACAAGCGACCCGTCCTCCTCACCGATTCCGGATTTTTCACGAAAAGCTTTGTCCGACCGCACTGCCACTGGTCCGGGTCCATGTTGACGCAGTTCATCAGGTGCTTGATCCCCTGACGCTCGTCTCCGCGCCAATGCGGCCACGTTTCGGGGGTCAGTATGGCGTACCTGGGTCAAAATGAAACGGGAGTCAGTATGGCGTCCCAGGGCCAAAAGGAAAAGCGCACTGAGAAAAGCGGAACGAAGTGCAATTGAAACACGTGCTTTTTACTTCGACATTACATAGTTGTGAGTGTGAATTTCAACCCACGGTTTGAACTCGACTCTAGAAACCGTAGCACGTGACAGTTTACGAGGGCGCGTCGCACGAAAGTGAGCTCGAATATCAAAGTTCCAGCTCACTGCAAATACAAGATTGTCGGAGCAGAACTTTTCGTGGCTGCATTCTCCCAAAGGCGCAAGGTTTCGCGAACAGGGCGATACGCAGGCAACAAAAACAAATAAAGATTAAGACATTGGTTGCAGAACTGCCCAATACTTTTCTCCGCGTTTAAGTTGGGCGATGAGGAAATCAATGATGACACTGGGCGATTCGAAAATGAAACCGATGATTGGCTATAAACATTTCCCTGTAACGGGTGACGCAACATGGCACTAGCTTCGTAGGAAGCTTTTCAAGAAAAAAACTATTCCTGATAGAACTTGGTTTGCAAACGAAGTGTTTGCAACGTGCTGGACTGATTCTCATATTTAGTGTGTTTACAACTACAACACTCGGGTAAAACTGAGATCACTGACAGCTTACTTTTTTTACTGTCGATCCCGACAACTTGAACATAATCATGTATCTCTTTGAACCCCTCGAAATTTTTTTTACACAACTATTCAACCAATTGCCGAAATCGCACAAAGCATTTTGTGTAGCTGTCGCTAAATCGAAGATTGACATGCTAAAAGACAAGAAATTTGACCAAAGGCCGGGGTTGGCGCACCTTGATTAACATTAATCATAAAATGCGCGATGGTGTTGGTCGATCACGTGACACACAGCAACAGCGCGGAGTAAACCAGCGAAACAACCGAGCGGTTTTGTTCACAACTGCAGCTGGCAGTCGGCGCTCCGAATGCTTTCGGTTTGAAACCTACCTTTGCAAGAACTTGTGGAAAGGTCGCCTGTAAGCGAAGCCGGCCCGTCTCACGCGGACGTTCTCCTTCAATCCGAGGTACTCGACCTGATGCTTGACTCGCGACTCCTCCCAGTCGTGCGGTCGCTTCGTTTCGTTCGGTTTGATGCAGCGAATATAGTGCGGGGAACACTGGAACAATATAGTGCGGGGTAACACTGGAAGAGTCGAGGTCGTGTTTGTAACGGCGCGCGTCGCGAACAAATGTCTTAACCTTTGTTAAACCGCTTCAAGCTGTGCATCCGGTGATCAATATTTTGAGCGGCTGGTGACGGCTGTGGTCTGTAGTGTAGTGTAGCATGAAACGTTACTCCGGGTAGTGTAGCATGAAACGTTACTCCGGGTAGTGTAGCATGAAACGTTACTCCGGGTAGTGTAGCATGAAACGTTACTCCGGGTAGCGTAGCATGAAACGTTACTCCGGGTAGCGTAGCATGAAACGTTACTCCGGGAAACATTCTCGTTAACACTCTCGCCGTATCTGCGCGGCGTCGCGGTTCGGCAACTACTTAGGGGTCCACGCGTGGAAGCCCCGATCAACCTTTGTGATCTTCCAGCTGCTGATCAGCTGAAGATTCTTGTGTGGTCTAGTGTCGCCTAGCCATTACTCTTCGTCTTGTTGCATTCTGGTTGAAGTTCAGCCAGGAGTGATAGCGTCGTGTCCTTAGCAAGGTCGACACACCTGTGTGGTTTAGCCACAGTAACCTACGTCTTGTTGCGCTCTGGCTGTAGCTCAGCCAGGAGTGAGCTGTGGTCCCTAGCTGGGCCAATCAATCTGTGTGGTTCAGCCACAACTACCCTGTCCTCTGGACTGTAAGTCAGCCAGAGATTCAAACGTCGTTTCCTTGGAAAGGTCGACAACCTTGTGTGTGATTTATTCACGTTTACCTCTAACCGTTGTGCGCTGCGGTGTCATGAACTTGCGGCCTTAGAACGGCCGCTATGACGTACGTGTGAGAGGGATTTGAAGCTCTAGTTGCAGATCTGCAGAGTGAGCATAATGAAATAGAGGCTTCAATGAAGTCTCGTTCTGCACCTGATGTCATAAATAAACGGTCGCAGAAAATGCACCTGCTGCTTGAGGCACTCGCAAATCATGTTGACGAGATTGTTCCGGAGTTGCATGCGGCTGGTGACAAAAGGTGGTCCAAGATCATTACAAAGGGATCCATGCTCTCCCACCAAGTAAAAACTCTTGATCAACGTGCACACGAGTATTTAAATGCTGAGGCGAGGAAGACGATTCCTCCAAACGTGAATGTGTGTAAATCCGCAAACCATTGTATTCGAACAGATTGTGAAAATCATGTGAATAATGAACAAACTACCAGAGTACTTCCCTATGCTGGGGGAACACAATCTGTGACGTGTCCGCAAAACAATGACTGCAACGTCCTTCACCGGAAGAAAATCCGCAAAACAATGACTGCAATGTCCTTCACCGGAAGAAAATCCGTGTTTCGGATAACGAGGTAAACTCTCAAAAAGACAATTGCCAAACGTGTATTCTGTTCGCGCTGCGAGCGCACGTCCGCCTGAACTTCGAAGTGACAGACAGCCTAACCGTTTGGCAACGGCTGTCGCGTCCCATATTCCAGTAGTAATGTTAGATACACATTTGATATTCAAGCTGAAAGTTATAAAACCTTACATTTTTACATACTTGAAAATGAGTTTTTTTCTTTTGGTAGAGTGTTATGTATTGCAAAATTTGAGAGTGTTTTTAGCTGCAATCACACATTAGTCCAGTGGTAGAGTGTCCACCTCCTGATTAGGTTTGGTGTTTAATCCACGGCTACTGAGTGACTCGCCGTAGCACTGCTTGGGCAAGAGCATCATTCGCCCCAACCACCACAACAAAAAACATTATTCAAGCTTAGGCCTGCTGCCAATGGTTGTTAAATAAATCTGTCGCACTGCTTGTGCTCCAACAACAAAAAAGAAATGTTCAAACTGAGTGAAAACTAGGTGATAGTGAAACATGCCCACGTCTAACATCAACCAGAAATTATTAGGCTTTGCCAAGTATGACGGCAGAACCTTTGCATTAACCACAAGACACAGGAAAAAACGAAAAATTGAAAAGAAAAAATAAAGAACAAACACGGCAAAAAACTACAGGAAGCCGAAAACAAGCAAGCGCAAATTCGCGTGAGCCGCACTCACCTTCATCAAGGTTTGCACAAGCTGATTGCACTGGGCTTTGATCTTCATCGAGGCGGTGGTCGGCTTCTTTTGCGTCGCAGTGTTCTCCGGGAACAGGCTTCGAATGAAGTCGCTGCGAACGAAAGACGTGCGTCGTCTTGTGTGACGTCACAATCACTTGACTGCAAAGTTGACGAGAGAACCGTAGGTAGAGAGACGAGTGTTAAGGTTCAAGTGAGTTTCAGTCAGAAATCCTGACGCGACTTCAGGGGGTGTCGCGGTAAAAGCAAGAGATGGTGAATGGAAGCATTCCCCCTAATCCAGGGGTCTCTAAACACGGCTTCGAATCCGGGATTTAATTCGCCGCCCTTACATTTTTTTGATAAAAAGTGTTAAATGTTAAACGTTGTGATAAAATAGCCTGGTTCATGACGTCGGGTCACATGACTCACATTACTCACGCCTCCTGTCACATGACTCACGCCTCCTGACTACGTCATGAATTCTGTTTTTCTGCATTATCTCGCTGTTGGTTCCGTATCGTTGATTCTCTTATTCCGTCCAGTCAGCTTGGAAGCAGGACTGTGGAGCCGGAACTCAAATTTCGGGCTCCGGGCATCTCAAAATATGTGGCTCCGGTTCCAAAATGATTTTGTCCATTTAAAAATTTGAAAACCATTGCATCGCTCCACAAATTGTGTCTATTGAACGAGAACTCAAATTTCAGGCTCCGGCTCCAGCATCCGAAATTACTCGGGCTCCGGCTCCACAGCCCTGGTTGAAAGTTCTACGTTGCGCACCTCGCACCATCCTCACGTATCAATGGTTAGTCAGATTATCTCATGCCCGGGGAGTAGAAGCTGAAGCAGTGCTTGTCAACATTTTGTTGATCGCGTACCCCCGTGGCGCTTTTCACTATCGATGCAGGCCGCCTATGACATAACTTTAACTTGCTCAGATGTACACGTGATTACTAAAACACACAGATAAATTCCTAAAATTTATTCAATGCGAGGGTTCAAACTGTGCAGCTTAAGTAATGCCCCCCCTTGAGAGCGATCGGGATGTAATATACCTCCAATACGTGTTATGCACACCGTTTTTCTTCTGCCAATAGTAGTTTTGTATTTTTCGAAACACTGACGATTGTATGCACTGAAGTAGGGGTGGGGTCCCCGCGTGAACATTTAATTTGGCCTAACATGCCCCGCATCAGAATTTTCGTCATCCAAGTTAGAACCCAACATCGCGTGCCAACGAAACTCTATGGCCACCAGGTACGTAGTGAACGAAGTCTCTCGCTCCTTCGTGATTAGCTTCCTCTCCTCATCTGTTTTGAGGGTAAAGGTAAAATTTTAAAATATTATTCATTAATTTTTGCGGGCAGCCAGAAATATTCCACAATTAATGCGACCGGTGATAGTAAAATAGGTTCCCCATCCCTGTACTAAAGCCAAACGCTGGGTCATAAACCCTTTTTGCTTATCACTCGAATTGTGAGGCAACCGACGTGTGGGCGCCGCTGGCGGTGGAGTTGCCTTTTGCTGACGTCGTCTGCTTTGGTAGAAGCATTTTGGCGAAAAAGCTGTTTGCCTGATGATTTTCTATGCATCGCATGCTGCTTACAGGCGGCTGACGTGGGACGATTGATTCTGACTCGTACGTTCTGAACATCGCAGTTGATCTCCTCCTCTCCCCACCCCCCCAAAATCAACAAGAGATGGCTTTCCTGACCTGAACCAAAGAGGTTTCAGTTGAACTTGTTCGCGCTCAAATCGAAGGCCGTGTTTACAAACCGAACGACGCGGTTCGGCAACACATACTAACTCTATGTTGTGACCGGGTGGGGGGTGGCTTTGCATGGCATCGAAATATTGCCGCGAAGACAAAATAATTCCACCTATGTTGGGTACAAGTCGTACCTTCGGTGTGATATAGCGTGACGACCTCACATATTTTTCTGGCGTCAAGCGACTGGTTACACAACAGGAAACTTACGCGTGACGCCACATCAAAAGATCCTACGCGTGACACCACACCCGAAGATCTTGCGCGTGACACCACAACCAAAGATCTTGCGCGTGAAACAACAACCAAGATCTTGCACGTGAAACAACAACCAAAGATCCTGCGCGTGAAACAACAAGCAAAGGTCCTGCGATTGAAACAACAACCAAATATCCTACGCGTGAAACAACAAGCAAAGATCTTGCACGTGAAACAACAAGCAAAGATCCTACGCGTGAAACAACAACCAAAGATCCTACGCGTGATGCAAAAACCAAACATCATTTGTTTTCTTTGTCTTCCATGCAAATTTTTCAGTGGACTGGCGACAAGAACGGAAAAAACAAAAAGATTCGAGTTGTACTTCGCCTCAGCCAATAGGAACACACAACAAACGCGGGACCATAAAAGCTCCACAGCTCAAATCTATCTAACGCCATCGCGGTTAGCAAGGCACGCACTTGGCGATGCCGCCACGTTCACGAACAACTGACGAGGCTGGAAGTCGCCGAAGTTTTCTTTTTGCATCGTTCAGACAAATAATGCGCAGCAGGCCAAAAACACGATGTGTCCGCGATCAGTAATGAAACGATTTTAGAAATTTCTGCATCAGCAAATGCATGGATGGAAGGCGAAGTTGCTGCACGTGTCAACAGGACCACGCGGCAACGGGTAGAGGTCTATAACTGCTCGAGAAACGAGTCACAGCAGCTTGGTACCACCAAACCTTAGTATCTGCTTAAAGTAAGATCAGCAATATGGGTTGAGTGAAATTTAAACGTACACACAGTTCTTCTTTGAACGAGTGGTTGCGTGTGAATGTATCGACCTTTTTTCTGTACTGTCAGACTCACTGCGTTGTTTCGTCTTGAGCAACTACGTATTTTTAGTCTGGTATGGATGCACCAGAAGGGGAGGGAACCTGCGGACCGCGTCAGAATTTTCGTTGCCCAGGTTTGGCCACAACGTCGCGTCAAAATAAAAATCCGTCATAAACAGATACTAATACACTCACACAAGTAAGTCATGCGCTGTACCTCTCGCTCATTTACATGCATACTTTTTCTCCTTGTTTTCTTTTTGCTAGATAAAGGTAAAATTTTAAGATAAACTTAATTCTTTTTTTGCGGGCAGCCAGCGATATTCCACAATTCATGCGGCCCGTGATAGTAAATAGGTTCCCCATCCCTGTGGTACACAGTTCTCCTTGACCCCTGCGCCGGCCACTCTGATGGCCGGTACTTTTTTGGCCATAACTCGCCAGCCGATTGAGCTGGAGAGGTGTTCAAACCCTCTATGGATTCGGGAAGTCTTCTAGTTTGGATTAAAAAAAGATTGTTTGATTCGGGTTTCGTGCTCTCTGGGATATCCGTCACAAGTGGGGGTGTTTTGCATTATCAATATAGGCTATCATCCGTGTCTTCAGAGTCCTTGATTGGCTTTCTAGCAATATCCGGACACATACCCGCACGCAGGCAAGGCGTAAACACTCACTATTCACTCTGCTGCATCAGTTCGACCAAGTCCTTGAACAGAACGTCGCGGTTCCGTTCGCAAAAGCCCTCAACCTCGTACGTCACTTTGCCAGCGTAGTGATGAACGATGAATCCGGCGCTGCAAAGACACAAACAACAAGAACGCGTTTTTTTCCTCGCCCGACATTAAAAAACTGATTTTTTTTCAACGACGCGTGAAAAGTTAAGTCAAGTTCCGCATTTGTCGAATTAACTGCAAATTAACAACATCACGTTCTTGACATCTCGATTTTTCGTTGTTTTGTGATGGCGATTTCTTTGTCTACGTAAGCTCCTGGCATACAGTATCCAACGCGTAGACAAGTTCGTTTCGACAGGTAACGTAAACAACGAAGTGACGCCACAGACGCGAAGGTGCTGCGTTCCTGGCAGTAGCTCAGCGAATAAATGTCCGTTTCTTGATCAGAAGGTTGAAGGTTCGATCCACGGCTACTGATTGAATTGTCGCAGCGCTCCTCGTGTAAAGAGCGCTAACGTTGCTACCCCCGGCAAGAAGCAAATTCAGGCTTCGACGTGCCACCAATTGCCGTCACCCACACAAATTATTATCAATAAATACAGCAAAGTAACCTTTCGCTCACCCTGACAACGCATCGCGCAGCGAAATATTAACAAAGCGAAAGTATTTTCCCCTTGGCAAAAGCTTTTTCGCGTCCGTTCCGCACGACCGGGCTTATTCAGTGCAGCATGCGCAATTGGTCTTTTCATCGATGCGTGTCCGAGTCCGCCACTCAAGCGTGACTTACGACCGAAAACCGCTTTCGGTTTGCTGCAGTGTGTCACGCAGTTTCCCAAGTCTCCGCGCGCGGGGAGTGTGTCAGACAGAAGCGCTACGCTCGAGTTCGACCGATCGCAGCTTGCTCGCTTACTTGAAGCTCTGGTAGTGCTCGTGCTTGCCGACCGCTCCGTTCAACTTTCCCAGGAACTTCAAGTCGACTCCTTCACTCACGGCGTGCATCGTAGCGCACGTGTCGTCCAAAACGCACATGACGCCCACGGGGGTCTGTGATTGGAGTAAAGAAAAACGTGTGCATCCATCAGTGTTACCTCTAAGAAAGTTTTACACTGAGCAAATGTTTGCTTTAGTGCGCATGTAATTGCGCAACCATGCACACACACAGGCAATGAAACGTTTCAAGCGTAACAAGGGCTGTGCGATATATATAAACGATATCAAATTTTGGAATGTTGCAAATGCGCGAGAATGTGATTTCACTGCGCAAATGGTCTGGCGGTAGTGCGGCGCAGCTGCGCACCTTAGTGTTCAGTATATATTTAAGTTTCGTTTTACGATTCGAAAACTGGCGCATGCGAAGTCATGCATGACTTGGACGGTTTGGAGTCTCTTAAAACCGGGATACTGATGCGCTATGTGGATGGATGGCAAGAGATGATAGCGCGGGCAGGAGATAAGCTGGAAACAGGAATTTAAACGCTAAAGGTTACATGCTCTACCGGTGCAGTTATCGTTACGGTCCAGCAAGTTTAGAACCTGGGTTTTTTAGCTGAAACATTTCGGTCATTTTTAGCTGAGACATTTTGGTCATTTGTGTCACAGTTGTAATGAAACTCGCTCATAACAGTGTTTTCAGCCTATATTTTCAAACATTCTGACCGAAATGTCTTTGTTTTTCGGTCATTTCAAAAACGTTTCTGTCTATGACCGAAAAAAAATCCAGTTTAGAACAACGGTACATCGGAAGGGTCATCAGAAAATCGCAAATCATCACAACTGTGTCAAGCACCAACATCCAGCCAAGCACTCCACTGGCACTTATGAATCAACTTTGTACTGTATTTTTGTTGATAATACGTCAAGCCCGGTTGGCCTACCTACTGTAATCGTCTCAAGTTGTCACGTATACTGGTAAACAGCGACACGCCTTTAACTTGTCCGCCCAATCATCAACGTAAACCGTACACCATACCGTCGGCACTAATGTGCATCTTCTATTGAAAACAACATGGACGCCACCAAAGTCACCGGGGGCGGGCTTAGCGGCCGCGACGCCTCGCCTTATTTCGCCGCTGCGCACCGAGAAGGTTCAATTATTTCGCTTTGCGCGGTCGGTTGCGCAAAAGCAGCTCGCCACGGGCGTTTAGCGAGCTTTCGGAGCGTGAACGCGAACATTAAAAGCGAGACCACGTCAGAGCTGGATCGCTGTAGGGCTTACGACACGACCCCGATTAAGATACTTCCTGGGTGCCGCGTTCCAACTGATTTGTGGTGAAAATACTGAAAAGAAACAGCTGGCAGTGAAAACCAATACGACGAAACAATAGAGCTTAAACGTGAAAGCCATTATTGCGAAATAATTGAAGGAGCTTTAAACGTGAAAAGCTTTCTTGCGAAACAATATAAAGAGCTTTAAACGTGACATGACATGAAAAATTTACATGATCTTAATCAACGAAACAGCAGTGATTCTCAGCAAAGACGGGAGACTTTAACGGAAGCTCCGTTATTTCACAGTTTAAGCTGAAAACCAAAAAGGAACGGCGCGTTTTGCGCACAACGAAGGCGTTTTCTGAAACCGTTTAAACCAGTGGTTTTCAACCAGGGGGG
>JGI24158J21664_10005947_pt1 | contig 16024 bp, 6 predicted proteins | sample Ectturendosymbi3_FD_21664 | JGI IMG/M metagenome (IMG submission 21664)
TGACGCATTTTGAAAGAACTTGACGCATTTTGAAAGAACTTGCCTTTATCAATCAGTTCTCACAGTTTTTCCAAATATCAAAATATTTTAGTTTTCAAATGTAAACTTTTTTTTCTATAAAATGTGACGTTTCTTTCGGAACATTAGAATGCTGCCACAATACATTACAAAATTTACAAAAATTAGAAAAGAAATGCGAAAAAAGTAAACCTCCCAAACGAGATTTCGTTCCGTCTTTGTCGTTTCAGCTCACCAGAATGCGCTCCCCCTGCTTTTTCAGGCCTGTTTGCCTTACATGCAAATTTTTGGGAGTTGTTCGCAAGCGATTTTCCTTAGTGGAAAATTTAGTTGTGTTTTGAACAGTTTCCTCCTACATCTTTTTACTTCTTTTAACAAGTGGCACCCCAGTCTGCCCCTTACCCCATTATCTCACGCAATATATGTTTATGGCCAAACCTTTTCAAGCAGCGTTGCCCCCCTCCCTCCAACGAAAGGTTAATCCCCACAATCGCAACCGCGTTTATTTTCAAAATCAGCTTCCAAGGTCATGTCGAACACTGCTACGCTTGACTGATTTCGCAAAAGATCATGAAAAGGCTGTCGAGAGATAAGGTTCTTCCTGCGAATTTCTGTCCAGTGTATCGCTTTACATCGCACCGAGCTCGACCGTCATACATAATGAATGATCGCTGCCGCTCTGAAGGGAAATGATGAGAAGGATTCGCGCAGGAGGGTCTTGCGAATGACTAATTGAGAGAAAAGCAATTTCTCGTAATTATAAGAAAGTAATTGCTCATAATTAAGAGAAAGGCAATTTCTCGTAATTATGAGAAAAGTAATTTCTCGTAATTAAGAGAGGCAATTTCTTGTAATTATGAGTAATAGTAACCACATTCCTGAAGCTGTGTACCTAAGTAACCTCTATTTGCATTTTAGTTCCTGCACCTGGAAGCTTATAGTCACGAGCATTGTTCCAGGAAGTCGTATTTTTTCGTAAAAGCTCTGGTCGTTCATCTGCGAATCTTGCTCTGAATTTATCTTGCAACGCTGTTTAGCTGGAAAAACAAATACCACTCCAGTGCGATATGATTTCGCCGACCACCACAGCACGATGTCAATGGCATAAAATTGGATTTTAGAGCTAAGAGATTGGGAGAGAAAAGGGACAAATATGAACAATCGTGTTATGAAAATGCCAACTACATACACTTTTTCCTTGACGTTTTCCTCTCGTGCGGGCAGCGACCACCAACGCCACAATAGCATCTTGTTCGACAAGGGATTTCGTTCTTTACTGTGACCCACTGAAATACTTTTTCGTTGCATTAAAGTTTACTTGGATATCAAATAAAACTGTCACATATACAGATGTTAATGTTTAGCCGATTCTACATTTTCTATAACTTGAAACGAAAAAAGCGTACATTGCTTGAATTGAGAATTTTTTGTCTATTTGGAATGTGACAAAGTTTTCGAAGTTCCAACAGAATTATCTGAAAAAATATTTATCATCCGGTTAGCTATATATATAAAAGCGTATGCATTATGCCGTACTGGTGCTCTCCTCGATTTCCAGTAGATAATGATTGTTTGCAATTTTAGATGTTTTTGCACGGCTTTCAACGAATTAGAATAATATTTTTTGGTTTTCCTTCTAAATTTACAACTTGTTTCGGCAGCAAGCGTTTATAAAGAGGATGTTTATCTGTTTCACGAAAGTGCGGCCATGACGTATTGCGACGTCATACATTCTTTCAGATTGCGAAATTCTGTGCAGCGCATTTGAACAAGCGGCAATAACTACCTTTCGTGAACCTTTAAATACGTCTTTCCCAAGGATTATAATCTTCCACATTTTTTTATTTTAGTCAGTAACTGTTTAATCTAGAGCAGGGGCCTCAAACATCCCGCCCGGAAGGGAGTTTTGTGGGGCCCGCGATGCTTTATGGGAATTTTCAAATAATTAACATTTACCCTATTTAGTTAATTCACCCGTGTTTAGAAGTTCTCGGCTAGCGAGTGAACAAGTTTCGTTTAAACGAACGTAGAGACAGCGAGGAATGCTTCGCCTATAACTCATGATGCCTTTCGCAGTAAATAAGGTGTAAAAGCAGTTTCTAGTAAGGTTCAGTTACTGCCATTGTTGCGTGCTTCGTAATAATGGGGCCGTCGGGTTACTTCATTAATCCTAATTTGACCCTCGGAGTAATTTGAGTTTGATACCCTTGATCTAAAGAAAAATCCTTCTGCAGCACATATGTCCCGGCATCACAGCACATATGTCCCGAACAACGTTATTTTTGTCAGTAACCTTCAACTAATAAAGTTTTAACTACCAGCACAGCATGCCATGTTTCTCACTTGAAACGGGGAATTTTATTCAGTTCCTGCTTTAATATGTCTGCTTGTATCACTGACAAAAGAATGTGTTAAAACGATATATGCGCGTCACATCCATGAAATAAGAAGCATCAGCCTGCCTTTGTGTGTCTAATTAATTCATAAGTATAGCAACTGTTTCATTTCTAATACTTTCAATATTGCTCGCCTGTCACTGTTTTTGTTTCTGATCATAGACTCGTTATCCAATTACTTTAGCTCAATTATCCTTTAACTCTAAAACAGTGGTTCCCAAAGTGGGCGGTAATGCCCCCTTGGGGGCGGTGAAGCAGAAATGGGCGGTTGGGGGCGATAGGAGACCCAGTTAATATTACATTTATGTTGTCTTACTAACTTGAATGACCAAATTTCATAAAAAACAGTGATCAACAAACATGTATGCATGTAATTTGTAAACAAAAACTTAGCGTTTTACTAAATTAAGTTTTATTGTGAAATGCACGAAAAAATTGTGTTGATATGTGTGCTAGGCATGGTAGGGGGGCGATAGGAATTTGTTCGTCAGAAAAGGGGGCGCTAGCCAAAAAAGATTGGGAAACACTGCTCTAAAACGAAAGGGAGACTGTACTTCAGCTTTCGTCGATTATTTATCACGAGATGGTTACAAACCCTACAGCACTTGAAACTTTGTATTGATAGATGGGTAATGCAATCTGAGACTTTTGAATAATGCATTAAAATAAATGAAACGTCAGACATGCAGCACCGAACAGCATGCGGAAAGCCAGCTTCAATAGACGAATTGCCATCTTGAAAAGATGATTGAAAGATGGCTCGCGTTTCGTTGAACCACATGTCAAGTAACAGCTGCTGTAAATATAACGGCATTATGCTTCCCTTTACGTCCCTGCTAAGCAATGCATCAACATTAATTTCTGTGCGTATGAAAGTGTCAGTTTAAAGGTTAACGCGAACTCTAATGCTTAATGAGGCTCATGCATGAGAAAAATTTAAACAGAATTAGAAGTACTGAGATACCACCTTGGAAAACTGGTAATACAGTCACTTGTACGTGTTATAGCGTAACGGTCTTCCTCCCACTTTGATGCTGCTCGGGTGGTAATGCCAGGACAGAGCAGCATCCAAGGGGATTTGAAAATTGTCAGCCACGTGTTTTGCGCCACAAGGCTGGCAGGCGGGTGTAAAGACTGGTTCGGTTCGTTCGATAGTGAGGCGGCCTTCCGCAGAATTTACTTCAGTGCCATCCACTCCGCTGGCTGCATTGCTCGTTGGACAATTATCTCCGCTGCTCGTTTCCCAAAGCTTACTTCTGCCCAAAACGTATTCTGTTTTGTTAATGTAGTCTTCGTCGGAAAACGAATGAATCTTCTGTTGGTTTTTGGATGACTGGTGATAAATATATTAACTATTGTAAACAATCTATATCAACTATTGTAAATAAATATTAAATATGAAATTTCGAAAAATTTTCAAGACTTTTTACTTTGACATATCAGGTGACAATGGGCGTGTTTTCTTTGGGAAGGCCATGATTGTAAATGGAACATCACCACGAAAGTTTTTTTCTAAATGTCGTTGGCAAAACTTTTGAAAGCTGCGTTCTTTACTAAAGATTTGCAAAGAAATTTCCAGACACCATTTCCGTTTCGTTTTATGGCCGTTCCGCGAGATATTCACAGTTGAACTGAAAAGCATGTGAACTTCGTATGCCAAGCGCGAGGTAGTTTGTTTGAAAATCTACGAGAAGTAGGCATACACCGCATTGTCTTGGCAAACTTCAACCTTCGTACCGCTCTTGCGCACTTTTTCAAAGAAGCTTTTGCGGTTGCGACCATTTCTGAACCGGAGTCAATTCGCCGGTAATGAAAACCAAAACCACTCGGGCAGCACTCACCTAAATACGAGTAACCGATTCGTTTAAGCAGCTTTGCATATTGCGCGTCAGAAGATATGTCTGAGGAACTCATCAAAAACAATGTTGAAACGATACTTACCGCGCATTTGCAATTTTGAGTCGCGTAGACCTTTCTGCAAAGTTGCCTGCTAGTTGACGCTATTTATTATTGCAATAATTTTCTGTCGTTTGTCACTAATTACGGTGATGCCATTTGTCACAAGTTGAGACGATGTCATTTGTCACTAGTTGGGGCGGTGTCATTTTTCTTGATTTGCTTCGTTCGAAGCTGCTATTTATGGTTATAAGAGCAAGGCAATGCTTTCCTGACAGTTGCAGCATCTAAGTCTTGAAATCCTTCCACACATCGTAGTGAGGTCACCCTGGAGCATAAGCTCCGTCGCGAATAACTGTTCTGTCTGTTTGCTTTTGCAGTACAGTCACGAAACTTTTTAACCAGGCTCGTTGTCATATTTTGGCTGTTACAGTGTCAACAGAAAACTTTCGGAGGCACATTTCAGGAAATATTCAAATAAGGGTCATAACCCATTGAGGGGCTGCAACTGCAAATAGAAACTTCTCCATGATGCTTACGAATACGGTTTCGGTCTGTGCTTTCCCCGTCTTTTCTTATAACCTGGTTTTATGCGAGAGCTTCGCCAGCACTGTCACTCCGAACAACAAGCACTAAGGTTTCAGTTTTATAAAAGCAAAACTTCAATTCGTGATAAAAGCTTTGCTATCTAAAGCAGTGCTCTTCAACCTTTTTCATTACGGTGAACCCTTGAAGATGTTTTGATGAACTCAATGCACCCTATTTACTGACGCATCCCCGTGTTCCCCACGTAAATGCGCCCTGTATCTGTAAGTACCCGGGTCTAAATAAGCAAGTACCCTTATTCAGTAACTCAGCTACATAATCCAGTTGATAATAATGGCTGTTGCTTATGAATCACAAATAATCATCTAGATAAAACAATTAGCTTGATACGGTGTGATGCTTATGCACCGCACTTCAGAATCTGCAGTCTCGGTTAAATCCTGAAAGCCATTGGTTGGTTAATGGCTCATTTTCGCTAACAGAAAGTTTTTGTAAAAATTATCTGTTTAGTGTGACAAGTTTGTGATGCACATTTGTGAACCCTTTCTTAGTGGTGCACCCTATGCATATTTTGGTGCATCCTACGGTGCACCGTGCACACCGGTTGAAGAGCGCTGACCTAAAGCACATTTCAGCTAACACAGCCATCACATATCGAACGTTTGGCAATGTTGCATACATAAACATCTCTGCTGTTTCAGGCACGTGGCAGACCGCATGTATAGGCTAAAAACCTGCAGTTCGTCATTCAATGAAACGTTGCGCCTGCTTCATGTTTTGAAAATTTGTCCGCACTTTTGTTTGGCAGCAAGCAAGCAACCAGCGGGCAACGGCGAAAACCACGAACCTCAATTTCAAGTGGTACAAAACTCCGACTGCCAGGAAAGAAACTCCGAGCGAGCTCAGGTAAATGTTTTCACCAGACGCCATTGTTTGGTAAACAATCGCACGTGCCTAATTGGCAAGTTTGGAATTGTTGCTTTCGCGTTTTTTGAACTGTGATGAGGTTATAACAATGATATGCTTTGAACTTCACTCAGGGACGGATCCAGCCAGCAGTGTTAAGTGGGTGATTTCAGTAATATTGGTAGTCAAGCCTCATATCGGATTCGCTACTGTGAGAGAGATGAAGTATACTTCACAACACTGCTGTGACAAAACAATGGACGACAAAATGGCCTTATATCGCGTATGCTGTTTTCCGAATTGTACAAAATCATGGGAATAAAGTTACTTCGTAGGTTTTAGGGGAGATGTTGCCCACCCCCTGGATCCGCGCCTGAATTTACTCCATTCGTTTCAAATGCCTTGGTCGTGTTTCAGTTACGCAGATGCTGCTGGCGGCAATGAGATGAGTTGTGGAACGGTCATGTTTTCTTGACATGCTTTTTGATCCAGTGCTTGAAGGGTTTACCATCTTTTAATGACTTTCATCGGATATAGTTGCATTGCTTCTTCTGTGCAAACGTGTTCGTAAATGAGTTGCAACGTCAGCAACCATCCGTACCCGTATCCACGAAGCGGATGCGATAGATTCACTTACTTGCCACGGCCATCCGCGGCAATCATCCACTGATTCGTACCACTTATGTGTTTGCTCAGCAGCTTGGCACCGAAGTTGACCTTTAAATTACAACGTATTTGAAAGAAGCCCTAAAGCGCAGCTGTACTCTGAACACAAAGCATCTGATGGAGATATAGATGTTGCTGATGTAATGTTTTTGCTACTGTGTCAAGACCTTGCGTTGTGGGGCCTTGTTGTGTTTGCTATTTTAGGTGGGAGATGTTATTGTAGTTCCTCAATTTTTATTGTTCCGGTTATGAAAAGACAAGCGTCACTTCTCCAGGAAGATGGCAAAGCTTCAAATAGCCCAAGAATTGTGAGAGAACTGTGAAGCACCTGGATCCATAGCGCTGATAGTTTTAAACGTATGTTGTTGCAGCCGGGTCTTTCAAGTACTTCACGTTTACTAACAACGCTTGTTACATTGCCTTGGCAGAATCAACGTTTAAATTTTAGTGGAATTAAGTTCATCACTTAGTTGCTGATCGGACGCTGTGTCTTTCTCAGACATTCGCACTCTTTGTTCAAATACTAATTTTGTCGTAGTGTGCATTGCTGTGACCTTGCATTGTCCACTCTCATAATCATTTCAATTAACGTTCGATAATTTTATAATGTCACTGAAAAGGTTGCGACATACGACCGGATTCAATGCATGAAAAACATGAAAAAAGATTTAATCGTGTGTGTAAAATTGAAACCCATAGGTAAGATTTCGTAAAATAGCCAGCGTTTTCAAATTTTGTAGCCGATTGAAACTCGATACATATATATCTCATAACATGAAACGCTTTTCAACAATACTTGGCTAAAAGTTACTTAATCCTTGCCGGAAATTCGGATAATCCTGGTTTTACTGCCTTGGGGGCTGTGCGTTGTCACAAGAGACTTCGTGCGGGAGCGGATCGGGCCTGGAAAACAGCGCACGGAGCGCAAAAAAAGAATTTTTGAAGATTATAGCTTCGCTAACGAAACGCAGCGAGACGCAAAGTCTCTTGAAATGACCATCAGCAAAGACTCCGGCGCCTCGCGGTCGCATTTGGCTGATGATGAAGCCACGGAAAAATTTTTTTGCGTACAAACGTCTTCTAATAGCTGACCTATTTTTAAGTTGCTATGTCGCCGTTGACCTTAAACCTAAAATAAGGTTTTGCTAGACTCTGGTGCCAGCTTCGATCCTTTGGGTGCTGAGTGATCGAACTCACCTGCCAATTGAAATTAGGGAAATGAGTGCACGAAATGTTTCAAGCAGCTCTCTTCTGCTGCAAGTTTCTTCTTCATGTGATACGGTTTGATTAGGATATCAGCGTTGTGTGGTGACCTTTTGGTTGACACCCAGTGATCAGTGAGTGCGAAGGATTGAAAATCAACTGTTTTTTACACTACAGTACTTTGAAATATTAAATCGATTGAAAAGTAGTAGAAGTGCAACTAACGTGGTTAACGGCTAGAGATCTTGCTTCTTGTTATTTTAAGAACACTCTTGGTGATTAAATAATGAAGTAATCGCGTAACCCAAGAAGAAAGTATTACACATAGCATATATACACCCTATTCCAGTTAATAAACTTTAAAGTTCATATGCCACTTATACAGATTTTTAAGGTGTTTTGGGTCCCTGCAGGTCCATACCGGGTGCCTAGCAATATCCTCAACACGTGCGCCCACTAAAAAAAACCTGCACTTGTGAAATGCGATAGCGCAGAATTACTTCAACGATGTTGTGCAGTTGATGTAACAGAAAACAGGTCAACGAGAAGATATATTGCCAGGGGGACACTTCATAACAAACGTTTTGAAAATATTTTGGAATTCACTTTTCAAGATAAGACCATTGCTATTTAGTAGTTTTTAGGGCAAACTATTTTCAATTCATCTGCTTAATACAGGAAAAAACTTTTCGCTGCTACTGATATATTTCCTACTGTTGCACGTAATTTTTCTAAAGTCTCATTTTCAAACCCAAAACGTTGTGACATCTGCAGAGCTTAAAACGTTTCTACTGTAAACCTACAGGGTGTTCACACAGTCTGGGTACATAGGGGTTTTCCTAGACTATGTACCCAGAGTTTGTGGGCACCCTATATCACTGGTGTAGGAGACGGGGGTGCAGGGAGTGCAACCGCACCCCCAAAACTTTTAATTTGGTGAAAATCCCGACAAAATCTGTGGAAATTTGGGCAAAGTATGTGAAAACCTTCGCAAAATTGTTGTATGTGCCTTGATTTTACAAAACTGGCACCCAAAATCAAAGTGCAGACGTTTTTTTTGGCGATCATGTTTTCATTTAGTTCTTTTCAGGCAGGTTAGGGGAAATTTGGGCAAGTTTGGGTGAAATTTGGCAAAAATAGTGCTTCAAGTGCCTTGATTTGAAAAAAATGCGTCCAACATGGAGTTTTTTTCGGGCAAGTTTGGGCAAAAGTCCTTCGCACCTTCAAAAATTTGCCTGCTCCTACACCTGTGCCCTGTAGTGCCAGTTTCCTTTCAGCGGTTTTTCGCCAACTTTTCTTAATATTCCAGGTCGTCAGCGTCGCGTCTTCCGAAGCACCCGAACTTAGCAGAAGGAAGGTCGAAGGTCAGTTACTTGTTGTCCTTCCTCGAAAATGGACTCAAGCGTTACCCGCAAGTTCGTCCCAGCATCTGCACTGTCATCACGGGGGCAATACTTTTAATATGTGCGATCCTCACCATTACCGTGCCGCTCTTTCGCGACGCAACAATACCGTGGGTCAACCTGCTGGTGCTCGGCTGCGCCTGTTGCGTCATCGTGGGCGGTTTCGTGGGCGTGGTCGTTCACAGTCGCAGGATTCTTAGCGCTTTGAAACGTGAGAGAACGGTGCTGGTTCCGATGGCAGACCTGAGGAAAGCTCAAACCGAGAACCCGAAAAAGTTCTCGAAACTTCCACCGGCGGGAAGCATGGAAACAGTCTTAGAAGAGCAGCACACTGACCTTAAAGCAGGTCACGCGACCAGTGTCCCTGCACCCAGACTAGACTTGGACTGTGAAAGTGTCTCGCGCAAACTGCTAGCCAATAAGCATCGGCGGCGAAAGCTCCCCGGCTCACCCGTATACAGCAACTGTGCAGTATCGTCCGGTGTCTACCACCAAAAATGCAAACTGCCCACTGTGGAAAACAAACACACGGATGCGGAAATATGCGTCAGGAGCAATTCGACTTCTTCCCGCCCGGCGCGGATCTCCAAGCACTTGGGCTGTTATTATTCGTCCGAGCCCGACCTGGTCGGAAGCGCGTCACAATGGAGCGAGCGCAATCCGCTGGCGGTCGCGCTGCCGAGCGAATCGGAGCATTTGAAACATTACACGCCCGGCGATTACCTGGATCAGCAGGACCGGAACAAAAGGCGTCGCGCGCCGAAAAACATTCGCCTGACGCGAAACGAGGCTTGCTGCCCTCGCGCGGTGATTGACGTCGAGACGGCGAACGAGATCTTTGATGTTTATCACGATCCGCTACTTTATAAAGCGATTACGCGCTTGAATTACCAGTGCGATTTTGAATTTATATCAGTTTCACGAAAATAAAATTACAAACCCTGACCTTGGCGAAGCCATTGTTTCTGAAACCGGACGTCTGAAGATCGACATCCGGCACAAGTGTTCAGCAACCACTGTAGCAAGTCGAATATTATAAGTGCCAGGAGAAAGACTGGCGGCTTACGTTTTTCTTGAACTCAGAACTTTAAACCTGACCTTTCACTTTTTGGGAATTTTTATGATTTAGAACAGGGGTTCCCAACCTGAGGTACTTGTACCGCTAAGGGGATATTTGCCTATTTGAGGGGGTACATTTAAGGTTAGCAATAGAAGGGAAAAATATATTTGTATATTAGTTATTTTCAAAAATCATTTTGTGCCTATTGTTAAATACATCTATGATTAGTCATGACGAAATATTTTGTCATAAGAATTCTGGGGGTACATGCTCATCTGTCGAAATGATGAAGGGGTCCGTGGTCGGAGAAAGGTTGGGAACCCCTGGTTCAGAGCTTCAGTCAAGCTCAACAGTGTCGCGCACTGGCAATGCACTTTCACGAACGCTGTCGTCTGCACCGCACCTGTGCAGTTTGCACCTCACATGTGCAAGTTTTGATCATTTGCGTTCTTTTTGTGCGAAGATCTGTCACTCGAGTCTAAAGTTACATAGATCAAAATCCCACTCGTCACCGAGGGGATGGTTAGCATCTACTTGGTGACTTGCTGTAGAGTTTGCAATCGGTAACTCAACCATACCCAGAGCTGGTACTTAGTTCTTGCGGCATCCTGCGGTTACTCCCAAGTGGATTCATTGCGTTCGTCACCAAACTTGGCCACGAGCAGCTCAAGGCTGGCTGGATGATAAATATTTTTCATCAGGCTTGTCCGATCATTGCAAAACTGACATGGAAGTTTTAACCTAGCACCAGAACTGTTGCTTCGTTGCTTGACAACGAATGGTGCGGCCATTTTAGCAAAATCTTTCTATTATCGGGTGAAGACCTTTCATTTCAGAATGCAAACATGCGGCAAAAAGCGTTGCTGTATAAGTTGTTAAGTTGTCTTCAAGGCCCGTTGTTCGTCTTTTGACCTCAATATCGATTGCTAAGACCAGAGTTACCTCATTGTTGCTGCGAACATCTCAATTGTACCCTCTGCCCCAAACTTACCACGAGCTTTTGGTCGTCGTGTTGTTTTAGGTTGAAGTGTGTCTGACAGAAAAAATACTGCATTTTGCACGTTTTGTTATGTTTTCATTAGGTTTTTGTTTTTATCATAGCGTAAATATCGCATCGTTCACACGAAACCCAAGTTACAGACTTTTTCGACTGTTTTCACAGTGGAAAATCCAACTAAAATGGAGTTCGTTTGTATTAAAAATACATTTTTATATTTATTTTTCTCTGTGATATACGCTAAACTGCGATCAAAGATGGGGTTGAGGTTGCAGTTCGGGAGTTGTGCATTTTGTGGAATACTGGAATAACCTTTTAACCGTCATTATTCCCAGGTCCGCTCTGAGCGTACTTATAACTAGATAACTTATTAACTCTAACCCTTGCCTGGAATTGCCTTAGTTTCTCTCAAAGCGGACACCCTCTTGTGGAGATTCTGCCATACATATGTAAATGTTGTGTGAATGGTTGTACTTCTAACTGTTGGGGGGACACTTACGCATTTTGCGGCATACTGTAGCTAATGTGCCAAACTTAAATGAAAACTTAACACGTCTATGGGTTTGATTTACTTCATAAACGTGTTTGTACATACTTCCAGAAATTGAAAATGGTTGCGAAATGGAAACAATGGCCAAAAAAAGAAAGTTTGTATCAAACAAATCGTATTTGCAAATAGTAACCCCTGAAAAGAATGTTTCATGCAGCTAGTAATAACAAATTGTTACAATAATAGTAACACCCTGGATGAGTAAGATTTCACACTTATGTTGTTTATCTGCGCAAGGCTTCAGCAAAACTATTTGCATTCTTACGAAATTGTTGGTTATAGCAGTCGCATGGTAATGATTGATCAATCAGTTTGATCATAATTAATACGATTGTCAAGTAAATGATTTTGAACGCTTGTGCTCGCAGCACATTCAGTGAAAAGGAACTTGTTGCCAATTGCAAGTCAATTTGTTTCTCAGCATTGTTGCTGAAATGATCCACTGCGTGAAGGGCGTGCAGCGTTGATATTTACAAATTTAGTTCTTGTCAAATGTTGGGAACACGTCATTTGTTCCGATATCCTTCTGACTAAATCTAAATGATTTATGAAGGTATCTGGAAAATCACCAAACTAAAACCCTTCCAAGAGACTTTCTGATGTCGAAGCGCTATTTCAGTGACCGATTTTGAAGGCTGATTTGCGAATATATCGATCGTGGCATGCCGCGCCTGGCTGAGAAACATCAATAGTTGTCAAAACTAGTCAGAAGCAAAATAAGATGTTTTCATTGGCTTTGACATCTAGGTTGCAACAGCCAAAGCGGATTTACTGTCATAACGTCATTTGCTTCATTCTTGACTCTGTGATGAACTCGAACACATCAAATTCTGTTTGTCGTAAAGAGGGTCTGCTACGAAGCGTGTTTGCTGCAAAATTAATCGATACCGAAAAAGTTCGTTTCCAAGAAAAGACGCGTTCTATTTCTTTTCGCACCACAAAGCTCATTTTTCCACTTTTTTCTGCAATCTGTAACGGCAACACTGTTAATATCGTTGTTGTTTTACCACAACGTTGGTTATTTGGCGAAAAGTTGGTTATGTTGCAGAGGCATTGAAGTTCTTTTCACTTTCTGTCTTTTAAAATAAAAACTGTGCCTTATTCCTTGTCTTTTACTGCAGTTTACTTTTCCATGATTTCTTGTACCTCGGCTGGTACGTACTAACGTACACGTTTCTTGCTTGTTTTCTGTGAAGCTTTAAATTTGGTATTATTGCACTTTTTCATCTGATATTTCTTTTTGCCTCAATGCTTCCGGAAAATGTAGCTTTCATCGTTCACCGCTCCCTTCGTACATTCTCCTGCCGTGCAGAGCGCAGGAAAAAACGCCGCAGTCCCAAAACCAGGTCTTCTTGAAATCAAAGCGAACATCATATCCTTTCAGTGTGTTTTAAGTTGTTTCCGAATCCCTTCAAGACCTGGAATACTTGATACGTAAACCTTAGCTTGTGTTTGCAACATGCGTGCTGCTTGAAATTACAGCGAAATCTTTCGACAATAAGTTACTTCGTGAAGATTTTGCGATGTTAGTAACCTTAACACCATGTCTGTTTTGCTCATGGACAGTCTGTGAATGGCTGTGTAGGGGTTGGTCGAAAGAGTAGAGGTTTTTCTTTACACACTTGAAGAGTATTTCTTGACTTTTGTTTCTAACTCTTGCGTCGGATACTTTTGTGTTGCTGCATAATTTTCTCTCAATATATCTTCAATCTTAGTTGCATGATGCTGAGCTACTAAAGACTGTTCATGCGCTAATAGCGAACTAAGTCGGTGCCAGACAAAGACTTTGTTCATCAGAGCAATCTCAGGTAAGCAACGAAACCACCAGGCTTACTTTGTCATTTCGCAAAGTTAGATGTATATACAAGTTACATAATAATAAGTCTTGTGAGGTCTTTTACTGTTGCCGGTCACGATATGGTATTCCAGAGCGCAGCTGTGTACAGGCGTCTGGAACAAGATGGTAGACATCATTTTGCATGGTGCTGTTAGATGGGCCTCTATGCACATTGCCCAGATGATATACTTTCTAATCGCTTTGTGTAAAATACATAGTTACTTCATCACACTAGCGTTTCCCTGAACAGTCAGTTTGGTGTTTGCTCACGCAACGATGACATCGAACAAGTTGAATGCTTTCTTGGAAAACAATGATTTGGTGTAAAATCCTATAAAAATTATTGTACACAGTAATTTAACTGTTATGTCTGATTGTACTCAGAACATACACATTTACCGTGGGCAAGATCTTCGCTGCAGCATTGCCACTTAAATCATCTGCTGCAGCAGATTTGACACCATCCTAAATTAGGAGAAAAACGAACTTGTGCCTAGTCGCCAGCAAATTTGAGTGCTCACAAGCGACGTTTGGCATTCTGCAATATCACCAGACAGCAGTTCAACGGAAGTAGGTATCTTTGGGTGAATTTAAAAGGAAGTAAACCAGCCTGAAAAAGGCTTGAAAGCATAGAATCTTACAAGTCGTTTGCAACGGCTTGTCATCGTTTCCAGCACTCAGCTGCGCACATTCCACACTTTTCTGCTGCTCGTGGTCATGTTTTTCTAAGCAGTTCGATGGCAAGGCAGCTGCTGCTGGCACTGCGATTGACCCACTAGAGATTTCGATCGTGGATCTATTTCAGGCGCTGGGAATAAAGCTACGAACGGCGCTTCGCGTTGGCAATGGTGATGTTATTCGTCAATGCTGACGACGAGACGTAATGCGTAACAATGGCTTAGCTGTTGCATCACAAACGCATGATGGGATTATAGAGCTGCCAACTACGGACATGACACAAGTTGGAGCATGCGTTGTTGTTTTGAACATCATTGTTTTGCATTTGATATGCTTCTCGATGTCGAGATCATTAAACGTAGCAGTGTTGTGTTGCTCTTTTAAAATTCACAAAATGATGATGAAGTGGTGCAAACATTCCAAACAAGGCTGATTTCTATATTTTGTATTTATTCTTTTTCCGAACGACTTGCTCAATGTTGACCATTAGGTAATTGCTTGACTTAACACAGGAAATCCCAGTGACTACAAGCTTTGCCAATTTTTGGAACAGAGTTCTCAAAAAAGAATTCAGAGGCAGTTTCGCTTTCTAGTTGAAACGTAAAGCTGATTTTGCATTACATTTCAGAAATGCAGTTTTCATTAGACGATTTTACTTTAACATTGGACCCAATACCAATCGTGTTCCTTAAATTTATTTAAGCAAAATTCGAAATATAAAAATGAGGGCCCAGGCTCCTCTCAGAAAAAAGGGCCTCTGGTAGGCTTTTGCGTCCCGGTTTCCCCACCCCAGGTTTAGCAGAGTGGTGGAGTTGTATTAAAGGACAACCTTGATTGAATCCCTGACGCACTAATTTTATGTATAAAAGAAAATGACGCCCTGGCATATTACATTTACATATTTTTATTTAATGCAATTTATTAGCTTGCTTGCTGTGGCGTGGAACATCAGAAGGCGATGTTAAATTGACTTGACTAAGCCCATTTAACTTTCGACATCTATCTTCAAGAGCGATACATTGTTCTTGCTACCGCTATAGCGGAGGAAACTAGCTCCGCACAAGCGCTAGCAGTCCTGTGACCTTGGCTGTGAAGACGGATGAATTGCGACGTCCTTCCAACCTCAAGACGTTGTGGCGCCACATTTTATAATCTGTGTATCTGTGTCTTAGGAGGCAAAAAGAGTGCAATACCTCTACAGATGTAGAAGGAATGTGGTGCATCAGTCGATACCTATTAAAATTAAAATGGCTGTGGAATTTGATGCTGAGGAAGATTTAAAAACGATTTGCAGAAGTCGGCTCCGAACTTGAAATCCACATGAATTTGAAACATGCCTTGAATTGTCCTTTTGTAGATATTCTTATTCTGTTCTTATCTACGCGTTTGGATGAGATAGATTGCAGCGCAGTGGATAGTCAAAGAACGCTCGCACACGAAAATGCTCTGCCACAACACTTTATGGGTTGGATATTAATTGGTACGTGCAGTCAACATTGAAGAGAAACGAACACTGAAACAAAGCACCTATAAAACTATACTGAAATCGGTCATCTTCATATGGAAGCATTACATAGTGGGAGAAAACGTAGATTTAGAGCATAAAAGGCACCAGACATCTGAACTGAGTGGTTGAAAGCGTTGCATGAACATGCAGAAACCTCAGCAAACGCATACAGATTGTTTGTAATCGAGGCAGAAAATGACGAAATACTCATTTTGACACTGACGAGCATTTTTATTTCTGGAGACATACAGTAGTCGCCGCGTATTAAGTCCACTTCGGTACCGGTACCGGGCGATTTTGCGCTTATTTGAAAGCGTATGGGCTTGTTAACCGGGGGGGGGGGAATTTTCGCCACTCGCAT
>JGI24158J21664_10005951_pt1 | contig 16019 bp, 5 predicted proteins | sample Ectturendosymbi3_FD_21664 | JGI IMG/M metagenome (IMG submission 21664)
AATGAATAGGTAACTTAACTATAAAGTGGAAATTCCTCCCCTGAACTCGTGAAATTCCTCCCTGGGGAGGAATTCCTCCCCGGTTGGGAACCACTGATCTAACCAATTATTATCGGCGTTCGGCAATGACTTTAATTGTGGCTATTTTAGACTAACAGCTAGTCAGCTACTACTGACCTGTGTGAACAATCTCGGTGTAATTCCCAAGTGTAACCGGCATGCGCGCAAGCGTGTCGACTAGCCAGTTGTACACATCACTGATCGCTTTTGTTTAATCATAAATCACAATTGACGATAGTAAGGTGCTGTAAGGCGTGAGTCCGATCAAAGAGCCTTGTTTTTCAGCGCGTTTAGCAAAACACAATGCTACAATAACTGATCAGTGTAACTGTGAACAAAGAGGGCGCTGTGTCAACTAGCTCAGACCCTAAAAATAAAAAAAATGTAAAAACAGTATTGTCTAAAACAGGGGTTCCCAACCTTTCTCTTACCATGTACCCCTTCAGCATTCCGACAAATGAGCATGTACCCCTACAGCATTTCAACAGATAAGCATGTACCCCTTCAGAATTTTGACAGATGAACATGTACCCCTAAAGTTCCTTGTGACAAAATATTTTCTCATGATTATTCATAGATATATTCAACAATAAACATATAATCACTTTTTGAAATATTATTATTTGAAAATAAACAACATAAACGTGTAAATATATTTTTACCTCCTATTGCTAACCTTAAATGTACCCCTTCGGATAGGCAAATGTACCCCTGGGGGTACATATACCCCAGGTTGGGAACCCCTGGTCTAAAACTTGCTTCCAGAATGCACAAAAATGCGTATTTTTAGGTGTAATTTTGCAAAATTTTTCCGGGGGCATGCCCCCGGACCCCTAGAATGGTCGTGCCTTCGGCACTTCCCATAAAGTTGATTTGTGACGTCGCACGAGTGTGACGAAACTTGGCCCCCATCTCGTCCCCCATACCTAAAATAGCTAGGTGTCCTTCTTGACAAAAAGTTAAGCTGGAAACCCTTATGTACAAAAGGTCAAAACTCATCTTTCAAGAGCTTGTGGAGTTCTAACCAAACTTTAACATTATACAACACAGTCTGCACTGAAAGTTGTCTATAACTCAGTAATACACCCCTACCTTAATTACTCAATCCTCAATTGGGGCCGTACTTCAAATGCAACCATTCAGCCTCTCATTAAGCTCCAAATTAAAGCTATAAAAATAATAAATCCAACTAACATGGGATCTCTAGAAGAACATTTGCAGCACTTAAACATCTTATGCCTGCCCAAACTCTATCTTTATCAATGGGCAAATTCATGCACTCTTATTACAACAAACTGCTTCCAAATCATTTTGATTAATATTTTATTCAACTCATCTCAATTCATTGTCACTCCACAAGACTAGCAACCTTTAACAGCCTACTTTTACCTAAAGTTAACTCCTCCTCAGGAAAATGTTCCCTTACATTTGTTGGCCCAAGGGTATGGTCTTCAATACCAGATGATATTAAATTTTCAACCACCTTAACAACCGCGCGCGTCAATAAATTGGCGCGAGGTTTTTTGGTTATAACTCGCCAGCCGCTGTAGCTAGAGAGTTGTTCAAACCCTCTACGGATGCAGCAAGACTTCTTGGTTCTATTAAAAAAAATTTTTTGATTTGGGTGAGGGGTTCGCCTGGGAGAGGCTCGCAAAGTGGGGGTGTTTCGTTTTTTTTGACCAACTTTGACAGGCCCTGGACGCCAATCCAATGGGCCACAATTTTGGTTCAAACGTTTTTTGAAAACTAGATGATTTCCCGCGTCGATAGAGCCCTTGCTTGACCTTCTAGCATGTCTGGAACTAAAGTTATGGCCCAAAAAACTCATTTTACCCCCTAAATCAGAAAATGCTGATTTAGGGGGCAAAATAAGGTTTTTGGGCCATAACTTTGGTTTCTTGATGTTGTTTGCACTTGGCTTTAGTTCTCCTTTAATATCTCTGGTCGTGTTCCGTTGACGTCTTTCCTGTCACATGCAGTCCGTTGTCGTGATTGTCCCTTATGTAATAGTCACATGCTCTTTGTTGGGGTATTTAACATTAGGTAATGGTCATGTGCATTTTGTTGTCATAGCAATTGCCCAACAACCAGTTTCAACCGGTTTTTGTATCTTTTCTTCGTTGCAGTTGTCTGACTTTATTTGCTTCTGCTTGCTTCTATTTTGCTTGTTTTTTTATTAATTTTTTTTATTTATTTATTCCCTTTAATTTATTGCTACGCTGTTTTTATATTCAGGAACATCTGTTGAGGCAAACTTGGCTGCAACTTAGTAAATGACGTCATATTTCGATGCTTGTGACGTCGCAGTTGCCGATTCAAAGCACAAAAATTTTCTGTAGTTACTTTGACGTGCACTTGTGCTCCCTCACTTTGAAAAAGGTTTCGCTACCCATGCTGCAAGTCACGCACGTGTTAACTGTTAATTAACCATAATCAGCTCATCTTGGTTCAGCGGCTTGCGCGGGACTTAGCCGGTGACGCAGAACATATGAGCTATGTGAAGTAGAATGCCTTCATTCCTCTCCCACTGCCACTGTCAAGCGAAATTTCTGACCTATTATTATTTCAGTTTTTTGCTTCTCAGAGGAAAGGAATAAAGTTGGGCGTTTACTTTTTTGATGTGTCTTGTGTAAATTAAAACTTTTTGGTTAGATGTCAGATACCCACAACAAGCTATACAGCACGGGAATAACTACAACCACTGAAAAAATCTTGGACTTAGTCTAACCTTAACCCGACACACTTACCTAAACACTAAGCCTTAATCATCAGTTTTCTCATCGTATTTGATATGTACAATATCACTCTGTGCATGCGCACATGGCGTGAAGTCAGAAATTTCGCTTGACACCGGGTTCAAAAATTTTGGAAGAAGAGCGTAGTCGAAGTCTGAGAATGTGACTCCGGCTACTAATCAGTCCCGTCGCCACGGGGGGCTTTGGTGGGTTTATCCCCCCCAAACAAAGATCCAAGCCCCCCAAATTGAAATATGACACACTACAAATTTGTGGAATTTTTCTCAAAATTGAAATGTCAAGCCTCCCCTGCACGAAGGTAAAGCCCCCACACACAAACGCAAAGCCCCCCTATTGGCGACATTCTGGCGACGGTTCTGCTACTAATCCCTGTAGAATGTAGGTGATGAGATATTGACGCTATAGTTCGGGCGTTGTTAAAGTATTTTGCTCCTCCCAGTGCTGATTGTGTGCTAACTTCTATGCTGCAATTGCTAACCATTTTGTTCTCATGTGCTTGTACTTGATTGTGCTTGTGATATGAACCATGAGTCTGCAACAAATACATAATAATTAGGGCAACCAATTTTTTGACATAAAAACTTAAAATTTTGACTTTATAATTGACAGATTTTGACTTTATTTTGACCTATCNATTTCCTGCGTTTGCAGTTGAAATGCGAAATACAAAGCATCAAAGCAATAAGTTAAATATCTTTTATCTGTTGAAATGAAACAAATATCAAAAGTGTGAAAGACCCAACGAAACTACTACTAGAGGTAACAAACCATAGACGTAAATCAATCCAAACGAACAAGAGAAATCTCCAGTGTCAATAAATCTCCTGAAGTCACTGAGAAGGTTTTACATTGTTATAACTTCAACTTGTGGCCTGTGAGTGTGGCACAGAAGAACAAACTGTCGACCATGTTGTCCTCCAATGTCCAATCTATCGACCTCCCTATGGACTGCACGGCCTGACGGTTCGGGACGATGAGACAATCGAATAGCTGCTCAACACCTGCGCCGAGATCTAGTGCGGCCAAGCAGTGGTTAGAAAAACTGGCTCAAAAGCAGAACTTCAATATCAAGTACTACCACACCTAGCGTACTTTCAATCGTCCAGTTGTGGACAAAACAACATTATTACGTCAGAACTCGCAAAAATCCAGTATTATGTCAGAATTTCAACTAAACGTGCAAAAGCACAGCAGTATCTGTTGTTGTAACTTTAATAAAATATCGATGAAGAGAAAAAATCTGTGCTGCAAGAAATTTTGATCTAATGATATATTTTGACCGATTTTGACTTTTTTTGACTTAATAACTTGAGTCGCTTCTGGTATCAGCGTGAAATTTGGTTTGTAGGCGTTTCATGAGCGTTAAAAAAGGCAAAAAATTTTTGACTTTATATTGATTTTTGATTTACTTTTGGTCGTCACACACCAAATAACAATATACTGAGTACTGAAGCCTCCTTTTTTCCCTTTGGGTATGTTGATTTCTATGAAGCGGCGGGTGCAGCTATGGATACGAGTAGGTCTGAGACATTTTAAAATCGTCTCAGTTGCAAAGACTCAGTAGGTGGCGTGAAAATAAAATTGGTTCAATCCTTGTTGCATTGTTTGTTGCTGCAAGTGTGTGCAGAAAAGATCATTTTGAAGCGTTAGTTGAGTTCATCTGCACTTTCCTCTGATGTTGTTGTACCGTCTCACAAGTTAAGGCTTAATTTTAAGTTTGTGCACAGACGAAAGTTTTTTAAGTTGACGAATACTTACTAGGATACTCAGACAGCCTATTATATTACCATGTCACATCAAGGTGCTGCTTTGCAAAGCTATAACAATGAATTGGTGAAATGCATTGAGGATTTATGTTCAAAACGAGATGAACTTCACCGGCAAACCTTGGTTGAAGAAGAAGAAAAACAAAAACTTCAAAGTGAAATACGGTCATTAACTGAACGGTTGGCCAAAGTCAATGAAAGCTTGGCAAAGAAAATGGCAGCAAGAAATGAGTACGACAAAACCATTGCTGAAACAGAAGCAGCATATATGAAGATTTTAGAAACATCTCAGACATTACTGAATTCAGTGAAAGGAAGCATTAATCATATGGATGGTGGGAAGCGCCATGAAAATGAATACCGTGCTTAAATTTGTGGACTGAGTGAGCATAACTGCAAAAAATTTAATGTGCTTATTGCACTAGCTTGAAATCAATATATAAGTATGGGATATCATACAAATTTTAATTAATTATATTATCAAAGTAAATCAAGTAGTGAAGCAGTCAGCTTCTCTCAAGCACCCAATCTTATACAAAAAACTTGTAAAAAATAAGTGAATGAACTACTCCTCCTACATTAAGTTGGAAGTGCATAATATGAACATGATATCGTCAGTTTGTTACATGTTTTGTCTTCTCATACTACTAAGTTGTAACCTTGAGCATCTGCAAACAACACAAATTTAATGCGTTTGTCTATAAACTTTGTGATTTATGGAATGAAGCTAAATCTACTTAACCATCATCAGCTATCTTTATTCTTCATTCTGCATTAAATTGTTTTCAGTTGCATCTAAAATTGTTTAACAGTGTCATTAGCAATGGAAAAAGTATATATGATTTAAAATAGTGGGTTGTGTTCGTTTTGATTAGAGTATTTCTTGATGGAGTGTGCTTTTATTGCATGGAATTCTCAAGTGTTGCATTGTTTTTGTAACATGTTCATTTTAGCTTTTTGCTTATGTGGTAAATGATTTAACATGCATTTGTGGAATATGTTAATATTTATTTTTGCATTTGTAATCATTTATAAAAGATGAAACATGCAAAGAACAGAATTACATCGTAAGACAATGTTATTTTATTTCATTACAGAGGGTGATAAATAGAAAAGAAAAATTTCCAAAAATAGAAAAAGTAGCTTTTATGCCAATATGATGCGACATCATTTATGATATGGTCTTCTTTATTAGGCTTTACAGACAACAAAGTTATCATATGAAACTAAAAGTATTATGATATTAAAACTTATTACGTTATCATGAAAACTAAGACTTTGTGCTTAGCTACATTCATGTTTTATGTTTTATGGAACCTGTTGTTGGTACTATCCTATAATTTAATTTAATAACAAAGTATTGGGAATCTTGTATTTATTAGCCTATGTACTTATCCTATGCCAAGTAGTCAAAAGAAAAAAGGCAAGTTTTTATACAATAAGCAGAGTTTTTTTAAGGTGTTTTAGGGACAAATTAAAAATCAGCTTTCTAGAATCAGAGAAAATCAGGTCTCTAGAATCAGAGAAATTGGATCCATACCAGGTACGTAATACTTTCCTTAAAAAAAACCCTGCAATAGGCTATAAACTATTTGGTAGTTGGTTGTTGATTTGGAAAAATAAAATGAATATCATTATAGAGTAGATCTAATTTAATGGCATATGAGTTAGCAAGCTCTCATGCTTATCTTGAGAATTAGTTTAAATGTTTCTAATTGTCTTGAGCTATGCGAATTTGGTGAAATTACTATGATGTTGACTGAGCTATTAGTTCAATTGCAACTTGTAATGTTTCTTTTGATTATTAGTTAAGGATCCATAATCTTTAGTGGCAACCAAGATAATTAATTTTTTTACCTTCAGCTCAGTAGTTTTTTGTGATTTCATTGCACTGCTTCTAAAGATTTCCCAAGTTTTTTTAAGGAAAATGTTAGGCCCCTGGTATGGACCTGAAGGGACCCGAATTGGGTTCCTAAAACACCTTAAAAAAACCTGGTCTTATGTTAATGTAATCATACGTTTCTAGTGATTATCAGACCAAAATAAAGTTACCTAGTCTCTTTTTACTATGAAGCTTTATTAAATGCTTGAGGCCTGTTTGTAAGACACAGGAGTGCACAGTCAGCATCTTACTGAATTTTAAAATATTGATGTTGTTTCTTTTGATTAAGGCAAGTTTGAGGTATAAAACAACTATTTAAAATTGCACAACGTGCTTATTGCAAGGATATAACATATCTTCAAAAATACCTATACTTTTGAATTTGTGTAAAGTTTCAGTCGAGGTTTGTTTTATTATTTTCGTTGAGGGTTCATGAATTCTCAAGTCTCCTAAGAAATACCAATAGCTGTAGCACTCAATGTAATCTTACAGATTAATTTGTTGTCATATAATTACCTGTTTCTCTGCATGAATAAAACTTCCCCAAAGCTTCTGCTTTAGTTACACATAATGTAATCAGTGGCTATGATCACAGATTGCAAGCAAGAGGTTATGAGACAAATAATGTTGGCACATGTATGGAAATAGCCACCACCAATATGCAAACCTTTTTTGCTAAAAGCAGCAAAGCAATCCATATGCTAAACTTGGCACATAAATCTGAATGTGTCCACAAATTGTTGCTGAGTTTATTCATGTGAAATGTGCATATGTGTGTGATGCATAATTTTGTTTTTGATGCAAAAGTCTAAATTATGATTTGTGTAAATTTTATTGCTCTCCATGTGTAAATATTTTACTGTCTATCTTTATTGCAATATAACTGCTTGTTTCATGCAACACATGTTATGGAAATATCTAAACTACTGATTTTAAAGATGTAGATTAATATTCCAGTTGTCAACTTTTGCTGAAAAGCTGACCACAGCTTCTACCAACTTTGCTATGTACATATACCATTTTCATGTTTGCTGTGAACTACTGCATACCAGAGATATTAGTGTCTTGTCGAGTGCCATAGTTCATCATCGTGTAAATTTTCTTTGCTGACCATTGACATTTATGAATAGAAGTTTAATTATTCAAGTTTATCTATTTTGAGAAAGTATGCAATTCATACCTTTCTATTGCTATAACTATTTTTTTCATGCTTTCAGAAAAATTTTTATAAGGGTTGATTGTTATGGATCCAAGGCTTGCTGAAACAGCAAAGACTATTTCTGAAATTGTTAACCAGCTAAATACAACTACTTTGCACACCCAGATCAAACGAGCTGCTCAGGTATCAAAGTTTTCTGTATTTTTTGTACAATTTCAATGGCAAATCAATTTTAAACCTTTGTTTTATGCTTGTATTACTTTCCACCTTCTTCATTTGATAGCATGGTGATAGTTGCAAGTCAAGATTTATTCATTGGTCCTTACTTTTTTAGTCTTGAAAGTTAGATCTGCACAAATTTTTCCCATCAAAGGTTGAATGCCAAAATATTAGTCTAATTGGTAGTGTCTATTGTGCCTCATGAGGCAAAAACTATGCTGGAGCTATTTTGCCTTTTAAGTTGAACACAATTGCTTGAAATGATCTTGTGACAAGTATGATACACGAAGAGATAATGGGTTAGGGTTTAAGATTAGGGTTTATTTTTATGGTTAGGGTTTAGTCTATAGTTCACGTAACATGGACAAGAAGCTGTAGCTTGCTACTACTGAAGCCATGACAACACTTGTCCATCAGACTGAGCCGTTACAGATGTCCTGGTCAACTAAGAATATCATGTGTTCTGGACATGTCATGTGACCATTTCAAGTGTTTAGCTAAAGGCAAAATAGCCCCAACATGACTTTTGCCTCATGAAGCAAAATAGACACTACCAATTAGAAAGACTAATATTTTTGCTTTCCAAAAGTGTTTTGTGCCATTGAGATGTACAATGATATATTTTTAAAATCTGATTGTTTATAAGGATATCACTAGATTTAGTTTTACTTCTAAGTCAAAAAGTTTGTAACTTCAATTCTGAGTTTTGAAATTGGTTTCCAGGTTGTGTGTCCAATCTGAACCCTGACCTTAATTTCAGGCAAAGTTGATTTTGTCTTGATCTTAAATCAGGCCTGCCCAACCTGTTTAGTGTTGCGGGCCACTTTCACATGAGGAAATTTATTGCAGGCCACAAACGTTTTTTTGTGGCATAACAATAAGCTATTGTGATATAACAAATCCCTTGATTTTGATAAGTTTTATGCGATAACACGAGGTGATAATGAGTCCTACAGCTGCACACAGTGTTGCCAGCTTGTATGGATGTAAACCAAAAAAAAAATTGACATATTTTTGAAACGTTTGTTATAAGTTTTTGGGTAGTAGGCCCATAACAGAAAAAATAGGTATAATTTTAATGTGTTTTGATGGCAAATAGACTTGAGCCTATAAAAAATACTAAAAATTAAAAAAGTGTGCTTAAACTTATTACATCGCGGGACACTTAAAACAAGCTCTCGGGCCGCATGCGGCCTGCAAGGCCACGGGTTGGGCAGCCTTGTCTTAAATATTTCAGTGCTCCACTACTGCACTGATTTGTGCATTTCTAAGTACCGGTTTTAACTTGTTTATTGTTGCCTACATTTGTTTGGTAGTAATTATCTTTGTATGTCCTCTATGAGAACAATGCTGTTGGTTATGCAGTGTATTCTAATATAGAACTTCCAGCAACAAGTGTTTTCCCATGCAGAATAATTGCAAATATGAACACTTGACATGCCAGTTCAGAAAATTAATAGTGCTTCTTGTTTGCAAGGAACTTAACACCTAATTGGCTCCAGGCTGGTTTTACCTTTAAGACCTGCATGAGCCACTTAAAAGGCTATCATTTTGCAACTCCATAACTCTTCTGTGCACTAGAGAGCTGTTCAAACATTCAAAAAGAGGCAGCAAGTCTTCAAGTGTGAAATGAAAGAAATTTTTTGTTTTTTTGTGAGTTACGTTGTAAGTAGAATAGGTTTTTGGCCATTTTAGCTAAGGTTACCTGGCCCTAAGCCCAACCGCTAGATGCAAGTATTTTGCTTAATTTTTTTGGAAACTGGGCTAAAACTCTAAGCATTTTGAGCCTTTGATTGGCTTTCCAGAGTTTCTGGTTGAAAAGTTATGACCAAAAACACTTAAAATCAATAATTTAACAAAAATTGGTAATTTTACCTAACTCTTGAATCAGAAACGCTAGAAAGCTGATCAAAGGCTCAAAAGACTCGGATTTTAGCCTAGTTTCCAATGAAAACTTGAACAAAATACTTCCATCTAGCATTCTAGCGGTTGGGCTCAGGGCCAGGTAACCTGGGCCAAAATGGCCAAACAACCAAAACCCAAAGCCAATAAATTTTTTTCATTGCACACTTGAAGACTTGCTGCATCTTTTGAGGATTTGCATAGCTCTCTAACACAATCGACTGGCGAGTTATAGAGTTGCAAAGTATTGCAAAATTAGCAGCTCAATGCGTGATTTCAAAGTACAATACACTCGTGCACTGGCTCCCAACGTGCTAATGGATAGACCTTAAACATAGTTTCAGGAGTCTAGGTGACTTTGTACTTTTTGCAAGAGTCAGGTATTGTTGAAAGGAAGCAAAAATGCTTAATGTGCTAATTCCTTGATTGACAAAAGATGATACTTTAATATTTAAAAACCATAACAAGGGTAACTACAGTAAATTTGTTCAGTGTAGCATGTATCCCCAAAGAAACACAGCTCACTTTGTAATTTCTATCCAAGTGTGCACCAAATATAGGATTAACATTGATACTGCCATGTTAAATAGTTTTTTGCTGATGTGTTTCAGTTTAGCTCTTTTACTGGTACTGTAAGTGAAAGGTCAGCATGAAGCGCAGTTGTTAACTAATAGCTACTAATAGCTCTTTTCATCTGTTTTGTGTCCACTATCATGCAAGTTCAAAACTATCAAAAAATTTTGGGAGTTTTATATCATAATTTCAACATCACGGAAATGAGTTTTCTAATTTCATTACTAAATTTATTATGTTTTTATGCATTCATTTATGGTACAGTATTTAGTATTATTATTGTTAAGTTTAGGTTCAGTTTCAATATACTCCCTTTGAAGTGTCATGGGTAGTCATGGGCAAACCGCTTCCACTTGCTTGTGCTAGGGCCCATGCAACTATTGCAGTGAAAGATGGTAGCAACTAGCAAGTCAATGGCAGTATCATGCATGAACTGAACCTATTCTTTATACCCACCCATTAACACCAAGCATGAGGTTGGACACCCCACAAATATTGTTTTCAAAATCTTCGATATGACTCAAGGATCAAATCTAGCCTACAGTGGCACATTCTCATATTAACTACTCAGCGCACTACACCATTTGTTATTGTTATTATTTAGCTATTTTCATCAATTGTCTTGTGTGTGAACAAAAGCTGTATGTCACGTCTTAGTGAGTGCAATATTGTCAAGTTCAATTTTTTTCAGTCACAGACTGAATTTTTTAAATGACTGAAAAAACTTAAAGTCAGTTCAGTCATAATGTCCAAAAATATAGACTAGTGACAACTGTTAATGGTAAGTTTTAATACAATTATGGAGAAAATGACCAAAGTGTCTTAGCAAATAAAACAGTTGTCAAGTAAATACGCACTGCTGCACAGTAACAAACAAGTAGTACTGATTAATGCAATGAAGCAGACAGCAAAGTGTAAAAGTTTTTTGTGGAAAAAAACACACAAAATTGGATCAAGGAAATGTTAGGAGATTGCTATGATCAAATAAATTAAAGTATGTTCAGCAGTTATGAGTTACTTAAGTTGAGAAATTGGAAGTATTGTTCTGAATAGATGTCAATCCTAGAAAACAAGTCTCTATCTCTGGAAAGTTTTAACTGAACTCAATAAATGGTATTTAAGAAATAAATGTAATTCAATCTCAACAAAGCAGTTTCAGTACAGGTCACAGTTCATATTTATTAGACCATAGTGCAGTCTTAAAATACAAACTGAAGTAGTTGTCTTGGGAATACAATCATGAAGATGGATATGATTATTTTATAGAGCAACAAGGTTTTTTTAATGTTATTAAATAAGTTTGAGTGAATGCATAAACACTTGCTATCTTTAACACTTTCTGGGCCGGTGTATGACACATTCGTGCTTTCTATTTGTGTCACTTTGCACCATCACAACTCGCCAGCCAATTAAGCAAGAAAGCTGTTCAAACCCTCTAAAGATGCAGAAATTATTCCAGTTCAGATTTTTTAAAATTGGAAAGTTTTGGATTTGGGTTTTTTGTGGGTGACATTGTAAGTGGGATAGGTTTAGGCCGTGTCGGCTGAGGTCACCATGCCCTGGGCGCCACTGCCAAGAGCCAATATTTTGACTCAATTTTTTATTGCAAACTATGCTACAATATGAATCTTTACAGCCTTTGGCCATCTAGTGTTTCTGGTTCAAAAGTTACGACCAAAAAGCCACTTTTTTGCAAAATGCAAAAATGCCTCACTTGTATTGCCTGTGCTGCACTATGTCTTCTACAACTAGATGACTTCCTGTTGTGCTGTGTGATGTGATGTCACATCTCTCCTACCTTTCAGACAGAGATCACACCTGCAGCTGACCAACAGCTACACGCAGGTCAGATCCACTGTGGTAAGCTCCCCAAACCACTTGATGCCTCTAATGTAGCTATGTCCAGCCCACGAGCTGCCGAAGGTTCTGTGCAGCCCAATTTAGGTCTTCGCTGTAGTAAAAATATCCTATATTCTGATGACCTGTCCTTATTTTGATAATCTTGAATTTGACATATTTGATGCAGCTGATCTTCAGTGCCACTTTATCACGTCTGTTACTGTTGCAGATATGATTCTAACTCTATCAGTGCATTAGCTTAAGCTAAATTTAGTTTGCTAAGATCAAAGTAAGCCATTCAATGTGTGGCCCTCATATGTCATTCAGTGTGCAGCCCTGGTTAAGATAGTGACATAATTTTTGGCTCAGTTAGCCATTTTGGTTCGACATAGCTGCCCTAATGCAACAGCCTCTTTTTGGAGATGTGAACTCAGAATGCGAGGACAGTGTGTTTCAGCAGCACAAACATTAAGAGATTCTTTGCTCAACAAAATTCACTCTCATTGCCTATGCTGCAGCGCACCTTCTGTAACTAGATAGCTTCCTATTGGCCCTGTGTGATGTGACAGTTGTCTATTGTGGTTTTTGAATGATAAGAATCAAATGAAGTTAGATTTATGACGTTAATATTGTAAAAAGATAGGTCTCCATCATATAAGCATTTTGGCAAACAATGCACAAAGTACTGCAACCATGATTGTGAATAGTATTGCCATGAATATTGAAAACATACCACTTTATTCAACGATTTTACTCATTCATAAAGCACCTTCAGAAATAACTAACAAAAATATTTTTTTAGGGTGATTTTTTGTTATTGTATGTTTTATTTTTATCTGGAGGATGGTTCGTAACCAAATCGAAACGGCAAAAAATATGTTGATTTTTTATATTTGACACTAGTCATATATTTTTCATAATAATTAAACATTGTTTTCTCATTCGAAAAGATCTTGTCAAACAATTGCATCCAAAAAGATCTTGTCAAAGAATTCGTTGTGGTGCATTCGATTTAGATAGGGTAAAATTGTCAAAATATATTGTAGAACTTATTCTTTGTGATTTTTTGTTGCTGACATGAAAGTAAATAACTGCTGAGTAACTGAAGTCATTTATTCTAAAGTATATAAATAGTGCCAAAAAACTTTCATTTTTAAGGGCTTGTTAACATGTTTGCAGCCGGTGTATAATATACCCATACTTTGTAATCTCATGTGATTCACTCTCCTTGTGTCATATTGCACTACCATAACTTGCCAGCTGATTTCAGCAAGAGAGCTGTTCAAACCCTCTAAAGATGCGGGAAGTCTTCTAGTTCAGATGTTTAAAAATTGAAAAGTTTTAGATTTTGTTTTTTTGTGGATTTTGTTTATTTTTGTGATGTCATAACAAGGGTAGAATTACATATTTTGGCCGCGGTCACCAGGACCTGGGCGCCAATGCTAAGAGCCAATTTTTTGACTCAAGTTTTTAGAAACTAGGTTATAATATGAATCTTTAGAGCCCTTGATTGGCTTTCTAATGTTTGTGGTTCAAAAGTTATGGCCAAAAAAAATATAGTTTAAGTAAAGTGTCTTTTTACCCAAATTTTGTTTTTTTACCCAAACTTTTCATCCTTTGTGACATTGCTTTGATACAGTAATTCATACAGTGTAACCCATTCATAAAATAAAACTTCAATGAAAATACTGACCATTGAAATCTCACTATGGCATGAGTGAAAATGGTCAGTGGTGATCCTATAATCTAAGCATTTCCTATTTCTTTGTAGTATTATATAAAGTTTTATTGCTTTGCAACAAGTTCCTATTATTACCCATATCCACCTTCCATTCATGTTAACAAGTGTTTACATGTTTGAGGTCAGTTATTACTGTTGCTCAGCATGAAGCAGAAAAGTCATCTGTTGACCTGCATTTCCTCAAGGATGATATCATTAAAGCATTGTCCAACACTGGCTGGGAAAAGCTGCTGAGAAATGAAGTTTTTCGACAAAGGCAGTTGTAAGTATGATAGATAAATATGTAGTGATATGTGATCGTGCAGGTACACATATTTTTTAATTTGTTCCTGATCACTGTATGTGACTTCAAAACTTACATATAGTTTGTAGTGTTGGTAGAAGAATTACACAATACAGATTAGATCAGGTTTGTAGAAAATATAATGAAGCTTCAGTATCTACTTATGTAGCTTTAAGTCTCTGTTCCTTAATAGTTTTGTTTTGTGATGAGTTAAGAAACCTCTAAACCAGGGATACTTAAATAGTCGACTGCCATCTAAATCTGGACCTTTAGCTGCTGAATGCCAGTCTTTGTCAACCTTTTAGCCATACTTCTGAAGTATTAACTCTTCACCAACTGTATAATTGTTGATCAAGTTGTAGTTTAGCTATATTGCAGCACTCACATGTTGTTTAATGATTCCTTATCATTACAATGTCTATCCTGGTAAAAACAATAGAATCAAGGCTAGGAAATGGATATAAAGCCAGATTAACAACAACAGTAAAATTCAACTAAAAGAATTTACAACATCACCTCCGAAACTTTTTTGTTGCAAACGCGGTGCAAAATATACAGATTAACTTGTACACAAGAATGTAAGATGGTTGAGAGTTTTGTAGAGATTTCGGTCAATTAGGAAAGAATTAATGGTTTTTCGTGAAAGTCAAGAATATCTGATGAAATGGCTAAGGCATTTTCAGCTTGTAGAAGAAATGATAAAGTGATGTTGGATCTCTGGCTGACATCATGTGACATCTCAGTGACTTCAATGTAAAAGTGCGAGGAGAAAAACAAACTATTTTTGATATGATCACTGCAATTTGTGCTTTTCAGGAAGATTTAGCAAACTTGGCAAAATAAAGACATAAGATACCAGATACGTTCAATTTATTGAAAACTTGCTTGCCAATTTTGCAGTACAATTTTGATACTTTTCTTTTCAAAAACAGTAGCTGCTGTTTCTTGAAAACCCTTTTCAGTGACAGACTACTAAATTCCCAACTTGAGCAAAAGACGCATGCAAATAAGTGTATGAAGCCAAAGCTCAACTGGAACTATTTGAATTCCAGGTTAGCAGTGAAAGAAATATTTTGTGAGTGCACACATTAGAACTTGTGATCAAAGGAAGGATCTACAAAAATTTTCCCACTCTTTCCAATTAGCAATGCAAATTCTCACATTGTTTTGCTCTACCTATTGCTGTGAATCTGCATTTTCAAATATGAACTTCATAAAGAACAAGTTCTGCATCTGTATGACAAATGAAAACCTTCACTACTGCCAACTTGCTATCACTACCTTGGAACCAAAATTCAGGCAGCTAGCAAGAAATGGAATATGCCATTTCTCCCACCAGCAGAACCTTAACTCTTTGCTGCTGGTGTACAAAATATTCATACTTGGAGCTTCCGCATTAGCAGCTATTTTCACACCATTTTGCAACTCCATAACTCGCCAGTCAATTGTGCTAGAGAGCTGTTCAGACCCTCAAAAGATGTGGCAAGTATTGTAGATAGCAATGAAAACAATATTTTGCTTTCAGGTTTTTGTGGGTGACGTCATAAATGGGATAGTTTGTTGGCCATTTTGTCTCAGGTTACCTAGCCCTGGGCCCAACTGCAAGAGGGAAGTATTTCGGTCAAGTTTTATTGGAAACTAGGCTAGAATCTGAGTCTTTTGAGCCTTCGATCGGCTTTCTGGCATTTCTGGTTCAAAAATTATGGCCAAAAAAACACAAATTTATTAATTATCTAATTCAGTGGTTCTTAACCTTTCTACCAACTCGTACCCCCTGAGCTTTCGTTAAATTTTCTCGTACCCCTTGTCTGAAATCGAATAGTAATTGATACTAAGTTG
>JGI24158J21664_10005954_pt1 | contig 16019 bp, 8 predicted proteins | sample Ectturendosymbi3_FD_21664 | JGI IMG/M metagenome (IMG submission 21664)
GTACTGTAGCCTTCTTACCAGGCGCACGGTGTACGGAAGAGCTGCAGGGAACACAATCAGAACACAAAACCAACCGAGTGAAAATGAACCCAGCAATTGTACAATCTCAGTCCTGGCGCTACAAGACCACTGTAGTTACAAAGCGCCAACAACAAACCACCATATCAAACCAGTACTGTTAACATGTCTTTTCTTCCGTTTCGTTCGTTATCTTAGTTCGAGATTTAAGTTTATTAAAACCTTGACGAAAGGTTTGAAGTGTGTCATTCTTTACAATTATCATCATTTGGAGTACAGAGTAGGCTACTGTTACGTTTGGCAACGAACGAATAACTTTGTGGCGTAAGAATGTTCTGTGTTTGTAAATTAGATATCTGAAGGCGGTAGCCAAGTTGGGAGCAGGGCTCCCATTGCTGAGTTTTTCAACCCAGATCTGTTTTAGTCCATCTGGGTGTCTAGGTTTAGTTTTGAAAAATCCTATAAAATCTGGGTTTTTTTGAAGATAAACTTTGGCAACGGGCTGTAGTAAATATAGTATAATAAACACTTCTTCTGGTCATTACAGTGTTCACATGCGCTCATCTGGTGAAAAAAGTGCTTATCGATGAAACAACACAACGTCTTCAGTCGGTTTTGTACCCTTATCAATATCATTATCAAATACTGTAGGTTGCTTGCCATCCAGTAGAGACAGCCGTGCAGTTGCGTGTACAGCAGAAGTAACATCAATGAATAACAAACGTTTGTATAAACAAGTGAAAGATTTGCATTTGGGTGAATGGTTGTTATCACACGCGCCGGCTTAAAAGTTTACAACAGAATGTTCAAATTCTTTGGGTGCCCAATTCATGTAAACACATTTTGCATTGGAAGTATTTGAAGCTTACGAATTTTAGATTCCTTTCAGCTCAAGATCTCACAAAAGATCCAAGTTCAATGGCAAATGTGGCCCTACATTTTGCCCATCTTGTGCCTAACGATCAGGCTGGAAGCTAGGTTGTTTTTAGTCAGTTTTCTGTCATAGACAATACTATTTTTTAAATGAAAAAAAATTACGTTAATTCGATCGTAATGTTCGAAAATATAAACTAGTGAATGCTGTTATTGTTGATTTTAAAACTAATATGAGACAAATGACCACAACGTCTCAGCAAGAAACGGGCTGGAGGCTAATATCAATAGTTTAGGCATGTGTTCTTGTCCAATAAATACCCTTGTTGTTCTGGGTATAATAGGCGTAACATTGAAGATGGTTTAGATAATTTTAGTGGCCAGAGTATGTTATCAGCTTTATTACATAGTTAATATAAAATGTCGTGAGGTGAGTAACAGAAAAGTGATCCAAATGTTGATTTTAACGACACACAACCTAAAAAAGGAACTACAAGTAAATCAGTATTTTAATAACCATTTTACCTTATGTATTTGCATTCATATTTTTATTTTACTTCGTCTCAACCCATTAGGCCAAAGGAAGCTTCCGATGGTGATTTCACTATCGAGGATGTTATGTTTTGGCCGGGTATGCGCTTCTTGCGCTCTCAATGTAAGCGCTGCTCTGCAGGGCGCTTACAATGACTTTTTGCATTTCTGTTATGATGTTTTTTTCATGACCAATCTGGGTTTATTAGAAATTACAGTATGGGGAGCCCTGCTTAGGTAGTTATTCTGGTTTTCAAAAGTTGTGCTGTGGAGTGATTACATACGGCATGGGTCTCCCTACGGCCATGTGCATGAATTTCATAAATGAGCCTTTGTTCAACATTAGTCATTGTGATTTTCTATTGGGCAAGCACAACAGCATCAGGCTACATAAGCCTGACTGGAAATTTTGGGAAGGGCGTCGTTTGGTTAAGTTGGGTTGCAAAATGGTTGTAGCATGAAAAAGGTTGAACTACTGTGATAGACAATCACAGCCGAGTCGACGAGGGTCGAAGCTAGTTTTGCTGTAAAGTTTAGAATAGTGGTCAGGTTCTGTGTCAGTTTTCCCAGCAAATCACAGCCGAGTCGAAGCTAGTTTTGCTGTAAAGTTTAGAATAGTGGTCAGGTTCTGTGTCAGTTTTCCCAGAAAATTTGGCGGGAAATTTTGGCGAGCTCTGTGTAGTGTTTGTAAACTTACCAGTGTTCATTGACTAAAAATACCGTATTAAGCAAAGAATGTTAGACTGCAAACTACAATAAACTTAACCAGCTTAGAATAGTGGTCAGGTTCTGTGTTAGTTTTCCCAGCAAATTTGGCGGGAAATTCTTGGCGAGCTCTGTGTAGTGTTTGTAAACTTACCAGTGTTCATTGACTAAAAATACCGTATCAAACAAAGAATATTAGACTGCAATCTACAATAAACTAAATCAAAAAGGCAAACTGATTTTGATACAGATTAATGGAGTACAAAACATGTCGATGTTTGCACACAAAAGCTTTTGGGATTTCATATACTACTAAAGCAGGGGCCCCTTTTTCAGTCGCCCAAACTATATTATGAGAAGCTTCATTCTCTGACAGTGAAAAAATTCTTTCACTCTTACTTGACAGGGTCTTTTCAGAACTTTTAGGAACGAATTTTAACCCACAGTATTTTTACACGGTGTTTAAAAAGTCCTTTAAAAACCCAGTCTTTTTCAAAACTTTTTAAATGGTTCTTTATTTACACATTAGAGATGCTGGTGCCGGCCCTGTGAAAGCAGAGTACTTACAGATTGCAGTGGCGGTTGGTTGCCCTTTGAAAGTAGAGTACGTATACATTACAGTTACTGTTGGGCCCCTTTGAAAGCAAGGCACTTTCACACAGGCCCGTAACCAGGGGGGCGAAGCTCCCCCTGTTTTTTACCCCCTTGGAAAAATGTTTTGGACATAGTAAAAAATTTGGGTCCTTCTCAAAACTCTTCGCCCCCCATGGTGTCCCAAGCTGGTTACGGGCATGCTCACACATTACAGTTGCTATTGGGGGCCCCTTTGAAAGTGTAGCACATACATATAACAGTTGCTATTGGGGCCCTTTGAAAGTAGAGTACTTACACAATGCACTTGCTGTTGGAGACCTTTTTGAAAGCAGAGTACTTACACATTACAGTTGCTGTTGTGGGCCCCTTCAAAAAGCCGAGTCCTTACGCATTACTGTGGCGGTTGGGGGCCCTTTGAAAGCAGAGCACGTATATATTACAGTTGCTGTTGGGTCCCTTTGAAAGCAAGGCACTTACAAATTACAGTTGCTATTGGAGGCCCCATTGAAAGTGGAGTAGCCTACTTACACATTGCCGTTGCTGTTGGGGTCCTTTTGAAAGCAGAGTACCTGTTTATTATACCTTTTGAAAGTATTGAAAGTATTATATTGAAAGCAGAATACTTGCAGATTACAGTTGCTGTTGGTGGCCCGTTGCAAGGCAGAGTACTTGATTATGATGTGCTTTGGAAAATATTATATGAACGGATAATGATTGTTTTACCAAAAAGGAGGAAAATTTATGCGCGAAACGCCTCGAGAGCGGCCCCTACATAGGAGGGCCCGAGGCAAGTGCCTCGCCTTAAACACACCACTGCGTGCCACCAAGCCGGAATGAAAATCAGCACCAAAAAAGACTGGGTATTGCGTCACTCCAGAAACCCGAAGTAGTGTATGTGAGCGGCAAGACACTGCAGCAGGTGGAGAGGTTCAATTACCTTGGGTTGGTATGCACGGTTGACGGAAGATAAAAACAAACGCAGTTCTCCATGAGGTGTATCGCTCTGTGGTGAAAACGGTAACTTTCAACCACTGCGAAGCTGTCTATTTTTGAAACAGTCTTGTTTCCATGGGCGTCGGAGGGATTTTTCGAGGTAGGGGCAATAGTGGATTTTGCCAAAAAGATTTTAACGGGGAGGGTTAAAGTGGTGAAATTTCAATTTACTTTGCTAAACATTTAACAGGAAAATGTCAAATTTCAAAATCCAGGGGGTAAGGCCCCCCTTTCCGACGACCATGCTTGTTTTGATCTTCACCTATGGTCATAAATCTTGGGTAATGACCGAAAGAATGATATCTCAAGCAGTGGAGTAGCGAGGCGAATTGCCGATAGGGGCCGACCACAAAAGTGCTGCCCTTTCCTACCCATCAAATGTGCTTACAAGAATTAAAAATGAAAGATCATGTTTTGTGCTTATTCAGGATATACAAAATAATCAAACACGTGCAAACTGAAATGGGTCTTGTTTTTAATTATCAAGTATCAAGTGAGTCTTGCTCTCTGACGCCAACTTTGTCATCATTACTCTTCCCTATTTTTTCTGCTTTACGTATGCATATATGAACCCAGCTCAATCGTCAAACTTTCTCCCCTGTTGGCTTTTAGTCACCGGTTAGCTGCCCCAATTAATTGGCTGTGATCGTTTACTCAAGAGTTTCTCAACCTGCGGGCCACGGAAGAATTTTGGCGGGCCACGGCCAGGTATTATTGAAATTGAATACGTTTGACAAGTTAAATCTTTTACTTGTCAAAGTAAAAGATTTGGGAATTGTGCCCCCCTTGTTACGCCCCTGTCCACGCGTCTAAATCCGGCCCTGGATATCTCATGAGCTGCAAACGACATGATCTGTTCTCTTTCGTCATTACGCGTTAAACTATTGCGACAAGAAAATTTCCACGTACCCTGCAACGTTGCGCACAATATGCAGTTACGGAAGATATTTCAAGGCAAACAGGCGGCTCTTGTTGTCATAGAAACGAAATCTGGAAGCAAGCCTAATGTGGAAGATGACTTGATCTGTGCATCATGTACTGATCTTCAAATATCTATTCTTTCTAACAGGGCCGCAACCAACTTAATATTTTCCGGGAGAGGAAATTGATTGCAATGGAGCAAATTGTTTGGTTGCCCGCTGGTTGTGGGCCTGCCACGCCGCCTATCAGCTGGCTCTTATTCACTATACTTGAAGTCCAAGCCTACAATCTAAGGTCTAAATTACCCACGCAAGCACACCAACTGCGCTTTCTCGCTTCAAGAACGTCATCTTCCGACAGCATTACGTCATACAGAAAAACATCAGTTTTATTGAAACTGATTAACGTTACCTTTGCAGAGCTCAAACTTAAATTTATTTTGAAATACTAAAGAGTTAAAACTTTTAATACTTTTAAAAATTTAATTTTTAATAAAAAAATTGCCGACCCAGGGAGGTGCCACCCGGGGCCAGGAGCCTCCAGGGTAACCCTCTGCAACGCCACTGATCTCGTGTGAAAACGGCAGAGATGCGATCTTTGTAGAGTTCGCACCGTGATACTTCGCGACAAATTGCGCAGCTATGAAATACCAAAAACTCTGAATGTAGAGCCACTTCTCCGAATCAAGGGATCCTAGCTACGTTGGTTCGGCCATGTGTGCAGAATGCCCCAGGAAAGAGTAGCGAGGCAAGTCCTTGTGGCTGCACTTACACACACAGAAAAGCAGCCCGGAGGTCGTACAAGGATCAGGTGGAGTGACTACACAGAACCGTCTCCAGGAAGTCTTCAAAAGGGGAGCTTTACGTTTGTTCAGGGGGCTTGACATTCTGAAAATTTACCTTAAATTTGCAACACTGCGTTTGCAAATTGTGATTCACATTGCGGGCAATATCGCAATGAGATGCAAATGTTATATCGATCAGTTACGAAAACACTGTTACCGATGGAACAAATCTGAGGCCGGTCAAGACAGTGCACCGCGATGAACGTGCATACGCATGCATAAAACTTGCTGATGTCTATAAACTTAATAATCTCCTGGTACATTGCACATGTTTAGATTAATGCCATTTTATAATTCAAATAGTTAACAAGTATGGGCAAACGCCTACGTAACAAGGTCAACATACGTAATGCACTAACTGCACTTCTCTGTCGAGGCAAGCTTAGCAGCGATTGCTAAATAAACTCTTCTAATTAGGCTTTATGCTGTCTGAACAGCAGGATGTGCAAATGTGTGTATTTAGTCATAAGCCTAAATGGAACATGTTTCTATGCAGTTTAAAATACAAGAAGACTATCTGAGCTATCCATAATACATTTTTTCACAGCAATCACTACACAAAATATTTTGATCAAGAGGAAGTAAACTTTATGTGTACAACCAGGCATATTGGCCAATTTCAGGTTCAACTAAGGTTGCCAGACGTCCTTGAGCGCCAATTAAGGACTTTCCTTGAATTTGTTATCAAAACTGGTTATGTCCCTGATACTTGAAAAATATTTTATAGTCCTTGAGTATTTTCCGGCGTCCTTAAATTATTCAACAGTTGTTAATATGTTCATTACTGAACAGTTCATTACATTGAACATTCAGGAATCAAGATCAAACAAGGTAATTGAATAGAATAACGCATAGATTTGTTTCATCACAAGCAGTTGTGTAGTAAAAAGTACCCATTGTTATTCAGGAATATTTGTTTGAAAAAATGTGCTACACCACTGTATATAAAAAGTATTGAAATTAGGTGTGAAGTAAAATTTCAATAGTCACAAAACGACAAAATGTCCTTGAAAAAATCTAGTCATCTTGGCAATCTCAGGTTGAACACTGCAAGCATTGAATGCTGACGATTTGCGCTCAAGCCTCAAATACGTTACCTTTACAAGTGTTTCAAAAATGATCAGGCGATGTTATTCTAGGTCAGTGGTGCTCAAAACTTTTTGGCTCATGGGCCACATTTGTCTTTCAGAAACCCTTCGCATGCCACAAGAATTAATAATCTCAATAAAAATTCTCTTAATTGATTAAAGTGTTAAGTTTTCTTTCCAATGGAAATTGCTTCAAGGGCCACTCCAGAGGGCCTTGCGAGCCACATGTGGCCCGCGGGCCACGGTTTGAGCACCACTGTTCTAGGTAATTACGGCAAGTACTGTCGCTAAATTACAGAACAGAATAATGGTTGATAAAAACTCAACTGATTCTAGCGTTTCATATTTCAATTTGGGGGATAAGCCCCCCAAAACCCCCATGGCGACGGGGCTGTTACAACATTTCCGGCCTTGCTTGGTCCCGTCTTAGTGTGGAGTCAGCAGAACTATTTGAGATTGCCGTTGACCCTGGGGCAATTCGAGTCCTTCTAGGGCTGCTGTCCCCGTGACCTCCTCAGAGGAATAACGGGCACGAGAATAAGGAATGAAAGGTTTGTTTGGTTACTGGGGCGCCTGGACTGGACACCTACAGAGTTTTTTCCGGCGTCATGGTTGCAAGTGCATTCTAATAGTGTTTGCTTCTGCGTTGCTATGCTGTATATCGTAACAAATAAATTTATTTTACGCAAGGTTATTGCTAATCAGTGAAAATAAAGAAAAAAAATTCTCGAACTGTCTATGGTGTTGAAAGAAAAACGTGCGAACCTTGAAGACTCAGTCTTCTGTCATTGCTAGACTAGCATCACTTTACAATTTTATTGAAGTATATTTTTCTATTTGCTCCAGGAAAAACTTCAAAACTCGTTGCTACACGTTGGCAGTATCTGGCACTGTTAATTTTAAGCAACGATTGATTCCATAGGCAAGAATGATAACGTTTTTCCTACCGTTGTTACTTATCTTTGGTGAAGCACTTGTCGTTGATTCAATATCGTTGGCGAGGTGGAAGCCAGGAAAACAACCCTATCTTGAAAGTGCTATTGATGAAAAAAAAATAAACACTTTTTTCCCATTGGGTGATGGCCCCAGAGGAAGCCGTCCAGGAAACGTACAACCGTTCGATAAGCAAGATGTGGTTCTTCAAAGGTGAGAGCTGTAACAAAATATAACCAGAGTAGTGTGAAATCTGATAGTTATGCAACAACAAGAATTTTATTTTTCATTTTTTTGGCCAGATTAACGCCAGGTCCGTTTTAGTCAATCTCTTTCAAATAATAGGCCTATGCCTCAGCTTTTAGCATCAAAGACAAGGGGGTGGTACGAATGCAAAATATACCTGAAAATATCAAGGATTATACAGTAGCAAAAATTTTATAAGCTGGTCTGTAGAAACAGGATTGGTAAAAGCGGAGAAATATACGATTTTGTAATTTCTTAAAGTTCCATTCGTTAATTTGGTGTACTACAACTACGTCTGGGCTGTTTGGCAAATGTTGTCAATTAAGTGCTAAAAGTTGAGGGAAGTGCTTTGTTAAATATAAGTAATCCGAAATCGGTTGCTCGACAATATTGTTACCTTTACTAAACAAGGCTTACAGAGAAAAAGTTTCCTTGAAAATACCCTCATTCTTCTTTCGTAATGGATAGGCTGAATTGTCCCTGCTGCATGTACTTTGCCTCCCTTCTCTAGTCACCAATCGGTCCTAATGGAAAAACGTGCACTGCCTTTATAATGCATGTCCATTGTCCATGACTGGCGTGGTTTTTCTTTATTCTTCATGATTTTAATGGGGGTTTTGCTTCTGTGTTTGCGGAAATTTTGGTACTTAATTGACAACAATGGACATGCATTATAAAGGCAGTGCACAGTTGACAGCGGTTGTGGTGTGGCAGCGAAAAATGTACAATAATGAAAAAGTTTGATTGTATAAGATGTGAAAACTACTTTTGAAAAGGTGTGGTTGGGGATATGACTGAAATGTGAGTGTTTGTTCTGAACGACCAACACTTTTTCAAGAATAAATTCCGTTTCAAAATCAGCCGATAACTGATTCAAAATCGGCCGATAACTAATTTAAAATCATCATCAATGAATCCAAGCGGTACTCTCGTAATTGCTGGTCTTGGAAAGTTTCGCACATATCCTTAGCTGTAGATCGCCAAAGAGAACGTTGTGCATTGCATTTCCTACTATTCAAAGGACGCTTGTTTTCAGGAAAATTGGTCATCTGCTTCTGCGAAAAATCTTGAATCAGGGTGACATTCTAACTGAAGCAAAAAAACAAAAGATTGATCAATTAGTGGCTGATGACCAGTTGACTTGTGGTTTGTGTGAAGTTGCAATTGGAACCGTGCAGGCCATCCTAAGTAGAGACAATGGCGAAGATTTGATTGCGTCTATTGCTGTAGAAGTCTGCATTGCGGTGAGCAGCACATGGCTTAGTTGTGTCGGTTGTGTCTATTCGAGCTATGTTTTGTTACTTTAACTTTTTAACTGAAAAGTGCATTACGGTTAGCTTAGATACCTCCGCCGAAAAAGGTTTTGCCTCCAAACTACTGGCAAACCTTTTCCCGCATTTGGAAGCAGCGTTGTCTCGAGAGAGAGAATCCAGAGTGTCTTTCTATTCAAAGGTGGCCCCAATAAATTTAACACCTAGACAAAGACTCATTTTTATTTTTTCTTAAGAAATTTTCAAACAATGAAGAAATTTCATCGCCATTTTCAAAACTATGGTTTGGACCAGGGGTGTGGAACTAGCGACCCGCGGGCCAAATGCGGACCGCCTGAATATTTGATATATCCCGCATTAGAATTTTCGTTAGCAGTGTTAGAGTACAACATCTCGTCACAACGAAGCTCCATGATAAGCAGGTACTGAGATAGTACGTTAAGAGAAGTCAGTCTTCCTCATAGTTAGATGAAGATAGAATTTTAGGATGAAATTAATTGATTTTGCGGCCCGCCAGCCGTAATGCACAATTCATACGGCACGTGGTGGTAAATAGGTTCTGGTTTAGACCCCCTGGTTTGGTTTCTGGTTTAGACCCCCTGGGTCTGGTTGACACCCCCTGGTATACCCCAACCCTGGTTTAGACATACAACTGTTGCAGTAGGTCTTTCTAAGGAATCGTTTGTTGTTTGTCATAAGAAAGTTTAACTCTTGTAAATCTTATCAAAGAGTAAGGGCGGAGCACCAAACAGCGATCCTGCGGAAACCACGTGAGTCGTGACAATTTGACACAACAAAACTCCCTCATCTCTCAGCGTTCACCGCGAGATGAGTTGATAATGGTTAATCTGCTCCTGTTGCGACTTCATTGCTTGTCGATCAATGCTGCCGCAATGTTATAATGCATTTGATTGCATGCTCGATCACAAGGACCTTTTATTTTTATGAACACGCATGATCGTTCTAAAAATACGAAGCACTGCGTATAAATCTGAACCTTCAACTAATGGAACCGCACTAATTTACTGTATGTAGTGAAAGATAGGAGAGAATGTAAAAAAATAGTAGCCCACGACAGAGAATTTTGCAAACCCACTGCATATGCCACAAATGTCTGACATTTGCCAAGCTTCGCAACTCCCCTCCTAAATTGCAATCGCAACATGCTCTACAGCAGTTCAGTGTTTCACAGAGTGGGCGGAATTGCCCCCTCGGGGGCGATTTTGAGAGGCAAGGGGGCGAAAAAAGCAAAGGGGACGATAGGGGGGCAAAACAACACAAACGGGGCGAAAATGCTCAACCACTAATCGATCATTGAGTTAACTTCAGTAGCCTACTGGTATGACTTGTTAGTTTCTTGCAAATTTTACTTTACTATGATAATAGATGGAGGTTGTTGCTGAAGGAATTTATCCGTTAAATTTTTACTCTGGATCCTCTATGTGCCCAGCTACAGTGTGGATTATTTTCACAAGAATTCTGAACTTAATATTAGCGTCGTTATAGTTGCTTCAGCTATTTAATGGTTTGGTTCAACTATTTAATGCTTCGTTTCAATAAAATTATTTAAATTTACTGCCTTGTGTTTGCTTTATCAGGCTTGGGGGGCGAAAACGACGTGTCAAGGGTGAAAAGGGGGCGATAGAATACAAAAGTTTGAGAAATACTGCTCTAGTTCAAACACAAGGTGAAAATAACAGTATTTTAATCAATGGTGTTTTGACCAGGGTGAAATAGAAGACTTGCGAGTATGCGAATCGGCTGTGGAAGAATTTGAGAAGGAAGTTTTCTATGTTCTGTACAACTTGAAACCAAACGAAGTAAGTATTTTTGTTGCAAAACTTCCGTTGAATGTTCGCATGATTGTTCGCTAAGTTCCACTCCGAGCTCATAGAAATTTTGACAGGATTTCGGTAAGTGAGGCCTGACAATGTCGCCGAGAATGGCAAAAGTTAAGTAATCACCTAAATCAGATGGAAGTCAGCGTTTTGAAATCGCTTTTTGTAATTGTGCTATAGATCTTACTAATTAAAAGCCCTAGGTTTTCTATGCGCGTTAGAGGAATCAGCCAGTTGCTGGGCTCAAACTTCCACATATCTGTATTAAAGTATCTTCACTCCGCAGGTAAGCAAGCAAGGAATCAATCACAAATTTTTAATAATTGCTTTTATTTCTTGACTCAATAACAGGAATAAAACACATGTACAACGTTTCAGTGGTACTATCACACAAGGAAGTCTTTTGATCTAAAAGTTCAGCTGATTCGGCTGGGTTGTAATGATGCATGAAGCTACGTTTTTGCTCAAACAAGCGACAAAAAATTGCACACAGCTGCGCTTTAAACCGTAAACTCTCAGGTCTAAGGCCGACACGTTGTGCAGAAACGGGGTTTAATCAAGTCTTTACTATTTTACAGCTTTGTTACTGGCTTTTAGAAGATGTATGTGGCTCTAAACCCGAAGGGTTCCTTCCTTCATGGAACATCACCCTTCCTGATGTCCCGCAACCTCCACCTCAGCTTCCCACAGAGCCAGAACCGAATCAACCCACAACCAGGTTTCTTTTCTTTACTGATATGCACATCGACTTAGAATACAAACCTGGAGGTAATGCTGTGTGCGGCGAACCTCTCTGCTGCAGAAGCGACGATACCGAGCCTAGCAATCGTAAGTATCCAACGTGTCCATCGTAACAAGACACTTGTCTGAAATCTTGATAGATTTAAACGTCGTAGCAATGTGAAAAATTGTATGAGGGTTTGTTGTAAATGTTTTTTGTCGTAGTCGGTAGACAACAGCGTAGTTGGACAGCGAATGCCTGTTGGAGCGAACCTATCCTGTTGGAGCGAACCTATGTTATAAGTTCAAGCACTGGTGTAGGAGGCAGGGGTGCAAGCAAGCGCACCCCCAAAACTTTTGATTTGGTGAAAATTCGGTACAAAACTGTGGATATTTGGGCAAAATGTGTGAAAACCTTTGCAAAATCCCTGTATGTGTTTAGATTTCGCAAAAATGCGCCCAAAATCAAAGTGCAGACATTTTTTTGGAGATCATGTTATTATTTAGTTCTTTTCGGGCAAGTTAGGAAAAATTTGGGTATGTTTGGGGGAAATTCGGGTAAAAATCCTTCGCACCCCCAACAATTTGCCTGCTGCTGCACCTATAAGTTCACGTTTCAGTTTAAAATCGTATCGGTATCCCTTAACAATAATTTTCTTCTGGCATAAGAGGCAAGCAGCTTGGTTAACGAACTCAGTAAGTGCTTTGAAATACAGGGACCGAGTTTCAGGGGGAAGGGGTCATGTCCCCCCAACTTTTGGACAAGGGGACACAATATTTTTTTTCCACACCAATATTTTGTGACAAAAAATAATGTAGTTGTACAAATTTCGCTGGCAGGATATTGCCAATGAATTTGTGATCTCCAATGATGCAAGGTCCCGTGTGTTTGGCAAAATTTGAGTACAATCCCGATGCACATGACAAACAACGGTATGATTTAGACGTACTTTTGGGTCATTGTAGGGCGCAGCCGTGCCAATTAATGGAATCTCAGATATACATGTTCATAAATTCTATTTCTAATATATTGCTTGTTTTTCAAAGAATAGTTGAAGTGTTGTGTTTGTTTTTTCTACTTTGAAAAATAACTCTTCAACTGCCAATAGTAAAGATTTATGTACTTAGTAAAGGAGCAAATACCTAGCAATCACTGTCAAGTGCTAGCACGGTACTGTATGCAACTGCCATAACACCATGGGCGTTTCCAAGGGGGCACTTGGGCGTTGGTTCCATAATTTGCCAGTTTCACAAAAAGGTTGTGCTACGGTTGTTCGACGTCATTGAAACACAAACAATAATATTATATTTGTGTGATATGGATAATTAATCAGAACCGTTGCCAGAAGGTCGTCAATAAGGGCTCTTTGCTTTTGTTCGGGGGGGCTTTACTTTTGTGCAGGCTTGACATTCAATATTGACAAAAATTCCACTGATTTGTAATGTTTCATATTTCAATTTGGGTGGGCTTGGAGTTTTGTTTGGGGGGCTGCGTGAGCTATCAAATGATTAAAAACAAGGACAACAATATATGGGTTGTTACATCGTGATGGTTTTAACGTATTGACCAATATTGACGTTTGACATCGGTGCATTCTTTCCGACACGAAGATACCTGTGTTTAGAACGCTAGGTCAAGGGGCTAGGCTAACTACTTTCCGAGCACACTGTAGTTTTAGACTAAAATGAAAATCTTCATACATAGTTTTAGAAGTACTTTGGACTTTTATTCAGGAAACGTTGGATCCATGGGTGGCGGAACCTTTTTCAAAGTGGGGGGGCACAAGTGCACGTTGAAAACTATATAAAATTTTTGTGGTTTGAATTGGCAACTGTGACGTCACAAGCATTAAAATATTACGTCATTACCTATACACGAAGTGAAGGTCTAAATTACACTATTTTAGAGAAAACTACACCACTATGAAAACGTATCGGTAAACCACCTGAAATTCAAATAGGCTGTTACAGGGCGACCCAGGTCATCAGCGTCACTCGGGCTAATCATACGATTTATTCTGACTGACTGAATAAAACTGTTGGACGCTTGGGTCACTGATTTCTATTTGCTTTCATTCTGGTTGGCATTTTCGTTGCCCTGCGACGTTATGTAAAAATAAATGAGGAATTCTCATGATAACTTCTCCATTGTCGAGTAACGTACGCCACAGAGCAATGATAACGCCACAGTAGCGGTTCCATGAGGGGGGGCTGGGTGGGCCACAGCCCTCCCAGAGTTTTGTTTGACCGCCCAGTTTTTTGCTTAATTTCACGTTCAAGTTCGTTTGGTTGACGTATACAGTAGGTAACTTTCAGCCAGCAAAATTTTAAACGGTTTGTAAAACTTTATGGCGATGGTTCTGACCATATTCACAAGCCTATATGTTGGGTTTGATAGGTTTTATCATAGCAAATCAATCTTCATTACAGTGAAAAATCACCATGTAGGAGAGACATTTATGTTGGCTTCCTACTTTTTTCCTTGGCCCCGCAGTGCCCTCCACTTTTTTCATTCTAGAATCGCCACTGTAATGCCAGTAAGTCATCCGCTTACTAGGCTCATTCATATTAGCCAGTTGTTGGACAATTTATCGTTCGTTTGAAATTACTCTCGAAATGGGAACTGTCCACTGAGTTGAACTTCAAATCCAATGTTCTATACAAATCCATTGCTTCAAAAAAATATTCAGTCCGATAGGAATTATGTTTCAAAAAATTCTTAGCTGCGTAGGACAGCTCGGACTCTAATGAATGAGCCCGAATAAAGCACGAGCGAACGAAGTCGAGAGAGCGCCTACTACGAACGATATTGTTATATTCAAGTCACCTGCAACATGAACGCGAAAGGCCAGACATGGAACGAAAATATATGAACAGTGACAAGGCCCAAAAAAAAAGAGGCCGAGTTAACAACTTAGTGAAGTGGGACCGTGGGTGGTGGAACAAACATACAAAGCAAACAAGCTCCCGTTCTCCGGTATATACATCGTAATCGAAGACTCAGGCTGAGCCCGGGTGCCGCAGTTGCCACTGGGCTGTGAAAGTCACCAATAACACAGCTTAAAAAGCAGGTAAAAATGATACAGCAATGATACCTGTCTTAAACAGATTCAAAATCACAACTTTTCCATATCTTGAACACAGAAGTAACATCACTGAATACTCATTCTACAATTGCATTAGATACCGGAATGCGAAGAAAAGACAAAGCATATATAGCAATTAGCAAGTTGTCTGCAAGGATAAGAACTGTGTTGCAAATGCAGAAATGAAATATAGGTATTTAGCGTTGCCAATACAAAAACAAAAACACAATTGAAATTGGTCTGTCAAATATTTCATTTTGCGTATAAGATTCAGTAAAATTTCACTATTTGAAATGATGGTAAAACGCTTGAAATTACCCAATTTTTTAATGGTGTGGCACGAACGTTTTCCTACACACAAGCATATGGGTGTCGGAAGAGGAGCAGGAATTTGAAAATTCCAGCAAAAGACGCTGTTTTTTATGGAGTGGTAAAAAACAAATTTCACTACTTTTGGCCTTCCTTCCGACGCTCATGCACACAGCATATACAATGACAGCATTTTTGTGAAAAATTGTGTTGTATTACACCATTTGGTAACACTGTTCAACAACACCAATGCAGTAAGCAATCTATAGCAGGGTGACAGATGGTGCAAGGTGTATTCTGCCAAACAATTACGAAATCCTGCCAAATTACAAATAATGTATTAGAAACAATATCGAGAAAATACTGCGAAAATTCTGCAACGTTTTTTCATTAAACGATTTACTTTATCACTGGACCCCAGGGGCGCAACCAGCTCTTCATTTCGGGGGGGACAGTTTTCATGAACTTTCATTCGATGACGTCATCGTGCTTATTCAACCGTGGTACAACTTTTTCGCAAACGGTCACAGATATGTTATTCACGCAACATTTCCGAAAATGAGAACTTATTAGTTTTGATCAGGCCCGTAACTTGGGGGCGAAGCACGCACTAAAAATTTTTTCGTCCCGTTGGAAAATGTGGTGGACATAGTTTGAAATTATTGGACATAGTTTAAAACTTTGGGCCCCTTCCAGAAAATTCTTCGCCCCCTCTGGTGTCCCAAGCTGGTTACGAGCCTGCTTTTAATCAAGATGCAGACTGAAAGAAAAGGACAGAAAAAAAATTAGTAGCCTAATACAAACACCTGGTTCCTTATTTGACTAGTGCAGTCATGGCTTTATTGTGTCAGGTGTAAAGGCTACTAGTAAACCTGCCTCACTTTTCGTCTTGTTTTAGCAACTTCATCAAATCGTTTATCAAGATTTTTGAAACTTCAGTTCAATGTGTTTGCTGTGAGATAATTTCTGCAGACGATACTGCGAGTGGTGAAGCTGTCAGATACAAGAGACTATTGTCAAGATATATTTAATCAATGATGCTATTGTTT
>JGI24158J21664_10005955_pt1 | contig 16018 bp, 6 predicted proteins | sample Ectturendosymbi3_FD_21664 | JGI IMG/M metagenome (IMG submission 21664)
ACATAGGCGCAAAGAAAGTTTTGCACTTGAAGAAAGAAAGCACAAAAAGTTATTTAAAACAAACTATCTAAAATTAAAAATTACATGTGTTAGGTGGCCACCCCCTACACATTGAATTTAAAATAATTATAAAAATCAAAAAACCTGATTTAAATTCTTTTTAAATCCGATTTTTTTTATTCGAAAAAATATCATGATTTTTATCAATCCTGCTTGCAATGAAGCTGAGAAAACAACCTTCGGTCTCCTGAGAAATCTTTGGAGAGTTTCGTGCTTCGAGTTGTGTACGAGCCAAATAGTTACTCTCGGTATGTTTTCCCCCAAATAGGAACCCAGCCAATCTTGCTTAAGCCTAAATAAGCGGGAAAACATTTAAAGATTTTGAAGGAGCGATTGTGTTTGATTGTGATTGTGCTTTGATTTGTTGTGAACTTGCGATTTTCGTGTTGTTGTTCAAGCGTGTAGTGTGATCGCAGTTTTCGTATTAAATCGTGTTTTTTCTTTGGAATTGTTCTAACCAGAAGCGTCACTTTTTCGTGTTTCGCGCTAATAGTTTTGTGTTGTGTCTTTATTGACGAAAGCGCATAACATCATCGCAGTTGTCAGGTAAAATGAGACGCCATATTCAGGTATAAAAGTTGGTAAAAAAACTTTTTAAGTTGATATTTTAGACTTTTTCTAGTCTTCGTACGGGTAGTTTGAACTCGTGAACGTAGAAGAGTAAAACGCGCAGATCCTAGTGTTACGGTAGATACAGATAACAGAGGCACATCATATTGTAAGTTTTTGCCACAACACGACCTAAAAAGTTTGCGATTGCGCTTTAATAATCTTAACGACAAAATGACCGCTAAGATGCTGGACATGAAGACTGGGCAGAGAGCTTGCTGCCCCGCAGTGACATGCAAGAATGCGCTGGTGATTTCAGCACAGAAGGCAAATGAAGTCTGCCTCAGCAGGCCGAAAACCAAGATACATATCGACAGGAGTCATGACTGAAGTTACCAGCCCCTGCGACCGAGCACGCGACCATAACATGCACAAGCTGCATGGAGTGTTTGGCAAGATGTGCGCAGCACGTTCGCTAGACTGCTGAGGCTGTTTTCATGACGTCACATCCCCTTACAGTGAGTCAGTTTGGTATTTGAGTTCGAATTGAACTGTTTATACTTTCACTTCGAACTGCACAGTGATAGGCAAGCTGAGAAAAAGTCTGAAAGAAATAGGAAACGGGTTGAAGAACTCTAGAACTTGTAGGCGTATTGTGACAACGATTTGTACTGCAGGTAAACCAGATGATTACGTTAGCTCACAGAAGCGCTCAGTCAGTGTGCAGAGATAGTTTTCATACGTCCCACCTGTAGCTGCACGTGCCAATCAAATCAGTTCTTGTTGGAGAATAACATAATTTTGTTTGAACGTGAGCCTCATTTACGTGGTTGTGCAGACTCTGACCTTGTTCCAATGTATAGTTGTTCAAGAACTGCTCAGCGCTAGGCTAACAGATATATTACCAAACCTACGGAACCCCATGTCAGTTCATCGCAGGAATAAATATTATGGGCTACCCTGTGCTGCCTATCGCGTAAAGAACATGTTGAACTGGTGAGCACATTGCCGAGCTATTGTGTTTACTGTGATGAATGTTGTTCTACGTGATATATTAAAGGATTTGTGAACGGCAAACGGATTCATAAAATGTTTTCAAATACAATTCAGAAGTTCATTTTAATCTTTTAAAGTGTAGCTAGTGTTGCAAGCAGCGAAAACCTCACCCCCACCTTCTTTGAAGGAAAAATAGCTTTTCCTAAATATTCACGAAGCACTTAAATGTTTGTGTCTTTGTTGTGTCATTTTTCGGAATCTCCCAACTTAAAGAAGTACCAAGTTGTTTAAGTAGAAAGTCATTTTCTCGATTTGATAGAGCGCTGCTCAGAAAAATCAACTTCTGAATTGTATTTAAAACCATTTTAAGAATCCGTCTGCCGTTCACAAATCCTTTAATATATCACATAGAACAACATTCATCGTAGCAAACACATATGTGACGCACTTGTGTGAACACATGGACACTGTAAAATCGTCACTTGCGACACAGGCTAAATTATCGCATCGCTCCTGACGCACTCCCCATGCTACAAACTAATCCTGGTAGCGAGTATGCTGGACAGGGTTTTATCGATTCGAACCTAAGGAAACTTTCTTCCAAATTTCAGAAATTTTTGAGGAATCCTTGGCTGGTGCATAAGCAAAATAAAAACTTAAATTAATATATATATTCCAAGTGTAGGTTTTTCAAAGCTCTATGTCTACAGCCTTTACCTAAGCAATTCTTCCAAACACAATGGTCCAGATTTTCCAAAGTTTTTTTTTATTTTATTTGTTGCTATATATACCCAATCGCAATCCAGTAATTTTCAGGTGAAACAAATTTGAAATAATATCAAAAAATTCCTTTGATATCTCGCTTTTTTTCAGAAGAAGGTTATGCTGTGAATAAGAATCTTGCATTCGTACCAATTTGGCCAATGCTCATTGTATACTGTGTGTTTTTCAATTATTGTACTTCTTGCAGAATTGCTTGGCATGTCATTGCTGTAATTTCATACTTAACAGTTAAGTGTACAGAGTCCTCGTATCGATATATGGAACTTTCGCGCATGCGTTAATTAAATGAGAGATAGTTTATAGTGATATTAAAAAATATTTCACGAGGCTAAAGCGTTAAACGCCGGCAAAGTATAAACTGGCTGGCTAGGTTGCCTTCCCAAAACTCGCATGTTTTCAAGTTTTTCTAAGAAATAAAAGTGTTTTGGTATAGTTCCACCGTTTAGCTGTGTGGAAAAGAGTTCGCTCTCTTGAGGATTGCATGTACTGTACATATGACGCCATAATGTGCGAACCTGTGTGAACATAAAGTTGCATGTGCGGTCACTACGTTTTCACTCTCTTGTTACTTCGACGCGAACAAGTGATGAACACGACTCAGTGTTGCCACTTCTGATGTTTTAACATCAGATCTGATGTTTTGAGAGAAAAAGTTTTGATCTTGACTGGGCTACTGTTTCTGTTTTCGAAGTTTTCCTCTCCTTTTAGGATGAAAAGAAGTTTTATTTTAAGTCATAGATTCTTTCATCAACCTCTCTTTCATCTGTGCTTACTTATCGTTACTAACTGAAGGAGCTCCCTTCGCTGCGTTGGAATTTACGTTTCGCGTTAGTAACGAAAGCATTTAGCTTATATGTAAGTGCAACACAGAATCTCATGTTTTCTGATGTTGAAGAAGGCAAAAATCTGATGTTAACGAGACAGCCAGTGGCAACATTGAACATGAAAAGTGTCGGGAACGTCTGTGGTTTCATCGTGTGGTTCAGCAAAGCTTGAGGAGCCGGACTGAACGAACACAACAACAGGAAAGAACAATCTCCATACGCCAATCTGACGTACAGTACGTTCAGAATGGGTTTAGGTAAATCGCCTGCGCTGAGAATAGTGCAGTGAGAACACAAGACTTATGAATCTAGGGATCAGAGGTCAGGGGCGAATTTTCATTTTCGGGGCCCTGGGCTATTTTAAATTGGGGGGGTCCTCTTGAAGGTTTGCGACGACTGATGTCATGCAAATCAGCACTACACGTGCTCGTTACATTCACTGAACAAGTTGTTACAATTCATAAATATATTACTTTGTTCTGACTTCCCTCGATATCAGAAACGAGAGCCGCGTCAGCCCCTCTCCATACCCCCTATTGGGGCGCTTCGTTGTCACAGCGGACCCAAAATTCAGAACTTAACCCCTCAAACAGAACTTAACCCCTCAAACACTAGAAATCAGTGAAGTTTTTGTCAATCCGTATCCTTTTTTGTACTGCGATTTATAGACGGAGCAGTACCTGCCGCTGTTACTTGGAATAACATCACCTGATCAGTGCCGGCGCTCCCTTTAGTCAAACTAGACCAACGGTGCACAAGCTGCGGCCGTCGGCCGCATGCGGCCTTCAATAATTAAATTTGCGGCCGTCCGCATGTAATTTAAAATATAAGATTTGGCGGCCGTGCTGGTGCATATTGAAGCAAAACAAACGCAAAGCAAGAAAATCAGTCGACACGATGCGTAACAATCTGGGTGGTGATGTTTCCTTTAATAAATTCGTTAAAATGTTTGACATTTTATTATACTTTTAGGCACAAGTAAATGGCATATACCGGATAAAACCTAATCTTTAATTAAACGTATCTCATAAATATAACTCGAATTCACTGGCGGCCGTACTTCATATATATAAAAGTAATGCGGCCGGCAATAGGAGAAGGTTGTACATCCCTGAACTAGACGGCTGCCTAGGGTCCTAGGGTAAAGAGAGCACCAAAAAATAGCCAAGAAACAAAAACTATGTCATTCTGAAAGTGACGAACGTCCACCAGGTACAAGTGAACGACCATGATGAAAGTGAATGGAACACACGTTCACGCAGTCTTTCAGGTTTGCTGCATAGCGTCAATACTTTTGCTATTAATTTAAATTTCCTATTCATCTAATAAACTTTTCTAATGTACAAAAACTTCCTTCTTACTTCAGCAGTGTGCGCACAATGTAATGATATGTGGAGTAAGGATCTTTGTACAGGATGGGTGGGCGCTTGAATGGATTTTGCCCAGGGCAGGGTTGCCAAGTCTAAAAAGACCTTTCAAGCTAGAAAAAATTGAAAATACCGCTAGAATCCGCTTGAATGAGACCAACTGTATAGGCCGTTAGACCAATTATCTGCTAGAATCTAACATATTTAGGTCGCTATACCAGCTATTCAGCAGCTCTAGGTTTGCTACAGGATTAAAATCTGCTAGATCTAGATGAAAATGGGCTTAATTGGCAACCCTGGCTTAGGGTGTTTACAAGTCTATCAATAACGTGCTGTTGTCAGTGCCAGCAAGGCATGCCCTTATTTTATTAACTTCACTTCAATAATTTCAAGGTTACCATTTCTGTCATTTTCATTTCTTGATTTTCCTAGCCTGCCGCTTTATCAAAGTACCTTCATGTCGAAGACTTCACTAAATCATGTTTGAGCCATCCACTGTATTAGGTTAGCAACACTCTCGAAATGCCAGCATTATTGGCGTTAATATACTATTTGACCTAGAAATTTTGATTTTAGGACGCATCACCTTTTTTTAACCAAACAGATTCTAGATGGCGCTGAAGATTTTCTGGCATCGGTTTTGTTAAAATTGTGTCCGCAAAAGAAACTAAAAAATGGTGAAATACAAAAAACAAAAAATTAGGATATTTTGTTGTGGGGGGCATTTGGCCTCGGGATCTGCCGTAATGTCGAAATATTATTTTAAAAACTCAACACTGATCGGCCCTTGTAGGCATTTTGGGAAGTGCAGAGTTGGGCTGCTACGGCACTGTCAGGAATAAAAACAGTCGCAATGAAAGTAACGAAAAAGGCAGCGGTGAAGTCACCTGACCACACTGCCATTACTTATTTATTGAGTACCTCACTGCCCTCGTGTAGTTTGAAAAATGGATTCAGGTGTTTTGTTGCACGCATTTTACGTAACAACAACCAATTCTCAACGCCATAAAAAGAATGCTCATCGTCATTAACTTCAATCCTTGGCGCTCATTCTTCTATAGAGATTTTTTGTTAGCGGCATAGTAAAAAAACGTGCGTTGAACCAAAACAACGATACAAATATAATGCTTACAGAAATGCTGGAAATTGCCCTTACTCCCAAAAGTTTGGGACCCCCGAGATCGGGGGCCCTAGGCTTAAGCCTTTTAGTCTAATGGCAAATCCGCGCCTATCAGAGGTGGTACAGCTGAGAGAGTCAGCATTTTTCCTAAGCACGCACATTTCTCTTTACACGTCCAAAAACAATATTAGTGCCTATCCTTCGAAAAAATCACAGAGAACTGGCACGGGCAGTTGCAAGGATTCATCGCCGTGATTCGCTAGCGCCTGCGCATTGATCTGTGGATCAACCGTAAACCCACTGGGCACGATGCTTGCCTGAGGTTCACACAGTTTATCCGTTCCTGAGCTGTTTCATAAACCTAGACTTCGATCACATGCAGCGCTGCCACAGGGTTCTCTGCAAAAATCACTAGATTCACGAAAAAAATTCACTAGATTTGAAAAAAAACACTAGATTTAACATTTTTACGTTGAATGTGCAGCTTTGCTTGAAATGATTTCGTTATTTACTTTATTGCCCCAAAACCTTTACATCATTTGCAAGTTTGTTAAAATATATCATGCTGAAACCTGAACAATCTCATACCAACAATCTTCAGGCTTTTCTTAAGACCTGAAAACGACACCAATCACGTAGTATTTCAGAGCAATCAACCCAACATGTTATTATTTCCACCGCAGCGTCCCTGCAAAGAAATGAGTAGGCTATATCGGCATGGCCAATAAAGCAGCAATAAATAGCACGGAAGTGAAAACGATGATAAATTCAAACTAGAAACACTTGTTCGTTCCGTTGTTGCAAATCTTCAAATAACAATTCACGTAATCCGGGGGTGGGCAAATAGCAGCCCGTGGGCCAAATGTGGCCCGCCACAGCGTTTTCAGTGGCCCGCGGAAGCATTCAGGAAATATGTTCAAATCTGAAAGTTCCTCCTACTTAGTAACTTAACCAATACTTTCTTCCATTTCCATTAGAAGGGACGGCCCTCCGCTGCATGGGGCCTTCTCAAAGTGGCCACTGAGCCAAATTAATTGCCCACTCCTGACGTAATCGATTGTTTGCAGATTACAAACAGCTGAAAATTTTTAAAAAAGGTCTGAAAAATTAGAAAAAACATAATCGATCTTCTTCAAACACACACTTTGCAAAAAATCACTAGCTTGCAGTGAAAATTCACTAGATCACTAGACCAGTCTAAAATTCGCACGGACAATTTCGCGAGCCACTGTTGCTCTTAGTGAACGCTGCAATGCTGGAACGAGTCTTCCTACGATTGATTTTTTTCTCATGCTTTTTTTTCTCACGAATTTTCTGACGCTTTGGAACGAAAGACTAAAGTTTTCATCCAGTTTTCACCGAATTCACACATATTTCAAGCTTTTAACCATTATTTTTCATGCTGTAGTGTTAATGATGCTCTTTTTCATTGTATTTTACCCCGTAAGTATTCTTCTGCTCGGCTTAGTCACTGATTTGGCATCCCAGACCACACTTTTAGAGTGGCCATTTTCGAAAATCATCGAGTAACTGTAGAGAGTGACGAGGATGAAAATTGTATGCAAATAAAAGATATTTCGTCCGAAGTCCCCAATCCAAACAAAACAAAACCTTCAAACTTGTTTTCGGGGAATTGGTTACCTCAGGCCGACTCCAAGGCAGATTTGTTTAAGGTTCCCGAACATAGTTAGCCATTTCTTTTACAATAAGTTATTCAAAGCGTTGATCATCACCGGCAAATTTTACTCGCGCTCTGCAGCGTTTCGAAGGAAGCAGATGTTTTCGAACGAGTGTATAGGGGTTGCCTGCTTTGGAAAATATTTATGTAGAGTTGCCGATCGACCATAGAAGGCGCGTATCGAGATCTTAGTAGATCCTCTCTAACCTCCTTGATTCTGACTGACCATCGCGGCTGAACGACTTGTTCCCTTAGTCGGAAACTTTCGACACCGGCTTTGCAACACACCATGACTTTATTTCACCATGGTAACCTTTTCGCGTGCAACGTCGTCAACGGTGGAAAAACGAAACTCTCCTATTCAATTTCTGAACCTCGCGCGATAACCCACTTGCGGTTTAAGTCATCTCAAACAAATGTTTTTCGCTATCGGCGCGAGGTCGGGCTCCGCCAATCATTACCTCCCAACGCATACACGCACCGCAAATCACACGCCCATGCACAGAGCCTGCAGCCGCTACACGAGCAAAGAATTAAATTTCATGGCACGAAATGTTATTGCTAATAAACTTTATGTGCATGTAGTGCAGTGCCGCAATTGAATGCGCACCAAACGCAACAAACGGCTTGAGCGTGCGTCACGCACACGTATTCAGCTACCTGCTGTCCTGCCCTGGCACTACAAGACTTTGTTTTCAGAGAGTGCCATCACCATTCCATAAAAGAACGAGTCTGAGAAAGATTGGTAAATGCTGCTAAATATGAATTCAAATGATTGGATCTCAAGCTATTTCCGTCGAATAATCCCAAATTAACAGGCTTCTGGCAAGCTTGCCGCAGGGTGGCTTTAAATGAACTGCATGGTCTCGTGCATAACGTTTCACCTGAATGCACGAGGATGCGAAACGATGTTTACNACTTCACGTCGACCTTTGTAATCTTTGCNTTCTCTAAGTGACGGGAGGTACTGAACGGATGTTTGCAAACCAGGCGCAAATTTTAGGTACACCATTTGAACTTTGAACAGTGTTCGGTCTTTGCAGGTAGCTATTCAGACAAGCCTGTCTTCCAGTCGCTTTGTCGTTTTTGCTATGCTCATTTTTTGAATATTAGTTTTCAGGTGTACGTTTAGTTACATGAGCATGGTCATTCAAACTGTACATCTACCTGGGTTTGTTTTGAGGGAAAAAAACAACATTTTGTCTTCCTTTTCACAAGTAAGTGAAAGCAACTAACCTTGTTTTTTCAGATAAACCTCGAAAATAAACATGAAGACAGGTATATTTTGTGTTCAAGTTTCTTTGGACAAAAACGTCTGTGAAGTGAAATGGAATGACGGACATGTCAGCAGGTAAGGCTTTATTCTTCAGGATGTGCAATTCCATTGCGTAATTTTACAAACAACTTTGCGACGTTGATCATATTTTTTCAGTCATAAAAATCAAAATGTAAAACCTTTCTCTTTGAAACAAAGTCTTGGTCTCAATCATGTTCTCTGCGACGCCACAATTCGTCTATGATAATGCACCGCAAAAAAATGATTTCAACAAAAGTTCCAGGTTTTTAAACCGAAGCGATTTCATAGTCGTGCAAGACATCGATTGTGAATTAAAAAATAAAATAAAATGTCGAGCTTATTTTAATGAACCGCGAAAGTATGCTCCCATAGAATATAGTTATATGCAATATTTTGCTAACCTACTATCAGCTACGGATTTGATACATATTTAAAACTTTCACAAAAATGTTCACATTTTGACTTACTATTGTGTCCAATACAGCGCACCTGCTTTTTGCTTCGACCACAAAAACGTGGATTATTGGATTAAAATGAAAACAGTTTTGCCTCTGTTTGAGGTAGAGCTTCAGTTTTCAAAAGTTTCGTTAATGTTTTGTGTGTGTTACGCAAGCCGTCTTTCTGACCGGTACCTTGGTTTACGCAGCAGTGGCAGACTCGCCCTTCCCGCAGATTAGCCTTTCTACTGTAGGTACTAGGTAGATTAATTTACGGGTAATGCTTCCTATGCAAAATGTTTGCACAGTATCACGAGATGGACATTAACACAATAAATTTAGTACATATTACTAAAGGCTATTTCCGGTCACTCTGAAATATATATAATTAAATATTACTGATATGCACCACAAATCTAGCACGTATAGGAAATGATGTGACTGTGCTTGTAGAGAAAACGTTTTCGGCAATTGCGTTTTGTGTCCTTTTTGCATTTATCATAAAATGACAATGATTAGCACAAACATTAGTAAATTTACCACATTTTTCTTTGAATTTTGCTTCAAAATATTTTATGATTCTATAAAATCTGTATGTTAAACAACACCAACGTAACACTAACCCGGCTGCTCTCCTCCAGCACCCCTTGACTCTTTGAAGTTGTTGTTCGCAAATGAACGTCCTCAAGTTTATTGCTACGGCAATACCGAAACATGACTGATGAATTTTTTCTTCTGCAGTGCAATCTGCCTGAGGGGATTTGCGGTTTTGCGCTATAGGCACCGAAGCTTATGAACCAAACCAGATTTCGTACTTGCCGATGACTTCTGCCAAATCCGAATTAAAAAAGTCCGCTTCTTGGAAATATAGCAAATGATCCACCAGCTGATATTTCTCAGCATGTATTTTTTATATACGCTTACAACTTCCTACAACGAATTTCGGGTGTTTTTTGTGTTTTGCCGAGTTCTCCGTATGACCGGCTGATGACTTGGAATGGCCATGCAATAATCAAACACCTTTGTCACTGTAGTAGTTGGCGCATCGGTGGCGACATTTTCCTGCTTCACTGCTGAATACTTTTCGTCAGTGAGTGTTTTTTTCAACACTCAAGAGTTATGATAAGGCGAAAGCTTTTGTGCACTGATAAACATGTGCACATCCGCACATCTACGGTCATGAACATTTCTTGATGTTGTGGACTGGAACTTTGGAAAATTCCGAAAGCAGTGCTTTTCAGTGTTGTCAAGGCTACCACAAATCAGCAATTATTATCGAATGGCTCCGAGCGTTTAAGAAATGGCGTTGCACACGTTTAGCAAACGCTGAATTTACACTCAACTTTAGGTTTTATGTCTTGTTCAACCATAGTTCTAAAATATATTTCAAGGTACAACTGCAAATGGTTAAGATTTAGCTGCCAATGCCTGAGATGCAATCCAAAGTTTTCCGGAATCTACACGATTGATATTCCATCCTTCCCAGAAAATCTATCAATAGAAGAAGTGAAAGAATGCAAAGAAGGTATTAATAACTTTAGTTGCAGTGGTAAACGTGTGCAGTCATGAGCGTCGGAAGGATTTTTTCCAGAGGGTGCAACAGTGGATTTTTTCAGGGGTGGTCTAAAGGATTTTTTCAGAGGGTGCCTTCAGTGGTTAAATTTTATTTTATCAACTCCGAAACTAAGAAAAAACATTTTTATACTAAACCTTTATTAACAAAATATCAAACTTCAAAATCCAGAGGTCCTTGGCCCCCCTTTCCTCCCTTCCGACGCCCATGTATGCAGTGCTGCAGTTGTGTGATAAATTCAAGAGTGAGAATTAGACTATGGCAGGTTTTTCAACCGGGGCCCTGTGGCCCCCGTATTTTGGGTGGCCACGAGCAGACCTCTGCTCGTGGCCTTGTTTCTTTTGATGCTGATTGCTGCAAAAGCAGGGGCCATCCATGCATACTGAGTATATCTGAAAGGGAGCCAAGAACCTTGAAGGGTTGCAAAACACTGAACTAAGGCAAGTGTACCATGCTAGTATGCTGCCCGCTGCACATTGCCTCTGTTGACTTGACCAAAGCATTTGATATGGTCAGCAGAGAGGCTTTAGAGCGTTCTACAAAAAATCAGCTGTCCGCCTAGATTTCTCATCCTTGTCAGAAATCAAGACACAAGTATATGGAACATTGCATGACGATATGGAAGCTTGCATTTCATTTGTGTTCTGTTGTCTAACTTTGAGCTTAAAAAGTTGTGTGATGCAAGGTTGTGTTCTGGTTCCAACCCTGTTCAGAAGCTTCCTCTCTGCTGTTCTCCATCATACATTCCATGATGATGACAAAAATACCATCACTGATCAAGTTTTGCTGCCCACCCGCAAAAATAGCAAGTTGTTCAATCTTGCAAGATCACGTGCCAGAACAAAAACTCAGCACATCCTGGTACATGAACTGCTATTTGCAGATGATGCTACTTTCGTTTCACACAGCAAAACAAAATGGGCCGTTTTTCGTCTCTTCTTGTGAGGCTTTTCCTCTGGTCATTATAGCACCAAAAACTCTTGTAATCCACCAGTTGACGTGCACTGACAAGCCTTGTGCGGACATCAACATGAGCGGGAACATACGACTCGAGAAAGTCGAGTACTTTTGCTAACGGGGTTCCTTTATGCCCATTTCAACACACACAAGACTGAGTAGATCTTACGCGCACGTGGCTCTAACAGCCTAACAAGGAACCAGGAACGCACAGACGAAGGAATACGAGCACAGGTATGTGACGGCAGCAAAAAAACAAAGTGCAGATGGTGCTACCATGGTCACTATGAAAGAACACAAGCGTGGGTATGTGGCACTAGCAAAGAGCACACGCAGCGATATGGTACCAACACGGTTACTATGATGCTTAACATCGTTGCATAGTGTTGTGATAGTTCTAAGTAGACTTTTCATAAAATGGGTGGAGGAGTGGGGGGCTGCGAAGGACCAGAGATCATTTGGGCTACAGACCTCCCCAGGGCGAAGTTATTATGCAAGAAACAGTTGATTAATAGAAATGCTTGTGAATATTTTCTAGTTTATTTATCAGGTCATTGTTTGCTAGATTACAGTAAACAATGTTGCCAGTGATGTAGTTGAAAACCCAAGGCCGACGAAATTAAAATTCAAGACCGAAACTTTGCCAAAAACTAAATGCAACGAGACTGACACGTGGCTTTACAATTGTGAAACATTTTTCAGGTCATATTTTACAGCGACATTTCTCGCAAAATATCAGGTCTCATTGAGACATTACAAGTCTCAAAACAAAGGGTTCGAGACCTAAACCAGCTGCAGCCCTCGAGAATGAGAACAATGCGAGACACACATACTTTGAAACAGATGCACCAAAACATATATCAATACGAGTCTTGAGACCCAGACCAAGTTTTGAGACTTCATCCCTTATTGTAAGTGATAACACCATGTCGCAGAGTGTCTTTGCGTAGGTACGATTTTCCAAAATTTTCGGTGCTAAAACACCAAAGCTCTTCTTCAAATTTTTCCGAACACCAAAGAGCCAAAAGAAAAGATTTCGGTGCTAAAACACCAAAGCAATGAACAATCTCTGTTTTGAGAAGTAATATCTGCTTTGGGAAAAGTCTCTGAAAAGAATCAATCATTTGCATTCGCTTTCCGCAAGGAAAACATCTACGGAGAAAAATATATAGGCCTAAGCTTGTTCTATTCTATGACACACATCTGTATGCTAGCTGATATGTGCACCCGGTGTGAAAAAAAAACAGTAGAGTCAAATTGACGCTCTTTTTTACAACTCTTGCTTCTGTTTTTTATTGATTGGCGGACCGTTTTTTTGCCGACATTTGTACGGCGGTAAAATCCATTTCCGGTCTGTTTGGTGAAAAGGAGGTCGCAGCAAGCACTAATAGAACTTCCATGGACATAATCAAACGCTGCATGAAATTGCAGTACAATTCAGCACAAAATGTTTAGGCTGATTTTTCTGTTCGTTCATGGCAGTATACTTTTACCGGGTGTCGGATAAAGCAAATCATTTTCATTGAAAAAACCACTGCTTCAGGGTTTGTCATCATTTTCCAAATCTTGCTTGATTTTGCCAAGTCAATGTTGTACATGGCTACGCCCGTTCAAATAACAAAAACATTCCACCCAGGGGCGGACCCAACTCGTGACGTTAGAGGGGATTTCAGTAATATTTGGTAGTCAAGTCTCATAACGGCTTGGCTACTGTAAGAGAGATAAAATATACTTCACAAAAGTGCTGTGACAAAACAATGGATGACAGAATGGGCTTATATTGCAATCAGTGAGACATTTCGAAAGTGATGAAACATTTATTCGGAATTAGTTTTGATAAATTGTTGTTTTCCGAATTGTTAAAACTCATGGTGAATAAAGTTACTTTTGTCGGTTTTAGGGGGGCGATCGCCCCAATCGCCACCCTTGGATCCGCCATTGATTTCACCTCATTAGAGTAAATGACTCCTTTCAAACGTTTTCCGATCATTGTGTGTTGTTTGCCAATGCAGACAATGTCTTGAGGTTCAAAATTGACGGAGATATCACTCCCGACCACGTGACTGAGCTTCCAGTACCTTGGCTGCGAGATTACTGCAACTGCAAGCAATGTTTTGAAAAGACATTGAATGAACGAGACGTTATCAGTCAACACACTTATTCGTCTAAATATGAGACCAGAGAAGTTCCCACTGTTGATTACAAGGAAATCGTGAGCAACGAAGACCGTGGACTCTTCAAGTACGTTTACTCAGGCCTTTTTGTCCGAGTTTGCAGACGAAACGTTCGCATGTGAGATTGTAATAACCATACGCGTAAGCGAAGGCATTTTACTGGGAGGGCTGAAAAATTTGCCCTGAAAATAACAATTTGCCCTAAAAATAAACAATTTGCCCTGAAACTAACTTTTTTAGTTTCATCCGAATAGGGCCTGAAACCTCTTGTAAATCTGTTCTATGCAGTTGAATTCGTTCACAACGGCTTTCTCTGCAACGTCAATTCGCCTCTAACGTAACATTTTGTTCGGTCCCGATGGCATCTTTCATATGCATTTCAATTCGCTTATAACGTCAATTCGGCAATAGCGTTTTTATGCAATCCCGTAGAGGTGCCGTTATAGGCAAATTCTGTAGTTACCTTGCTTGTTAACTCAAAGGGGTGAAGTTTCTTGCGTCTTGTGTTCTCTCAGACAACAAAATTTACGGTAATTGCCTTTACTGATGCAAATATGTAGCGACTTCGATGGCGCAATGTAATGGTTAAAAGTGACGGTTCCGGATCAAAGGGTCTGACTCCCTACACCTGCCTGTGTTATCGTTGCTGTGCGCTTGAGCAAGGCACTTAGACTCGCACACAAAGGGGCCAAGCAATCTGCACGTCCGTGCGGCCCGCACGAAAAACCTGGCATTAAAACCCCTGTTAATAAAAAAAATCTATCATCTTAACACCCTTCACCTCTACCCAGCGCAAACTTGAAAACAAACAAAGAAAGAGTTACCGAACTCATATATCAAGCTGACGACCTACCGACATGCGATTGTTCGACTATTACAGAAAACGAGGGCTTGGTCCAAATCAAAGTCATTATAACTAGTCACGACTTTGGTCCGGATTACACATTACACTAGCCCAAATTTAACGGATAATCCCCAAGTGAATATACACTGAATACAATGTATTGAACATNATTTCACCGTTCAGGATTTTTGAGCAACTTGCACTTGCCCTGAAAATTTTCTCTGTATTGAATACATTTTTTACCATTCAGGATTTTTGGGCAACTTGCGCTTGCCCTGAAAAACAGTTTGCCCTGAAAATTTTAACTGTATTGAATATACTTTTTTCATTCAGGATTTTTGAGCAACTTGCACTTGCACTGAAAAACAGAGTGTGCTCTGAATTCACTGTATAGAATATATAGCTTTTATCATTCAGGATTTTTGATTAACTTGCACTTGCCCTGGAAAACAGTTGTCCTGAAATTTTTCACTGTATTGAAATATTTTATCATTCAGGATTTTTGAGCAACCTGCACTTGTTCTGAAAAAAGTTTGCCCTGAATTCACTGTATAGAAAATATATTTTTTATCATTCAGGGTTTTTGAGTAACTTGCGCTTGTCCTGAAAAACACAGTTGCCTTGAAATTTTTCGCTGCATTGAAATATTTTTTGTCATTCAGGATTTTCGAGCAACTTTGTGCTTGCCGTGAAAACAGAGTTTACCCTGAAAATTTCCAAACCGGGGGGCTGCCGCACTCCCCGCCTCGTACGCCTATGGTGATAACTTAATGTATGCACCGAACAAACACTAAATGTGACTTCAAGCATAGCCTAAATTGACTGCGAACTGTTTTTAAGTACCATTTGAAAGGTTTGGAACCTAATTCAAAACTAAAGCTTTGAAAGCTAGTTTGTGTGAATTAGAATTCTATAAACGCTTGTTCCTGATTTAGTAGAGTCAGTTTCGTAGTTACATAAATTTATGTCTAAGCTTTTGTACACATTCTTATAATTATTTATACGAGGTCCAGTGGTGGATTTAGAGTTGGTAGGGACCGAGGCAAGACTAAAAAGGGCCCTCTGATGACGTCATCATAATCAGCCAACCGTGACAAGCACTTCTGATCAAGCCTAAGAAACGGCCACCAAAGGATACGTTCCTGAGACTACGGCATGACTGACATAGCAGAAGGAGAAAATGCAAAAGGGTATTCATGATACACAACTTTGAAAACACTGAAAGTTGGGAAGCCAAGGTTGGCAACACATAAAACTTAGGCAATAACAAGTTGGCATCGCCCCCACTTCCTTATTTTCGCGTCACACTTCTTTGCATTCACCATCAATAAACTACAAAGTTTACCCCTTTGAAAGTTT
>JGI24158J21664_10005957_pt1 | contig 16016 bp, 10 predicted proteins | sample Ectturendosymbi3_FD_21664 | JGI IMG/M metagenome (IMG submission 21664)
TTGCAATTGTGCTCAAATTTTGTAATCTTCAATTTTTGTAATCTTGAGTTTCGATCTTAGCAGCAGTGCGTAATTTTTTCTTTTTGTTTCATATGTGGACTTTTGCGCAGGACTGAAGATGTGCAACACACGAAACTACTTTCCTTACGCAATAAATTGCGATCGATTCGTTTGGTGTGGGTCACTGCTGTGGCTTTACAAATATTGCTGAATGATAAGTATAAGCTTGAATCATTGCAAGGAGATGGGAGCAGAACCAGGCAGGAGATTCCTCAAACAGCCGGCTACAAAATTAGAGCCTGTAATTGTTGCCTTCTTGACAGCTTCAAATTCGTTGTTACACAGTAAATGATGTACTGTAAGCATTTGTGCACTGCAGTCGATTATGCTGAAAAATACAGCAACTGACAACCGCCTAGGTGCACTTTTGTTGGTATAGTATCTATCAATCTGGTCCGGTGCATCCACGCATGCCAACCCCAGATTGGTTATACAGTAAACCTCGGTTAATCCTGATTTTGTTAATCTTGATCTTCGCCAAAATTGCATAAAACTGGTGGTGAGAATTATTGCTAACGTTTTTCTTTACAAAAATCTTCGGTTAATCCGGATTTTTTATTCCAAATCTTCACCAATTCCGGATAAAATCTGCTCTTTTCACATCTCGTAATTCGGATTTTCTGTACGTCCACGCTGTTGTGTTCGTGCAGTGACTGGTCTCTAGGAAAGATTTGGCAGATTTCAGACGCAACACAAGCATGCTCACTATCACCTACGGGAGTACAGAATCATGATTACACGGCCGCAACTGCGTGAAACCTTCGACTAATCGCAGATACGATCGCAGAAGCGATTGTTAGGTCATACATGGGCATGGCATATCATTTTGAACACACAACGCTCAAGGCACGGCGCGCCGCACCATGGTTTCAGTCTAGTGATCAATGTTGAGTGTGCGCGTTTAGAGCATTATCCCTGAGTGTTTTGTACTCGGTAAGATGTCTGGAGCGCATTACCTTCCAAATAGAGCAGTGGATCTTAACCTGGTGTAAATTTACCCTTGGGGGTAAATTTCATCTTCTAAGGGGGTAAATTTACTCAACCATAAATTGCAGCCAATGTAAATTTTTGTAAATCATTCTAAACAGGAAACGTTTGTTAAATTCGTATTTTCAACAAATGAGCACCACTGAGTTTATTGGGGGTAAATATGGTGATCTTGCTGGATAAAAGGGTGAGATATGTAAAAAATTCCAAGAACCACTGAAATAGAGTGACTGATTATGGACCAGTCGCAGAAACCTCTGCGTCAATCCAAAATCCCAGATTTCTTCGCAGCCAAGTGATCTAAAATTATGAACTTAAGATTGTACATAACGGCCTGGATATTGCGGGTACTTGTCTGATGTACCATTGCAAATACATCGATAAATTCCTTTTGCTTCTGCGAAAATCTGCTGTTGGGTCGTAAATGTGTTAAATTTATGTACAGCAATTTTCACCAACATCTCAGTACACATATGAAGTTAGGCTAGAAAGAACATCTTCTATTTAATCCGGATATTCGCCTAAAACAGATGAAATCGTCGATCAAATCCCATCCGGATTCGCTGAGTTTTGCTTTGGTAATCTATCGTTCCTGGAAGAATATCTTTGTTGTCTTTGTTTAACTTTTACGTTTTGCGCATTATGCTCAAGAGGCACACAACCTTTTTTCCTTAGCTTTGCAGGCTATGCGAAGAATTAATTTCAGAGCATGCAATTGCTTGTCCTTCATTATCAGCTCTGCGTCTGGTCCCTGTCGTTGTTGTTTTCATAAAGTTCCCAGAATTGTTGTTTGTTCTCTGCTTGAGATCTTGCGCTAGCTTTAGAACATGGTGAAGTAGCTGTCATTTATGACATTATAACCCTTATGGCAATAAGGCCACTAGAAGAGATATTAGGACAACTGAGTCTCAGCAACAATTTGGGGCAACTAACAAACAAACCTATAAGACTACGAAAGTCGGTCCAAGCCCTGGTTCTCAGAAGAAAATCAATTGTTACTTCTTTGTTGCCTAACTGCAATGATTGTTACGAAGTTACGAAAAAACTTTACTAAAGCTTCAAACGATCTTTTTAAAGTAATATAAATTCCCCACCATGCGCAGGTTATTTTTGGACCGGCCAGGGCTTATAGATAGATGTGTGGAATTCTCTGTTTCCAAAAGTTCTAAGAAAAAAATTCCAACACCTACAAAAACTTTATGATAAGTTAGGAAAATTCAAGGATTACGACGAAGCAAATAGCAACAACACCGAAAATACGAAACGCTGAAATTAAAAAACTGTCAAATGACCGCACCGGGCTTTTAGTGGTAAGCAGCTTATCAAACTGTCTTTGCAGTTAATATTGAATTGTATGCTTTGAACCTCTGCAGGTGGCTGATGCCATGCTAGATATGAATGTTTTCTCAAGAAGTATGAAGTGCTGGGTTGTGGCGACGTGCCTGATCATTTTGTTCGGAAGTTGCAGAAACAACAGAACCTGAAGGTAAGAAACGTAAGATTTGGTGAATTAACTTGTTTTCAGTCGTCAGGTCATATTTGTGAAAAAAATGAAATCAACCAACTTTTTTTTCAACTTTGGGTAAAAGCGTGACAATCATTTACGAAAAAAGTAGTAGAACTCTTTCAGTGTTTTTTATTTTTTCAGACATAAGTCTAAACAATCTATACATACATTAAATTGATAGTCTCATTTCGTGAAATTCAAGTTGCTAATGCTCTGGAAATTGCTTACTCTTCACTATAGCATTCCATTTATTTATTTAAACACATTTGTACTTCATTATAAAAATTTTGGGAGATAAGAAAATTTAAAATTAGCCGTTGACATCCCATTTCAGGTTAGCAGCGTTTAATAATATTTGACCATTTGACCAGAGTAAAATCTAGATATCATATTTCTTAGCTTTGTCTTGAGTTTGACGTGTCATATCCTCTTAACCATCCTTTAAAGGTAATTTTGTCTTGTAACAACATACACTGACTGTTTAGTAATGGAAGAGATTTGGTGCCGCGCCGTGCCGCCAAGACAATGACATCCTTCATTGTAACAACCTCGTGACGACCAGACATCAGCCTCGAACGATGTTTACTTTAGGATGACCACTCTTCAGCAATTGCGTTGTATCTTATCATATCGTGCGTGGTGAAACGCACGAGGAAATCATTTTAATGTGACAAGGCTAATACAATACGGCAAATGTTGCACGGCAAAACAACCCACCCAATTATTCCAAAACTTTCTGTACTTCCTTGCATTGCATGTTACTGTTTCGTCACTTTGCCAAACAGAAAACAGCTTTGGTAAACAGCTCCGAAAGTTCTTGCACAGATACTGTAGGCCTACATTGTTTTACTGTGCATTGAGAGTAATTCAAGCAAATAAAAAATCCAGTCTACCTCAAAAAGATTTCGTCAAAAATCTTCTTTACTTTCTCCACATGAATTTATGTGCCAGGTGTGTCAGATGAGTTTGAGGTGAATATTCTGTGTCAGAATGGTTTTGTTTCAATCAGTTGCTGATGAATCAAATTTCACTAGTTTGTTTTGGTTCCTTTCTAGCAAATGATGAATAATATTTAAAATACTTCTTTATCTTTGTTCCTCATGGTTGTCCTAAATAATTGCACCAACATTTTAATGAAGATTTGCAAAATCTTCAGGTATGGCGATGTGGCTAAATGGTATCGAAACTATCGCTTGCAGCTATAAGCGCAGTGGAAGCTATGGCACTTAGAACTTCCGCTTGGTTTTCCCACGTATTCACTAAATGTTTTGTTTGACGTCAGGGAAATTTTTACTTTGCTTTTTTACTTACAAAATTACCCAACAGTGAAATAAGTGGCCCCCAGTAGCCTCCAAATAAAAATGTCTGTTTCCTCCTGGACGTAAGAAAAGATGAATTTCACAACACTGACTGCATTGTCAATTCCAGTTAATTTAAAGTAAAAACGCAAAAATACGTGCTATAATATATATTGAAGTCACTTTCCCTGTTGCGAATCAGTCACAATTATGATATTAACAGAGCACATAATTAAGCTCATCTGATGAGTTGATGTTCCCGGCTTTTGTAGCAAATACCCGCAATTGCGATCATTAGGAATCAAAGGCTATGTCTGCCTAGTAGACAATGCTAGCCTAAAATTCTACTACTGTATTTTAATCCTTTAAGTCCTGAGTGCGCCAAAATTTTGGCGCAAAAAAATAACAAAAGGCTCCCTCTTGCGGTTGGGCCCGGTGCCCGATGACGTAAGAAAAAATCCTAATCCTTTCTCTAATATGACGTCACCCACAAAAAAGCTCAAATCCAAAACGTCCCTTTTTTAATCGAAGTACAAGATTTTCCGCAATTTTAGAGGGTTTGAACAGCTCTCTGGCTCAATCCACTGCCAAGTTATGACATGCCCAACTTGGGAAAATCCCGGGATTTAAGGGTTCACCAAGTTGGCAGTTCTAAATACTACGCCCACATACAATAGGTTGTGTGGCTGCAGTTCGGGAGTTCGGCAGATTTGGGGAAACTGGAATATCCTTTAACCACCATCATCATCATCATTCCGCTAGACTTTCTCCAGCACGCCGTACCATGGGGCCTGGCCCCCTGCTCCACTCAGCCCACACTTGTCCACCGGGTGTCAATGCACGGCGTCTCAAGTCGAGACACCCATTTGTACCCTCTGCACAACAACTCATCAGTTCATCTGCCAACAACAACAGAAGTGCGGCGCACTGGGCGGACCACCAATGGAAGGCGGAGTGCGTTGGACAATTCAACTTCACTAGACTCCGTACTTTCATCTCCGACACCGGCACCCCTCCAGGAATTATCTTCCCAAGAACAGTGTGGGAAATAGTCTCTGGCAGCCCCAGCAGCTGAACCCGGCCCCGACGCGCTGGCCACGTTGTATCAACGCGGTTCATGGCAGTCTACATCAGCCAAGCTCCCTACACGTACAAGGTACCACGGGTCGTGAATTACGGTTGGAGACAAAGTTGTGTTTTTTAGCGTCCAAGTTAACCTGAGCACCTCGAGCCAATAAGGGGCTGTCCCATCTGGGTAAATGGGATAGAGCGAAAATCGTACAGAGAGACGTAAATATTTTATCGGCCACAAAACTAGAACTCAGTGTACTCTACATCTGGGTATCTGGATTGTTCGAACTATGACAGCTGGCTATGCTACTGACTCAGACTGCAGCTGCCTAATGTCTCTTCTTTGAGAAAGACAGATATGTTGAACCAGGACTTGGAAAAAAAGCAAGTTGATGCCTTGCAGGCAACAAGAGTTCCTGGCCTGTTAGGCCCACGGCTGCCACTATTTTGACCATGATTTTTAGCTCCATAACTCGCCAGCCGATTGAGCTACAGAGCTTTTCAAACCCTCTACGGATTCAGCAAGTGTTCTAGTTGAGACTGAAAAAAAAGTTTTTCGTTTGGGGTTTGGTGCTTTCTGTGGGGACGTCACGAATGGGGGTGTTTTTGCAATGTTTTTGGCCAACGTTACCCAACCCTTGACGCCAATCCAATGAGCCAAGTTTTTGGCTCAAGTTTTTTTGGAAACTAGACCATCAACCGAGTCTTTAGACTCTTAGTCCTGAAGCGACCAAGCATACATGTGCGTCTGTCAACTGTATGCGTTGAAATCAAACCCAACAAAACGAACGTCTATATCATTCTATTTCGATAAAGTTTGTATGAGACATTAGGTAGGTTTTCTGTACTACTGCATTGTGGAAAGTTGCTTTTGTTAAACTACCATGTACCTATGGTACGCACTGGCACTCAGAGGTTAATTTCATTTTCGAGGCCTATAGGTTATTTTAAATCTAAGTCCCTTCTGGAAGGTTCGCGACGTCTGATGCCACACAAATTAGTTTTACACGTGTTCGTTTCATTCACTGAACATGTTGTTCCTATTCATAAACAAATTACAGTACTTTATTCTGAATTCCCTCAATATCAGCAACAAAAACAATCGCAATGAAACCAACGAAAAAGGCAGCGGTGACGTTATTTGACCACACTCACATTATATATTTATTGAGTACCGCATTGGCCTCGCGTAATCTGAAAAAATGGATTCAGGCGTTTTGCTCCACACATTATAAGTAACAATAATCAATTCTCAACGCCATGAAAAGAGAAAGCTCATCGTCATTCACTCCAATTTTGAGCGCTCAGAGATCTTTTGTTAGCGGCATAGTAAAAAAAACGTGCATTGAACCAAAACAAAATACAAATATAAATGCTTACAAAAATGCTGGAAATTGTCCTTACTTCCAAATTTTGGGGCCCCCGAAATCGGGGCCTTGGCTGTCGCCTTTTCAACCTAATGGCAATTTCGTGCCTGCTGGCACTCAAGAATTCGTTCAACTAGTAGCAACAAAAACAAACATCAGCAGCATATAGACATAAATTTACAGTAATTAGGCTAGCGGTATTTTCGACTTGCCTCTAGTCTGCACACACAATTCGCTTAATTCCTGTGCACTTGGTTGAGGTATATTCAGGGCCTATGAGAGGGGGGTCCAGCAGGTACATTGTTCCGGGGCCCGACAGCTAGAGAGGTGCCCGAGACTGAAGAAACATTTGAGTGTTTGTTATTAACAAACTCGGAATAATGTAGCGAAATTCAACTTGGTGATAAAACCGGTTTGGCCTAAAGCAGGGGTGGGCAGATATTTTGGCTCCGGGGCCACTTAGAGAAGGCCGCATTAAGCGGAGGGCCCTACCTTCTAATGGAAACAGAAGCAAGTATTGGTAAGTTACCAAGTTGGAGGAATTTTCAAATTTGAACANACTTCCTGAGGGCCACTGAAAATGCTGTGGCGGGCCACATTTGGCTCGAGGGCCGCTATTTGCCCACCACTGGCCCAATGGATTTGGTACGCTAGCGTGATGCAATTTAATGTGAATTGCTGGCATTGCATTTTCCTGGTAAGATACATTGATAATTATTAGCAGTAATTATTTCTGTTTAACTTGAATGTTTGACTTCTTTGTCGAATTTAAGACATTCACGATTACTGTCCCAGTCTGTCCATTGAATTGAATTTTCCTTTAAGTCTTTCATTTTCAAACAAATCTTCAACAAAAACTCATTCCAATAAATAAAGAATTTCAAACTAAGAGATACTTCAAATGAAATGAATGGAAACATGCCAGTGCACAATAAAATCTAATCTAATAACAGTAGCCCTCGAATGTTGCGCATATGTGTAAGATAACTAAAAAGTTAAAAAATTAAGAGGCAACTGCAGTGTAGGGCGCAAGTGCTTATAGTGCACCGTGGCGGTGTGCACTTTGCTGATTGTTAAACTTGCGCTGCATGCAGATACAGGCTCTAATCAGGTGTGAGTTTAGGATTAGTGGACATAACCAGAAATCTGAAGATTTCGAAACCACACAGGAGAAACTAACCACTTGCAGTATTTTGACAGAATGCTTTAAAGCGGTGGTCACCGGCCTGTGGCCCGTGTGGCTATTTATTGTGGCTCATGGTCAAAAATTGAAGCAATAGTCAGTTGAAAATATTTCGTTCTGTCCCTTCATTCTTGTTATAATAAATAAGCTCATTCCAAGGATACAGTTACTCAATGAAGTCGCATTCTCCTTTCGGTAGTAGCGTTTTATTCAACCTAACCTCGATCGACTCCATTCATTCAGAGAGTGCGGCATATTTTCTAATTTCTTCCTTGATAAGATTTTACTATTAACATTTGAAAGTCATGTTGAAAAAACGGTAATACTGTCACATTACTTGAATACCGGTATGTTTTAACATAAGGTTTCATGTGATCAATAAACGAGCACTTCTTGTTGAATTTTGATGCACATCAATTAGCCTCAATTTCTATTTATTTCAAAATAATTTTGCAAGTCTCTAGAGGCCCCAAATGTTTTTTTTCCGCCCAAAAAGATTTCTCTTGGCCCTGGGTATATTACACAAACATCTTCAATTACAATCAACGAAGTGACAGAAAGTTCTTTCCAAATCTTTATATGTGTGATATTATATCCAGTGGTGTAAGTAGAGGTTTGTGCCTGGGGGGGAGCAGAACGCAGACGAAGAGGCCCCACTGGCCAACACTAAAAAAATATTAAGAAATTATAGTGAATCCCGATGTCGTTGATGATAATATTAGCTAAAAACCGAAAAGCACAAAAAACAGCGACCTACGGAAAACTAAAAGAATACCAAATATCAAAAGCGTAAGCCAGAGGGGCTCGTTTTTAACATTTAGCTTGCCAGAGGGGATGGCTCTCCCCCTACCCTCCGTCAGTTGCGTCACAGATTATATCCAATTCAACAAAATAGGCTTTGGGGGCGCAACCTCATCACTTTGTTCCACTTTTCCGACGCCTATGAGGTTGAGTAAACGTTGCTCCAAACATGCTTTAGAAGGTAGATAAAAAGCAGGTAAGAGGGAAAATTTTCTAAAACATGGTAAGTTGAGGGCGGAAATATCTTTAACACCACGGCAAAAATCGATACTTTTACGCTGTAACGCTATTGCTACCGTATCTAAAGAGGCAAAATTCCTGCCTCGTTGGCTACGAAAAAGTGCTGTAGGACAAGGGCGAGGTCCAATTCAGGCAAAAACAAATGCCATATGCCAAGGGCTAGGTCTGGTTCTGGCAAAATTATAGTAGATGCTGCAAGCAGTCAAGGAAGTAAATGTTGGAGTTCTCATTTTTACAACACATGCACATTGTTTCAAGTAAAGCATACTTTCTTAACTGTCAAAATTCCGGAAATTAGAGCATTTTTTAAAGTTATGTCCTGACACAAATTTTAACACCAACCTTCCGGACATATCCGGGAAATTCCGGACGTATGCCAACCCTATGTAACGCCATCAGATACGCAGAACAAAAACAAATAAAACTGAGGATTATTTTTATTTTCAAGGCATTTCTGCATTGATAACACAGAGTGGTTTGGATTTCTACGCTTGAGTGAGACACATGGGAAAACAACAAGTCAGCAATTTTGTTTCCTGGAACATGTGCCCTCACTGTTTCACGTGCTGCACTACCATGCTTTTCTACTGTTCAAGTGTTCTCTGTTAGTTCGCCTTGGACTTGGCGTATTTTCTCGAAAATGGAACTCAATCTTCGAACACACACTCGTAACGGACAATTTGATCAGGGCTCTTGCGCTTTTCTTGAACAAGGACGAGCCGCCCTTGTTTAATTATTGCAATAACTTATTTTCCTGTCACTGGTTGAGCATGTCACTGGTTAAACCAGTGGTTCTCAAACTTTTCTGCACGTTGACCCCCAATTAAAGTATTCATTTTTCTGTAGACCCCGTGGCCTAGCCCAAAACTTACGAATACAAGGAATTCTTCTCCGTCCTACTGTGTAGCATACTGCTGTACTACCACTACCAGTCTAACAACTGCCGAACTGCGATACTTGTACTACAATATTGTTTGTGACTTAACAAAGAGAACAGTTTTTTAATGTCATCACAATGGATGATTCAATCAAAAACTATTCGAATCGAATGTACTTTTAAACTATTGTAGCTGAGATTTGATCAGCCTTCTTAATTTTGTTTGATTTGTTGAAAAACGCCGTTTGGATTCCTTGCGTAATTAACAATATTTTTGAATTCGAGGCTTCATTCCTCCAGTACACCCCAGCAGGTATTCTTTGCCCCTTGGTCATTCAGTGACGCCATTCGACCCCTTGACTATTTATCGACCCCTTGGATGGTGCAATTGACCCCTGGGGTCCATATCGACCACTTTGAGAACCACTGGGTTAAACCTTTAAGAATAAACTCTGCTCAAAATTTCCAGCTGTTGTGAGAGTTCATAACAAAATTTATGTGCAGAGCTTAATGCCTACCAAGAATCACACGAAACGAGGTGATTTTTGGAAGGTTTGATTTTTTTGTTGTGTAACGCATTCGTTTTGCATTTTCTGTAGGGTGTTTGGAAGACATCGACCTTGTATTACTTCTTGATGGGTCCGGGTCAGTTAATGAGACTAATTTTGATTTGGTAAAAGGCTGGGTAAAACGTTTCGCTAAAGACATGAACATTGAACAACGGCATGTCCAGATTGGTGTGGTAAGTTTTAAGATGTACCTAGTTGTGACATTGAAAGAAGCTGGTAAGCGACAATATCATTTGCAAAAATTTAATAACATGCCAAACAACCTGAATCAAAAATCGCGCTTTCATACTTTATTAAACATATTTCAACAATCTTGGCTGTTTGAGAATTAAAACACGTCAAGCTGATGCTACGTTTTTTATGCCTAAGTACGAGATTTTTATTGTGCTATGACATCGTGTGAAATAGTTTGCTCCTGATTTGTTTCTTTTGTTTGTGTATAAGACAAATGGTTTTGGAATCTGCACTTCTTTTGGCCTACGTATTTACCGAGCATGATGAACCAAAGAAGATTTCCAAGAATAAAAGCGAAGTCTAGGCATCATCATCACAGCCAGTCAATAAATGCAAAAAACAACTGCTTGAGAAATACTGTAGATAAATCTAAAAGTAGCAAGTGTAAAAATGTCAATAAATTCCATATATCTTATCAAACCGTTTTATCTTGAAAAGCCTCCGATTTGCACAAGATGGATGGCTTTTTTCTTCAGGAACCGTTCATTTTCATTCATTACAAAACCATCATAGCCACGATCGTTCTGTTCAAAGAAATGGTTCGACAATCAAGGCTTTGCGGTTTTCATAGCTGTTCAATTTGTCGCGCAGTGTCACACCATGAGCTCTTCTCAAATATCTCATCTCTGTCGCATGTACTTGGACTCTAACCCTTTCGGTCATTACCCAAGGTTCATGAGCATAGGTGAGAATCTTGGAAGATCCCGGTTGTAAGTTTCAAAGCTTCCGTTGCGTGACCACGGAGCGGTGAACTTCACGCAATATTTGCTTCATCAATCCGTGTATCCATCTATTTTTTTGCTTTCCGACACGTGAAAACCACGCCAAGGAACTAGAACATGTCAAACTACTGCAGTGCGGTCTGCCAGCCAGAAAGTTTCTTAGGGGTGGTGATGTTTTTGCGTTTAACTACAACCAAGTGTCAACATTTAAATATAAAATGCCCCTTGTTTTCAAAGCATCATCCATAAATGTGCCTTTTTCTGGAGCTTCCTTTTCTGAATAATTATGTTGAGATTTAAGCTGGCCGATAGAAAGTCTGCTTTCATTGAATTGACAAGTTTTGAAAGGTTGTTTTTACTAAAGTTCCAAGTTTCTAGTTGAATGAAAGCCACAGTGAACTCGTAAAATTTTCTNACGAAAAGTCTTGTGAAAATCTCAATGCTATACGTGCAAAATATTTGGATTTNATATCCATAAACCCTATGAAATGCNACCGTGGNAGCATGTTTGTACGCTACGTGTACGGAGCCTGGTTCCTATAAACAAGTAGGTATCTTTATCTATCTAGCTATTCGGAGTTAACAGTAAAATGCACTGATATTATGAAGACAATTTTGTAAATTGAGGTAAGGTGTGCATGCTCTCTAAATAAACTTGCATATGCTTGACCCACTCAGTCTGTGCAAAATGTGCAAACGGTTGTGTATTTGAGAAAACGAAACCACAATCGATGATTACCACGGTTCTGCAATAAAGTTAAGANATACATGTCGCCGCAGCTTAGCACAACGATTGGCTAGTTGATCTAACCCAGTCGTTCCCCAAGTATGGGTCGAAATTCAAAGTNGGGTGGAGCAGGTTCAAAAAATGGGTCGCGCAGAAGTGATCTAAACTCGGGGTGTGTATTAAATGCATTTTCATCGTTGTCACTGCTTGTCTATGTCTNTCTGTAGCGTAGGCACTCGTGAAAAGAGTAGATTGCTGACATTAAAAGCGAACTTAGCAACTTGTTGCCAAAAATCATCCATACAATAATCATTTCTTTCATACGTTGTTTGAGGCTTGGGTCGCGATGTGTTGACCAAACTCAGATTTGGGTCGCGCTCAAAAACGTTTGGGAACCGCGGATCTAGCCATTTTAGTGTAAGCTGTTGAAATCTTTTTAAAAATCCATTAGCGTTTACACCATGGGCGCAATTAGGTGGGGGACACGGGGGACACGTCCCCCCACTTTTTCCGACAGTGGGGATATAATATGCCATGTCCCCCACATTTTCTCTTTAGGTTTCGTAATATATTGGTTTCACACCAACTTGTCCCCCTCACATTTTACAACAAAATTGCGCTCATGGTTTAAATAACAAAATCCAATCGACTGGGAAAAAATTCGATTTAGTTTCATTTTGGTCACATGCGTTTTATCGAGAAAACAGATTGCAAGCTATCTGTAAGTAATGGCAGTGTCAATACCCTTAACACTTACAAAATACAAACCAANTTTGTACCTTCGTTAGATTTTGTTGCTGACTCTTCNCGTTGCAGCTGAATGATTTCAAATTTACTGTACCGTATATGGTGGCAATTAACATCAGATGAAAGTTTACACACTTTCAGGCTATGTACAGGTCGGAATCTGATTACCTGAAAAAAACTCTTTTTTACTCGCCGGCAAGGTAAGGGAATGAAACCATTACGGTTCCACATAATTGTCATTGAACCGTCACAGCAGGCCTACATGTTTAATCATCACAAAAATTATCTAGAATAAATGCTATTGTTGCTAAACAGTGCCTATAGCCTAATTGCATAGTAAAAAAGGTTTTGAAACTGAACTGCTCCTTAGTCAAATCTTGAACTTCAGGGCATATAAAAGGCATATCACCGTCATATCCACGCGTTTAGTTTTAAAATTGTACAAAAACAAAAACCTACGATGTTAATTCAAGACTACTGCTGGTTCTGCAGACATAGGTAAGTTATACGGTTTTTGTAGCACGCCAGAGTAATCAAAGAGGAATTTTGGCGATGGTCTTGAGTAAAATGAAATTTACATCACATCACCATTAGGTGGGATACAGCAAGCTGGGGCACCAGAAGCAGCTGGCTACGCACCTGGTTTCTAGAAGACATAACACCACGGTCATTTTACTGCTCATTTTTATTCGGGTATGGTTGCACGCAGCTGCAGACTGATTAAGTGATTGGAGGCCTTATTCAGAACATGAAAGCATCATCGAATTTTCCAAGAAGAGTCACAGCTGATCGTGCCTTACATCCGGAATTTACAATGCTTCAAGAACGGTGTCCCACAGGGATCTGTCCTGCCGCCGCTTTTCTTTAACATCTACATCTCTGACCTGCCAACTACCATCTCCAGAAAGTATACATATGCTGACGACCTAGCAATCATGCATGCTGATGGAGATTGGCAGGCGGTGGAAGGGGTGCTGAGCAAGAACATGGCAACTGTAGGTGAATACCTCCAGACGTGGAAGCTAAAGCTCAGCACCACGAAAACGGTGTCGGCGGTCTTCCATCTCAACAAGGAAGCTAAGCGAGAGCTGAAAGTCAACTTCAACAACGAAACCCTGCCCTTCTGCTCCGAGTCCAAATACCTCGGAGTAACATTGGACAGGTCGCTCACGTACCGTCGACACCTTGAGTCACTTCGCAAGAAGCTAACATCACGCGTCGCACTCCTGAGGCGGCTTGCTGTCTCTGGCTGGGATGCTGGAGCAACAACGTTGTGAACAGCCACCCTAGCCCTGGTGCATTCAACTGCAGAGTACCGCGCTCCTGTTTGGTGCCGCAGTGCTCATACCCGCCTCATCGACCCTGCCATCAATGACGCCTTGCCAATTGTGACTGGATGCCTGCGTCCTACACCAGCGGACAACCTTCCAACCCTCGCAGGCATCCAACCTGCTGAGCCTCGTCGCAATGGAGCCACACTGTCTCCAGCACGCCGTGCCATGGAGCCTGGACATCTGCTCCACTCAGCGCTCACCGGTCCATCGAGTGCAAATGCACGGCGCGTCAATTCAAGACATCCATTTGTACCCGCCGCACAACAACTGATCAGTTTTTCTGAGAACAACAACAGACGTGCGGCACACTGGGCCGATCACCAGTGGATTGCGGAGTGGGCGGGTAATCCCACAAGACTCCACATTTTCATTCCATACACCGGAACCTACCCACCCGGAATGACCCTCCCAAAAAGAGCCTGGGTCCGGCTTAACCGCCTCCTCACCGGTGTTGGGCGTTTCCGCTCCTGCTTGTACAAATGGGGTATGGCCTCCTCTGCGGCCTGTGAGTGTGGCGCAGAAGAACAAACCGTCGACCATGTTGTTCTTCAATGTCCAATCCATCAACACCCCATGGACTACACGGCCTGACGGTTCTGGACGATGAGACAACCGAATGGCTGCTCAACACCTGCCCCAAAATCTAGTGTGGCCAAGCAGTGGATAGAAGGACTCGCTCAGACAAGGAGAAGAATGCCAAAAGCATCCGAAGAACTGTGGAGCTAAAGTAGATCTGGAGACGTTGAAAATAGTTATGAAAGGCTGACAGCAAAAGAATAATAAGTCCCTTCACATTTCCAGCAGGGAAACACAAAACGCAAGTTGTTTGGCCTGAAACACCGACTTGGCACAATCACCAGTCAAAGTTGGCGAACAGCGATGATACAAACTTTTGACTAAAAATCACGAGCACAAGTCAATTTTCAATATCGCTTGAGATATTACAATCTTAGTTTACCTCGACCCTTTGGAGTTGTCCTGTAGCATTTCCAAGTTCTTTTTGTAGATTTCAACACTCGTCTACACGACTTTTCCGAGATTTTCGGTTTTGTTTTGAAGTTATGGTAACGGCTGCCTGTTACTGGCCGTCATTTCATTGCATTCGTGCTCCAGAAATTTGTATCTGTTTCGGCGGAGTTAAATTACAATCGTTTACTTTAGGAGTTGTAATCCGACAAGGGTGCGTGCTGTCACTACTCTTCACAGTCTATAAGAATTGGATACGCAGTCATAGCTGAATCGACGAGGGTGTGACATTTGGGAACTGCAGGATCAGCCATTTGCTTCTTGAGAACGATTTGGCACTGCTTGCATCCGCTGAAGAGGGTCTCCATTATGCCTACTGAGAATTTCAAGTACTTCGGAAGCGGTATTCATGAGTGAACGAAAGAGGAACAAGGAGATTGATACACGGACTGGTAACGCAAGCGTAGTTTTACGTGAGCTTTATCGCTCTGTGGTGACAAAACGGGAGCTTTCAAACACCGCAAAGCTGTTAGCCTTCAAATAGGTCTTTGTTCCGATCCTCACCTATGCTAATGAATCTCGGGCAATGACTGAAAGAGTATTATCTCAAGGGCTTAACTCAAGTGCAAGCGATACCGATGAGATTTTTGCAAAGACTTCATGGTGTGACACTTCGCGGCAAAGTTTGCAGCGGTAAGTTTGTAAAGCCCTAAATGTCGAGCCACTTCTCCGAATCGAAAGATCGAAAGAATATCAAACATTTTCCTCGATTAGGGAGATCTTGGCTACGTTGGCTCGGCCGTGTGACCAGAACGCCCCAGGAAAGATTGGCGAGGTAAGTCCTACTGTCTAAACCCACGGGAATGCGGTCCCGTCTTGGTGCGAACTCACCCACGGGAATGCGGTCCCGTCTTGGTGCGAACTCCCGTCTTGGTGCGAAACCCACGGGAATGCGGTCCCGTCTTGGTGCGAACTCCCGTCTTGGTGCGAAGAATGCGGTCCCGTCTTGGTGCGAACTTGCTTGGTCCCGTCTTGGTGCGAACTCAGCAGAAATTTCAGAAATTGCTGTTGATCGTGAGATATTTCGTGTTCTAGGGCTGCTGGGACTGCGCAGAATACTTCCTCTCTGGGAGAAGCGCTTCTACTCTTTCACCAAGCCTTTACTTCTCAAATACGTAGTTCACATAGTTCACAGTTAGTATAACTTAGTTCAGTGTTATTCGTTGTTCATAGTATTCTCAGTTGGTATAATTCATAGACGTTCACAGTATAATTCCCAATTGTATTTTTATCATCATGCAAATAATGTTTCTTCTAATTTTATTT
>JGI24158J21664_10005959_pt1 | contig 16013 bp, 15 predicted proteins | sample Ectturendosymbi3_FD_21664 | JGI IMG/M metagenome (IMG submission 21664)
TTTTTTTTTTTTTGTATAGAAATTCAATGTACTCCATCTCCAGACAATGCCATTTCCACCTTTGCGATCTCATCAGTGTATATCTAATTTCCATGCTGTTAGTTAAGGCAGAGGTTACTGCTTCCAAAGTCCATTGTAATATATGTTGCTCATTAGTACAAATTCAGTGAAGTCAAGCAGAGTCTGAGCATAAATTGAAAGGCTTGATTGCTTGTTTTATTCGTTGTAATGACTTTTTTCCAGCTTACTTGGAATTACGTTAATTATTTTCAAGAAAATTTGTTAGTAGCCTACTTGCTGTTGAAAATTTTAAATGTAAACCTATCATTGGAAAGACTGAATTGTTTGCTGCATATCAAGGACTTCAGTTAGTTTTGGTTAACCTACAGTGCCATGTCAGTTAATTTCAAGGTATTGTATGTGCTATATGCTTGTCATCAGGTCTACATGGAAGCCTGCTAGAGAATATATTATTTCAAATGACGATGATTGTTCAAGTTCTTTGAGTTACTCAGTCCACCTTAACCGCGATGGTTATGTGAAGTTCTCCTATCAATCTGCCGACACTGATGTTATGTTTCACTTCTACGTAAGCAGACTTTGTGCTTTGTGTGATGCACTCAATAGTTAAATGACTATAACTACTATAGCAAGTTATTGTGTTGTTCACAAGATGTTACTAGTTTTGTCAATGTGTTGTAATACTAAATATCTTATCATTATTTCACACAAAAAACACCAACATTTGTTGATGTCTGTTCAGAGGCGGTACAGCAAAAGCAACATTGTCGCTTTGTTAAATTAGCAATTAAACTCATGAGAATATGCCATAGTTGCTTATTAGAAGTGTGTGTAAGTCAAATACTCCGGTGTGAACCACCGTGCTCCGAGTGCGACATAAACCTACGAAGATGAGTTGGGCGGCAAATCATGTGGTCACGCGTGTTTACCAAGCGTTGCTTTTACACCACGGTTTTGATATGAGGATGATACTGGTGGTCGTCGGTTGAATTTTATGATGTCCAAACACAGGTCAGACCGGAGGAGGGAAAGTTTATACGCCACTTCTTAACCGTCAGCACACCCTACTCCTACCGATGCCATTTAAATAATCAATCTTTTACGTCCACCACGTTTGATGTGAGCATCGCAAACACCAACCACCTTTTGGCGAAATGCTATTATTAACGATGGTCGCACGAACACTAAGCGCCAGTTGGAATCGGATTGCCAACGAGAGATGCCGGTTGTGACGTATGCAGTTACGGCGGATGTTGAGTTTTGTACGGCAAGAGCGAGTAGGTTTTTGCCGATGCCAGTGGACAGTGTTTCTAACGGCGTTTTGAAAGACCGTGACCGTTTCAAGATTTTCCAACCGTGTCTTAAAATGCAGTGGAACCTCTCTGTGTAACTACCGCCAAAATACACTAAAACCATCTCGGTATTCAGATGAAGTGACTGCGGTCTCTCAAAAACGGTCACCAAGGTCAAACCTTACAAAACCTACTTGTTGAATAGGGTACGTGGTCGGTAGCAAGCAGAAATTGTCAACGCGCACTTGACATTCCAGTGTAAGCACGTTGATGCGTTGTGTTGCAATCCAGTATTGATTTTCTGTTCGCAGGTTCAAAATTCTCAATGTCAAACATACCATGATTCGAGAAAAAATATTTTTTTGAATACGACTGGACCTGAATGGAGATTGTGGAAGGTGCGCATTACAAAGATCTTTATCGATCGGATGTGTTTCCTTTACCTCGTGCATATTATGGAAGCGTTGTTAATCTGTTGTCATTCGTTTTGGAGTTTGTGACCTGAAAATATGGCCGGAAAAGCAATAAATCTGGACCGGTTTTAACAAATCTTTTGATTCTATTTCCGAAAACTTCGGTGTACTTCAGCACTTGCCCTGCTTTAATATATGTTGTATAGAAGTCTTAATAGGTAGTTTCTGCAGCTGTTGTCTTTGGTTTCCTGATTTGACGATTGGCAGCATCCTTCAAAAAGTATGATAGCCATTCTCAAGCCATCAAGCATGCCTATTTCTTGGTCGATATTGGTTGAGCATTGCACCATCTTGTGTAAGCTGCGTGAACTGCGCTTCTGGACGGAAATATGCAAAATTTAAAACTGGAATCTCCGTTACGATGAGCTACTTTTAAAAGTTGAAAGTGTTTTTTGACTGTTTGCTTTGTTTCAGGTGCCTTTGCCATCAGGCTTGAATGTGCTGTACTGGAAAACTACTGGCATTTTGTTGGGTAATAGACGCAAGGTAGACCCTGTGAAGATCAGAAGCATCGAAATAACAGGTGGAACACTTGTACGAGCAGATTTGTTTTCAGCTAGCCAAGTCGTTTTTTTTGTAATTTTAAATCAGAAAAAGGGAGAACAACTTCTACCGTTGCAGGCGTCTCGTACACGACCGAGTGCCACAAGTGCCGTCCCGGGTTTTACGCGTCGGGAAATTCGTCAAACTGGTGCGAGATCTGTCCTGCCGACACGATGAGCGGCGTCGGGGCGTCGCACTGCACGCCGTGCGACAAAGACCGGCAATTCGCGCCGCAAGCGTCCGCCAACTGCCTCTTGCGACCGCCCTGCGAGGCGAAAGACTACTTCGCCACTCATTCGCCGTGCAGCGTTAACAAAACGGTCGGCTGACTTCTGGCTTTGCAACCGATCGTCGTCGTCGGGGCGCGGGTTTTGAGCGATGGTGTTCTTGTTGCAGACGAAAGTTACGTACAAGTGGATTGAACCGAAAGTCTGTCTTGAGTCCTTGTCGGCCTCTGTCAGTCTGCCGCCTTCAGGACAGGAGAAGTCTTGCGCTCCATGCAACCCGGGCCACGCTCCGTCCAAACACAAGTGCATAGCTTGCTCCTCGAATACGTTTTCCGACGGCGCTTCTGGTAAGTTGCATGCTTAGTGGAGGATTGCAGCTTTCATCTGTCTATGCCATGGTGTGTGAAAAGGATGGTTTTTGAAAAACGTTCTGTCAATAGTACCGAAGGTAGAAATCCTCAGCGCTTCGAGTTGCACAAGGCTCTGATGAGACAACTGTAATCAAGTTATGGCCAAAAGCGTTGATGCTTTGAACGTGCATGAGTTGCTTAGTGTGACCTTTCACGCCACAGCTTTGTTAAATTTTATGTTCCGCCAATTTATTGAAGTTTCGTGTTTTTGCATGAAGCACCAAATAGGACCTTCGGGTTGTTAGCGTTTGCTACGTTATGCACAGAGTGTCAAGTTAAAGCAAACGTGCTTGACTAATTTTTGTCTTTTTTTTTTCATTCGAAAAAATGCGATTCAATACTCTATTTTCTTAACTCACAACGCCTGTGATGTAAAAACTTGTAAACTGCAATGGCGAAATATATCCTTTAATACATGATTTCGAAGCCTCTGCGGTGAAGTTTAAGCTGGAGTCAGTCGTCCAATTTTTCCAGCACCACAATCCCCTCTATAAGCTCGTTTTTTTAAATGCTGCTAATACGATACGTACCAGTTGCCCGCGTCGCAGCGAGCGAATTACTCAAACAAGGTTAAAGAATTCGGTTGAGTTAACGGCCCGGTACTTGCGGCTTGTTGGAGGTTCACAAGCTGAACTCCACGTCGTGCTTGCCGCGTGCCAGGCATGCCCAGCGCTGCGAGTTTTTCTTCCACCACGACGTTCTGATCAAGTTACTTACCTCCGAACGTCAGAATTTATTAAGCTGGGTAAATTTGACTGATTCGTTTCTTGCAGACTGCACGTCGTGCCCACCTAACACTTCTCCACAGTACGGATACTGGTATTTGTGGTGGGACACGCTCCCGGAAAATATGCAAACCACTTGTGTCAGTCTGCAGAAAGGTAGCTGTGCAGTGAAGCAGGTTCGTTTTCACTTACGAAGTTTTCGCAGTTAATCTTTAACATGCGATCCGTCTTAAAGTCTCGGTTAAATTGCGAGACGTTCGTTTTTTTCAGTAAGGCATAGACTTGGTAGTTCTAGCTTGTGGTTTGGTGGTGGGAGTTGGGTTTATTAAAACACTTTCTAGTTTTGGCGCACCTCTGCCTTTGATATGGTTTAGATATCTTAGCAATATATTTTGGATGCAGACCATTAGCAAAGGACTGCATGTAGCTACAAGTCTCGTGTTTGGTTTGTGGGATTTGGGGTAGAAATTTGATTTGGTTATGGAAAACTTAAAATATTCAGTCTGTTAAAGCACGGTAACACCTTGTTCATGACTCCATACGTACATGAGTCGTTACTGTAATTTCTCCTCTCAATTAGTGACAACACTAAGCAGAAATCACGCAGAACCATGTGTGGGTTACCTTTGTGTCACTTTCATGCCAGGGTTGGCAACCTGCGGGTGATGAGATCAGGACGACTGCCGCACGCACCAATGACGCTTATCTTATTTTGGTGCTGACTCTGTCGAAAGGATTTCTGGAACAGTATGCCGAGAATGAATACGGCAGAATCAGATTCGCGTTTCAGCTGGAATGCTCAGGAGATTGCCAGCTCTATTTCATGAAGGTGAGGGACATTACTCTGTAACGCAAACGCTGATGGCTTGTTTTTACGAGGGCTACTACGCCTTGTCATATTTTATGACAAAAAGTTTGCTTTCGGTAGCTGTGTACAGTAGTCCTTTTGATGCACTCTGTGGATTGTGGATAAGAGAAGAGTGTAAATTCAGTTACGTGTCTGGGGGTATCAGATAAAAAAATTGCACACAATCTGTTGCATTCTTCCAACTCATTTGTGCTTCAACGATCAGATTATACTTAGACGTATATCCGTTAAACTGCGCTCAGCACAGAGTGGTATTGGCATTTTATGAAGTAATTACGAGAAGTGATACCGAGAGGAACTGAATGCTTACGTCATCACTCTTTTGGAAAATAACTGGATGTACAATGTAAACCCGCTCTCTTGAGATATGGCCACTCGTTGTTGACAAATGCGATGGCAAAGATTTAACGAGCAGGTTTTTTGGCGAATTCTTTTTCACTCTTTTGTGTGCATTTTTCAGGACCTCAAAAATGAAGGTACCTACGTTCTTCAAGGTTGGAGATCCACCCAAGCGAAACAGACCTTCACGTACACTGTGAGCGACAAGAAACCAATCACGTTCAGCTGGGCATTTCAAAAAAGCTTCCAGGTGCGTGAAATACGTGAATTGGTGCGTGATTCCTAGCAACAGGTCTTAAGAAAAAGCACTTGACATCATACGAGACGGCTGCATTGTGTAGAGTGCGGTGGTTTACGACATGATGAGCTACTTTCACAAGTTAATTTACCCGGGCAACGTTGCGTGATTATCACTCTGGTAACGTGATTCATTTAACGGACGTGTCGAAATTCCAGGCACGACTGCATGAGAGAGCTGCGAGCAAAGCTTTAAAAAGACCTTGAGGTACCGCAGCGTAGACCAGGTTAATAAAATCTATAAGAAGTGAAGTGNGCAAGCTTAGTTTGGGCGTTGCTGTGTTTGCAGCCAAAGGTCGTGTGGCCACGGTCGAAGTTATTTGCGTTCGATACGTTGATTCAAGGTCTATCGTTCCCTGCTTTATGGAAGTGTTTTTCAACCGGGGGCTCCGCAGAACCTATCAGGGTCCCCCGAGTGAGGGGGTTCCTCCGAAACAAACCGAGCTCGCATCCATTTCCAACATTGCCGCTGAGGTCTCCAGCGAGGCGGTCAGGTGAACGCAGAAATGAGACAAATGTTCTTTTATTGCATCCAAAAGGGAATTGAACGGTATCGCCGAGTGTTGACGCACTAAAGCAACGGTGCACAAACTCACGACCACATGCGACCTTCGATAATGAAATTTGCGGCCGTCCACATGTAATTTAAACTATAAGATTTGGCGGCCGTGCTGGAGTATATCGAAGCAAAACAACCGGAAGGCAAGAAAATCAGTCGAATCCAGATGGTGTTGTCACAAAGAGTTATAGAATGACTACGCAATGTATGTTTGAATGTGTCCTGTGTTGGTTGGCACTTTGCAGTATATCATAAATATAACTCGAACTCATTGGCGGCCATACTTCATATAAGTAAAAGTAATGCGGGCGGCAATAGCAAAAGGTTGTACACCCCTGCACTAAAGCCTCTATTGTGATGCAACTATCGTTACTAGACATCGCTGTTCTACTTGTTAATCTGCATGAACGGATCGCGTGGTAAACTTCCAGCGTGAGGTTGGAACTGGGAGGCGTTGCTAGGAAACGTCAACCAGGAAAGCAGGAAAATGGAACTGCGCTGTGAGTGTCGTATAAAGTGGAAGCATAAGTATAGAACAGTTGGCTACGTTAACAATGGTAGCTTAAGTGTAATTAGTTTATGGAAACAAGTCAACAGCATCATAATTGGAATACGGGCCGGAAACACAAAGCTTCGAGCTTGATTCGAACTTTGCACCTTATTGTAAATTGTTCGCTTAGCAGTAAACTTTCCACTATGAAGCTAGTTCTGTGCGGTTATTTGTCATCGTATAGTTACGTCAATTGTTGCTGGCGTTAATACATTAAAAGTGTTAATTTAAATGTTAGTTCAGTTTATTGTTTTAGTTAATTTTGGTAAAATACCGAATGAATTTAATCGACTCGATCTATAGTTCTTGTTGCTCATTTAGCATAGATATTGATATCTTGAAACTTTTGCGTTTAATCGTTTATATTGATTAATGATTCCTAAACGAAATCAAAAATTTCGTTATGCGACATATCACTTACGTGGTTTATTGAATAAATAGTACAGGCACTTGCATCAGGGCACAGGGTTCCTTGATATTTGCGAAGCTTCCGCTCTGGCAGAAAGTTTAACAAACAGTTTGATGCTGTACAGTCCACATTTCCAGGGTCGCCATCGATGCTTCATCACGATTCGAGTCGCAACAATGCACCGCTGAAAGGGCGCAGAAATGTGAAACCGTGTAAAAAACATTTGCAAACATCGTGATTTGGTCGGCGTGTAGGATTGCGTTTACCGTCGCGGATCCCTGCCAAACTGGGAGTAGGTCGTACGTAGCTGCGCATTTGCCGCACGGCTACTGTAAGCCTCTTTCGACGTTAACGGGTTGCCGCATCCCGAAAGGAACCGCGAAACTTCCGTAGTGAACTGAAGCAGCGTGCCGTTGCGGTTACGTCGTTGCTCCCTGGTTAAAGACTTGCGTCTTGGTTCACTGGTGCGCGAAAAACTGATACGTGGCGCGTTCACGTTTTGTTCATCCAATGACGTCCATCCAGACACTTGCTATTCACGGAAATTCGGTTGCGGATTGAGCAACAGCGAAAAATTCTTGGTCATCAGTGTGTTTTTCAACAAATCGCTTTTTTTTCGCTGCAGAACCCGGCGGACACGGCTCGTTTGTTTTTCGTAAACGTCACAAACGCGGCTGGTGGATCGGCAGACAGATGCACGCCTTGCAGGTCCTTTCACGGGAAAAGTAAGCTGCTGATGGTTGTTGGTGTTGTTATCGCTACTGCGTAGATTTGACCCCGATCTTGTCAACCTGCCGACTGCCGCTGTACGGTTGCAAATCCAGAAGGCTTCGATTTGCTGACACGCACCTCATTATTATCAGTGTTGAAAGCCGTAAGTTTGCTATAAACTTTCGAGATATCAGTCGAACGGGCTCTGCTTCCATCTTTTTACAAACACGTCTGGAACAGGCTAAAAGTTGCCGACCGATTCAAATTGTTCAACCTGTGCGGAGACTAGTTGCTCATTATCAGCGTTACCAATCGGCGTTGAAATAGCAACAGGTAAACATTCGCGGAATTCCCCCTGACGCTCTGCTGGTCAATGAGGCGCAAATTTAAGGAAGAAACCAGTTTTGCGCTCATCTCCAGCTTTTCGAAAGCTTCATCTTTTTGCAGGCAACCAGTGCGTTCCTTGCCCGAATGGCGCCTACGTGAACAGCACGACGTTCGAATGCACGGAGTGCCCGCCTGGCACCAAAGTGAACCCGGACAAGAGCGGTTGCCAAGTGTGCGGGCGCGGGACCTCTGCGACGCCGGACCAGAGCCTGTGCGAAAACGACTGCACTTTCAAATCCCAGGTCCGACGCTTTCTGTGCCAGTGTAAACTGTCAGCTGATGCACCCGCCCATGGGCGTCGGTAGGGAAGGGCCAGAAGGGGTCTTGGCCCCCTTCGATTATGAAATTTGGTATTTTCCTATTGAGTTTTTGGTAGGAAAATGTTTTTTCTCGTAGTTTCGGGTTGATAAAATCAAATTTGACCACCACCCCCCCGCGGAAAAAATCCATCCGACGGCCACGTGCTCGGCAGAGCTTGCGCGCTGCGTAGTATCTTAATTGTGTTCTGCAATTGTGTGACTTCCTGTCTCTTTTGTGCTTCGCAGACCGGGCGACAGTTCGACTTCCACGCACTGTCAGGCGCGAAAGCTGCCGTCACTCTGCCCAGCTTCACCAGCAGTGGACGAAAATACAGCCACGTGTACAACTTCAGCCTGTGTGGCAACCACGTAATGCGCCGTCAAGTTTCTGCCGTGTTCGATCAGCGATAAGAAAACTAGCAACATTTTTACTGCCGCAGTGGTTGCGCTGTTTGTCCAATACCGACACACTACAGCCAGCACTACAGTACCGTATATACAACTCCGGTCCACAGTCGAACTGATTATATTGGTTCGAATTTTTGCAGTTCTGGCAGTTTCAAAGCAGAAAAGACAAACTTCCCTGATCGTCATAGAAATCAAGTCAACTGCTTGAAATTTCGCATCCGAGTAATCTGAAGCGCAGCTCTGAACAGATTGTTGCTTGCGAAAGCGTCTTGAAATTCTTGATTGTCGCTCTTTCTAAGTAAAAATACCTTGTATCTGAAACAATATATTTTGCCACTCCCTGTCCCGATGCTCAGGGGCTTAAAATCCTGCCCTCCAGTCCGAACTGTGACACGTTAACGTTGGTCCCATTTCGGGTCCGTGATGGATTTCTATATCCTGCCGTCTGTCTGGTTGTGCTCAGTAGTTGTTTAGTATCGGCGTCGGCGCACCCGTGCTTGTTGTCAAGTTCCTCGTCGTTCAAAATCGAATATCTGCTTCACCGTCAGAAAAAGAAACGTTCAGGGGCGTAACGAGGTTAGATGGCGGCCGAGACAAGAAGCAAGTTTGGCGCTCCCATGTTCGAACCTGAGGTCTTTCTGAAGCAAACGTACTGTGTTGACGAACGTACTTGTGACATTTTTGGGACTTTTTGGCAACCTCGGCACTCGTTCGGCGCCCGGGGAATTTTGCCCCCCTCGTTACGCCGCTGAAAACGGTGCAGGTTCCTGGTACGAGCGTGTTATGATGTTGACGGAAAAAAAGACTCGCAGCAAGTCGTGAATATCCTCGCTTACAACACTCTATTCCCGACAGGGCGAAGGACGAGCCGAATGTGTCGACAATGTCACGTCTGCCAGTACTGGTGAGCTCGGCGGCAACGCTGCTAAAAGGGTCAACGCGATGGTCTGCCGCTCCACAGCAGTCCCGGTGTATGGAGCACAAAGTTAGTGTTTACGGGCGCGGTGGACAGTTTGTTTTGCGTTTTCATTTTCTTTAGTTTTTTGCACTTTCGAAATTTTTTATCGCTTTTCCTGTTCGCTGTCACTGAATCGCAGTTGGCTAAAGTTGTCAACTACTTCAAAGGTTTTCAATATTGCTTTTTTCAAAATTTTAATATCCCAAAAGTTGCCGAACACCTCCAAATTAGGACACACCTTGTATTGTTTTGGTTTATTTCTAAGATACTAACAATTTTCCTGCTACTCTTCAATTTAAACACTGTTCCTGAAGAGAGCGGCGTATGTGAATCTATGTTGAAAAGTGACGTTTTTGAAGTGTAGCGTTGAGTTGAACTGTGATAAACAGCTTTTCTTAATATCCAGAATTTAGAAAACCAACACCCCAGTATCTGAAATTCTTCCTGGGGAACAGAGGTGCTTTGATGTAAACGAAGTCACACGCCACAACCAACTAGAGGTTTTTGATAATTTTTCAGTCCTATTGACACCAGCTTGAAAGGGTCGAGTGGTTCAGTTCTATGAAGCTGGGCGATTTTTTCCTGATTAAGTTTGTGCGAAGGAACAACACAAACGTCATAACCGTGTTTCACAAAAAAACTAATCCCTGTGCCTTGAAGGTCGGTACGCCCGCCACAAACAAGGCACTGAATTTAATTCGCTGACAGCGCCCATGATGGTCGAATGTAAATCGGACGCCTATGTTGCTCTGAAACCCGCTGGCTTTCCTGATCGTATAAAATCCCGTGAGGATCTAGTAACGCACTCATTCACGATATTGCCCCTGATTTTCTCCATCCATTGATCTGTATAGTGCTTGCAGCAGCAGCAGCAGGCCGAACATTTCCGATACCTGTTGTGTAAAGTTTGAAGCGACAGATGCGCAGCCAACCGTGTCTGCCTGTACTTGTCCAGAGCAGCGATTGGTCGTCCACTCGCAGCCAACCGAGCTCGCCAACGTTTTGTCGGAGGTCGTTCACGGGTTCAACGGCAACTCGAGCTCCGGCAACCTGACCGAGTCGCCGTTTCCCAAAGACAAAGAAAGCGACGAAGAAGACGTCATATTCCGAATGAGGTTAACTGTATGTGTGCTGTAACGTGCTGTGAGGTGTCCACATGTGTGTCTGGTTTCTCGGCGTTTAATTTAGAGCCGGGGTCTCCAAACTTTTTTGCCAGAGCGTCACACAAGGTATTACACAACAGTTCGAGGGCCGGACATCTTACGTAATGTGATTATTTCGGGAAGTGTTACATTCTACAAAATCAACACGTTTTTCGTAAATATATTAATTTTTCATTGGTGACNAAAGTACCATGCGGCCGGACGAAAATGGATTCGCGGGCCGTATTTTGGAGACCCCTGATTNAGAGTGACGTATGAACCTGGTGACGCTTAATCCTTCNGTGGCAGATCATCGTGCAATACANCACCCTAACATAAGCCTATAAAATTCTTGGTCATGTGTTAGCAATAAAGGCAAGGTTGCGACATTGTTTGTCACTTCCGGTTTGCATCGCCCTTCTGCACCAGGTTGTCGTGGGCCCACGTCGAAATGCCGCTATACGCTAAAGCCTGCGGCTCTTCGAAGCACATCTTTCCAAAGCTTCAAACTAACCTTGCTCCTACTAGCAGCAAACTTGCGCTGAAGTCTGTTTCCGTATGTGCACTTTGCAAGACACAACCGATTGTAGAAGTTACAAAACGTAATGCCACTTTGTCGTTGTACAGACTTCGGGCCACTTGCCCTGGACCGACAGGCCTTTGCATAGCTGCGCGGCACCGTAGTCACTTCGGCCTTTCGCGCTGCACAGAATGTTGCTATGTTCTGAAAAGCGTGGGTTGCAGTGGTAACCGTGTTATGATACGAACTGGAAAACTGGTCGGTAGTAAAATATTATCCAGTAAGAGAAGTGACGTAAATAGACAAAACTCCTACAGGAAACTAATCAGAGATCTTCTGTCGCTTCAGTCGAAAGATATTTTGAACATTTTCCCGTTTATTGTTACAGTCATCTGCCAGCAGAAGAACTTCATGATCAAACTAGTTTAAAAATTTCCTTTGGAAGATTCGCGTGGAAGTTTCTTGTTTTTTTCGTTTAGAAGTTTTCCGTAGTAGCAAACTTCCTTTTTTCTTTTTTTCCTGTATAAGTTTCTTTTTGTTCTGTGTGTATAAACTCCTACATACATTTGACATTCAGTATAACGTCAGCACTGTGGAAGAAGCGACTGGACCGCGTAATCAAATCTTTTCGCCAATGCCAGCAAAAGACCTCACCTTTCGCGATACGAAAAAGATGCGACGCGTTTTCCTGCCCTGTGCCACCTGACAAGACATCAAAAAATACCCTATAAAATATCCACAAATTTTCCGGTGCTATCTGAACACGCGCTCGACATTAGAAACGTTGTTTCGGTCGCTTATGCCGAACCAGTGTCTGTTTTGCAAATCGAAAGTTCTTTCAAATCCAGAAATGCTGCATAGGTTTTGTCACGTTGTGTAGATTTGTTGTCTGTTTTGAGATATGGTGCAGGATGATCGATAAGTCTGTTCTTGGTTTTGCACCCACAGTTCAACTGAGGTCAGCGAGGGGTGCTCGACAGGCCGACACGTCTTCGTGCACATGCGCTGCGACCCGTCCCAACCCGCCGACACAACCGGCAAGATCGAAATGCCCGCGTACGTGTTCGCTGCATTATTCATAAGCTTTCCAGTGTTTGTTGGAAGTGTTCGCTGATGCTCAGTTGCACGTTTGATGATGCCGCGTGATTACTTCTGGCGGTCGAGTTATAACACGATGGGTTGTGAAGTTGCGCTCTGCGTATGCTTACGTTGTCTGATCGATGCGCTGTGAATTAAAGAGCTTGGGGGAGTGGTCCCACGATAGAGTCGATCCTGTTATACAGATAAGTTCTGCGCGTGTTCCTTTAAGCCAGGGGTAGGAAACCTATTTACTATCACGGGCCGCATAAATTGGGGATTATCGCTGGCGGGCCGCAAATAACAATTGATTTTATCGTAAAATTCTAGCTTTATCTTACTACGAGGGATAGACGCTTATGTCATACTCCCTTATAAGGGATAGAGGCTTCTGACTGACTGTCTAAGTATCTGCTTATCATGGAGCTTCGTCTTGACGCGATGTTGTACTCTAAATTGGGTAACGAAAATTCTGATGCAGGTCATATCAAATGTTCACGCGGGCCGCAGGTTCCCCATCCCTGGTTTAGGTAAATTGAACAAAAGCTTTTTCTTGGTTTACCGGGTTTAGCTTTGTTTTTATCAACATCCAAACCGTCAATTTTGTTTCGTTTCACCCGCATCGCATTAATTTCACTTACATCTTAAAAGATATCGCCGCATGAAGTTGCAGACCAGGTGCGTTGCGCACATTTCTATTGAGCAGGTTGTTTATCGGAGCCGCAAACAACTGCTCACGCCCCTACTGCACTCTTCACTGAGCGTCAGGGTTAATATTTTAACTATTATCGTTTTTTCTCGTTGTCCGCCAATCACGTCGTACCACGTCACTTATATCGTGTAGCCAATGTCCGGACGGCACGTGCGACGGATGCAATTTCCAGTTCCTGTGGAGGAGCATCGAAGCCTGTCCTCTGTGCAGTGAGGTTGACTACGAGGAGATAGCAGGGCCGTGCAATCACGGAGAAGTGGTATGTCGCCTGTTTGTGGTGACTAGCGCACATTTCCCCGAAGCAGGTTGCTTCTTTGATGAAAGTTGTGCCTGTTTTCCCTTCGCCGTATGATTGCCTTCATCGGTGTAACGTGCTTGGGTTAAATCCGCGGCAAAACGAATAAACCGGTGTTTGACTGACCAGACGACGAAATACGTTTGGAAGCGGTACCCGAAGAAATGCCACCAAGGCGCCGTCCTCCCCGACACGTACAAGTCGCCGTGCAAGGACTACACCTTCTACATCGAACTCGGAGCGATCGGGGGCGTCCTCCTCATCATCGCGATGTGCATGGCGACCTGCTGCTTCTGGAAAAAGAGCAAGAAGTAAGGCGACGTTTGGACTTACGCGAGCATGCGAAACATCGCGTTTTTTTGTTCCTGGCCTCGCATAAGGTACAACGTAACGTGTTTTTTGTCCCTGACCTCGCATGCGGTATAACGAGCGGTTTTTTTGTCCTGACCTCGCATACCGTATATATGCTGTGAATGCGTGATGGTCACTGCGAAGGTTGCATCGAATCTCTGGGCCCCTTAAAATTCACCGATCTCAACCCTTGGGAAACTTCAATACCTTCAACTACCGGGGCGCGAGGTTTGATGATTCGATGTTCGGTGGAACGGCTTACGGGTTCACGAGAAGCGAACGCTTCCTTGGTACATAGTGGGGGGGTGCGTTCACGCAGAAGTGTTAGTCATAGTCACGTGCCTTTGCTCCTGATCTTTATCAGCTATGACGTAGAAATCGTAAGAGACGGCGTTCATCATTTAAAAAACGTCGCGTTGCCAGCGACCTTTCCAAGAATGATAGAAGTACGGTTCCCACGCGGTATTGAAAAAGTATTGAATTTCAAGCTTGTTCTAAATGGAAAAGAAATTCTAAATGGAAAAGAAATCAGAAGTATCAGAGCAGAATTTTACTGAAAGCAAAGCACTTCATTATTTATGCAGTGTTATGCAATGTGTAAAATTGAGTTTCACGATTAAGAATTTCGAAAAATGAAGAGAAGTAATGGTATTGAACTTCATAAATTTAGTATTGATAAGGTATTGAAAAAAAATACGGAAAGTGATTTTTAAATGTGTGGAAACCTTGCAGAAGAGCTTAAATCGCAAACGCATTTTTTAAACAATAAGCGCATTTTTTTAATAAACGCATTTTGCAAATTGCCGCGCAATCGTTACACTTACGGCGTCTTGCAGGTTGGAATACAAATACCACAGGCTGATGGTGAACACACGCAGCGGTGCGATGAAGGGGGGGCTGCCCGCCGCTGACAGCTGCGCGATCAGCGACAGCGAAGAGTCGGACTTCGATGGTCAGAGCGACGAGGTCGTCTTCCAGAAGAAAAAGTCCAGACTCTTGCAGGTTGGTGGCGCTGTCGAGGTATTTCTTGGTGAGATGCGCATAAAAGGGATGCCGCAAAACCCGCCGGTGCTCCGCAGACCACGATGGCTGCTAAAGTCAGGAAATTGGTCTTTATGCGCTAGAGCAGCTGTGCCCAACCGAAATCGCTTACTGCGCCAAAATTATGTCATTATCTTAACCGGGGCCACACACTGATGACTTACTTTGATCTTAGCATTAGTTTAAGCTAATGTACTGACAGCGTTCAAATCCTAACTGCAATGACAACGACTGTTTGGACACCTTTGACAACTCTGTAACTGTGATTTCATAGGCAAGTTTAGTGCCAGTAGAACAAGGATATAAATTAGAAAAGTAGCAAAACGTTTTGCACTAAGGTGTCAGTGGACATATGGAAATCTCCCAACACGCAGTATAGACATGATAAAGTGGCACTGAGGACCGCCTGTATCAAAAATGTCAAATTTGAGGTTATCAAAGTAAGGACAGGTTATCAACATGCAAGATANTTATACTACAGCAAAAACCTAAACTAGGTCGCACAAAACCTGAACTGGGCGGCAAGGGCCGCGGGTTGGACATAGCTGCCTTAGNGCTTGTTTTAGTTTCGCTATCTGTTCGTTTGGTTGTAACTTCTTAAGCTTTTCATGTTGCTACTGTGTCAGTCGCAGAGATGCTGATGGCAATGAAAACTACATCTGCTGTTGGTCATCGTAAATGTTTCACCGTGCGTCCGTCCGCCGTATTTGATCCTTGTTTTCTCGAAAAAGCAACGATATTATGCTCGCAACCGTACAAATATAGTAGTGTTCCTGTGGTAACAAACAAGGCGTTGCTTTTCTTTCAAAAACACCTGGTTAGAGTTCATTGTGACCGAACGTTGGTTGCATTCGTTGCAGAAGAAAAACGACTACGAGAGCGTCGTCCTGCAGCCTATTGCCACGTCGGGCGTTTAACTGTGACCGCCCCGGCCCCCCCTCCCTCTCCGGTATCCGAATCAAAGCGATGCAGTCTTAATATCAATTTCCGAATGTCTTCAAGCGTTGTTTAGGTGAAGTATATCCGCTGTACACCCCCGTCTACTGTATCTTCAACTTTCAGTCTTCAAGCACGCGTTTTATACTTTCAATGTATTCGCTGATGGCAGTGCGTCGCCATCTTGCTGCTCGCGCTGTCTCGACAAGACCTATCCCTTTTTACTCGAAAGTTGCTGTCAACCAACCGTGGTGCTTCGATTCGCGTTACTGCATCAACGTGCAATCTCACACGCGCAGACCAGCAAACGTATTTTTAAAACTTGTGTGCAAAGCGTTCGCATTTTCACTGACCTTGCTTAATAAACTGCTGTAGTAACCCGTGCCGATCATGCCAGCAATGCCCGATCACGCTTTATTATTTTTTAACCGAGCAAACAAGCAGCCTGTTGTATTTTTGATCC
>JGI24158J21664_10005960_pt1 | contig 16012 bp, 13 predicted proteins | sample Ectturendosymbi3_FD_21664 | JGI IMG/M metagenome (IMG submission 21664)
TACAAATCCGGTTCTGATCCACAATTTTTGAAACGATTTGCAGTCCGGTTCCAATCCAAATCCAACAAATTTCGTTATAGCTGAATCCAGCCAGTCCGTTCCATGTCTAGTCCAATGCTAATCTCTGGCGCTGTGCTGTTTTGGCGCCAGTTTAAAGACTAACAAGTGTGTAATAAAAATGAATAAGAACATGGATGAAACTATCATGTATATTGAAATTGTGAGCTGGACCTCGCAAATGTGCAAGTGGTGCACATGAATCAAAATGTTTTGTGATGTTTAGAATACATATTTAGTATGAATGATTGTTTAGAAACGCATGATTAGAATAAGTGCATGAGCCTAAATTTATTTAAGGAGTTTTTGATTGGGAACTTTCTCAAAAATCAAGTGCTCATAATAAGCGTCACGCCCTTTCTGTTTTTAGTAAAAAGGTCGTCATGCCAATTATGCGCACTTGATTGCTTTTACACTTATCTAAAACGGATAGATNCCATCTTGGAAAAGCGTTGGTTTATGCATCTTGTAAGAATTTTTTCATTCATTTCTGGTGTGGGTTTTAAGAGAAAATNAAAGGAAGATTCTTGTTAAGAAAAACACAGCGTTAGCAGCTGCAGCGNCAAAACAACTCANCGCCAAAAGTCGCATTTTGTATCGTAGGGNTGTCATTTCCGCCAAATAACTACTTCATGACGTATAAGGACGAAATGACGTCACAGCGACGACACAGCTGCGTGACTTTCAGTTTGTTTAAATTGTGCTTTAGGTTTCNCTTTTCATGAGNTCACGATTGTTGACTTGGGCAAAGCACGCCTTGAACTAAAGGCAATAGTACTGGTTTGCACCAAAAAATGCCCCCTTTGGGCGTCAGTAGCGGGTCCAGGGGGGCAATTGTGGAAACGTCAACCCCAAACGTCTGTGACGTCCAGTTGGGTGGTTCTCCTTTGATAAAATTTTGCTCCTTTTTGGTGGATGCAGAAGCAGAAATTAAAGCAAACTCTCTTATCAATGCTTTGGATTTCATTGAGCTGCAGAGTTAACCACCCGGATAAACCTGGCTGGCCTTTATTAGGGAATAGTCTGAACTATGCAGGTCTTTCGTAAATCAATGCTCCTAGGCCCTTACTTGTGCGCGTTAGAACAGCCTTTCTCAGGTAATCACAACATAGTTCCTTTATTTGTTGCAACGCTTTTCGACTTGCTGCGCGTCTGGTACAAAACTGACCCGTTTTCGTTCAAAATTCTAGGGTCACTCCAACAAGAAAAAAACTTTTTGGCCCAGTTGTTTAACTTCCCCCCAAACGTCTGGCGTGTATTCGCCACTGCTTGATATACAGTACTTCTTCGAAATTCCCTTTCTCGGTACTACCAGTTTGGAAAAATATTTGATCTAATAGTTTTGGGATGTTAAGAAATTCTTAAGCAAAAACTAACTTAAAGTAAGAAATTTCGTGAAAATATTCTTCCTGTGTCAGATTTTAAAATTATGGTTTAGAACACGCCAAATTTGACATGAAGAGATCAGCAACGAATCATCTGGAACGTTTCCGTTTTGTGTAAATTAATTTCTAAGAGCAATCCAAGGCACTGCAGTTGCTTTTTCACAAGGCAAGCGACCTGCGAATATGTGCAAGCCGCAGTGTTTCAGCTTTGTATTTTTTATGATGCAGCAGGCGATGTCTAACTCCTTGTTTTCTAGAGGTTGAAGGGAAACTCTCCAAAAAGTGAAAAAAGAAGCTTTGAAGATGTTTCGAAAAACTTTCAACGACTGGAAAGCAGCGTAACAGCATTCGCACTCTTTTCTTTGGAAAAATTTCTTCAATTTATTTTGACAAATTTTTGTTCAAAAATAAATTTCGCTGAGCTTTGATGTGCAAAACGCTAGTTACCACAAACACTATATTTGTGAAAACTGTCAGAAAAGCTTGCTTCATGGTGTCATGTGTGAACTTTGTCTTTTTGCTAACTGTATCTTTCTTATTGCTTGCCCGCTCACAGAAATTTGATTTAATATTAAAGAAGTTTTGCAACAACCTCCTCTACCTCGAAACGCGCTGAAGCAAAAAACTTGTTTCCCTGCGAAATCTCCCGGAAGTTGAGAATATGGAAAAACATTGGAGAGCGTCAACAACAGCTAGTTGCTTCACTTTTTAGCTTGTCTGGTTGAAGCAACATATTTTGTGCAAAGACAAATATTTGTTCATTCGTTTGTGGTCGCAGTTTAAGTGTAGCAAACCTCTTAAAACAACATTTGTACGGGCGCACTGTGCAAACATTTTGAGGCGGAATCATGGGACTTGGGTGGGACTGTGTTAGTCGTAATTTAATTGTAAAATCCATTGTAAAATTTGTTTCAAAATAAGCACAATTTGGTTTGTAATCCAAAGTTGTATTTTCTATTTTCCGTAATTCAATCGCTGTTAATGATATTCGATACAGACTATAGAAAACAGTAAGTCAACCTGATCGTAAACATGTATCATAAAAGTAAAACAACTCTACTTAGTTTTTTCGCTGCCATTGCTGAAGCCGATCTATTGTTGGTCGGAATCCAGGAGTGGAAGGTCGTTGTTGTGAAGAGATTTTTCATCAATTCCAAAGTTTAAAAATGTTGTGCTTTCAATCAAGTTTATTTGCCAGGACAACGTTTGCAAAAATTCAATTCCTGAAAATATGGCAAGAACCGAGTTATTCTTCACCTGCAAGTTTACCATGTGACGTCATGGACGTGTGACGTAATGAGGGAAGTTGCAGAACATCTCATTCTTCTTTGAGCGAAGAGACGTTGCCCTCCTGCAATTTGTTGCCGTTTGAATGTTTCGCAACTCTCTCAACTGCAGCACCAGACCAGGCGTGAAATTAAGATGTGCTGTTTACGCTGCTGCCAAAGCGATACAGGCCTGAAAATCTTCTCTTGAAAAGAGTTAAGTTGTCGGAACTTCGTACGGTGCAGCGAACATATATCAAGCACTTCAGCAAAAGTGCATTCCTCGAGGACGCCGTGGGGGGCTCACGCAAGAGCAGCCGTACTTCAGGCTATAGATTCTTGACTCCTAAACCAATCAGTGGCCGCCAAACAAGCAATTGCCTCCTGGAAGAGCATTCTGCTGGTGACGTCGCGAAAACGCCCAATCACAAACGAAAAACACGCTTCACATCAGAACGTGGCCGAATTAAACTATTCTTTTGGTGACTCAGACATACCTTTGTATCAGTTCACATGCTATTTCGTAAGTCTGAAGCTTTCACATCTCTCGAATTACTTTTGAGACAGATGATCTTTATCGTTGCAAGTGGTATTTGACGCAGGTAGAAGCATTTCTTTCACTGGTTGGTTGCAAGTCAAACTTTTGAGTTTGACTTGTGTCAAAGGTTGTTGGCCCCCGATTAGCACTGACAGTCAGTGACCGGTCACCTTTGGCCACAAAACAGATACATTAAACAGTTTCATTGGTTGTTTATCACATCATAAAGCTTACTACGAGTCGTAACTTGTCAAAATGTGTACGAGGGCCGTAAACACAATGTCGCGCTCTGCATCCAGACACACACAACTCAGACGACAAACAAACTTTAGCCTTGCGGCAAGCTTCTGAGGATTCTGCCTGCTTTCTGCTTTCATTCTTCTGCGACGATTAAAACTTGCAAGCGTAATGAAAAACACACGAACAAGTAAAGAAAAACACACGAACACTCGAAAACAAGTAAAGCGAAATGTTGGCACTTGAAAACAAGTAAAGAAAAAAAGCACTTGAAAACAAGTAAAGAAAAACTAGCCACAGTTCGTGTGTTTTGCTTTACTCGTTTTCAAGTGCCAACATTTCGCCTGTGAGATTTGTCTTACATTTACAGGAGTGATGATGCGTTGCAAAACACGAAACTAGTTTCCCCGTCAATAAACTGTGACTGATTTACTTGCCGCCATTTTTGTGGCCTTTAACTATGAAAAACAACTCAGACTAGTTTCTGATGTTTCCATGTTTCCACTCCTAAGCGGACATGCGTTTATGAGTTCATGCTTGAAAGACTGAAAGACTCACAAAATAACAGGATTCACGAGAGATTCTACTTCCATTTCCACTTTTCCGATAATGCGGTTTATTTAAAAAATACGCAACGTTTCAAGATTCATTACAAGAGCAAGCCGCGGTGCCAAATCGGCTTACGGCCGAGATTTTGAAAGCTTGTGAATACTTGCAAAAAATTTTCTAGCGCAAATTGTGCTTGATATTGAAACAATTCATGTTGCGTAGAAATGATTCGAGCATTTCTTCAGGAAATATTCCCAATATCTAACATCTCTGCAAAATGTATAGTTGCTACCGTTTACCCATTCTGCATTTTTTCTCCCGAATAAGTGCTCCCTCACCAAAACATGTTCAGCATGAGAGAGGTCAAACTTCGGTTCACAGCTTTTGTTTTTGAGTGGATAATTTTCCAGATCACGCTTGAATTGTTTGATTGAATCAGAGTATACGTTCACAGGCCTTTGAGTTCTGACCATGGGCTTCGGAAGGATTTTTTCCAGAGGGGGCAATAAGGATTTTTCCAGGGCAGGGCTAAAGTAATGAAATTTCGTTTTACCAACAGGAATTTGAAACAAAAATTTTTTACTAAAACGATATAAGGAAATTATCAAATTTCAAAATCCAGGTAGGGACAAGGCCACCCCTGCAGCCCCCTCATGACGATAGTGGTTCTGACTAAAGTATCATCCACTTCACCTCCACCGTCGCAAAAAGTGTAGGAATATATTGGTGTCAACAACATTTTGAATGAGATTCAGGACTGAGGATGTGAAGAGTTACGTGAAATTGTTTTTCTATTCAAAAGTGTCTTTGTTGATTGATCGATTCAATTGCGTTACCTTTGTGGCGAATAGTTACTTGCATTTGGTGTTGACTTTCAAGAACATTTGTTTCCGTGTAATTTTGTGCATGTTTGAACTGAAGAAACTTGTCCGCGTTTTGATAATTAACCGTCAAAGAATATATTCTTCAACAAATCTCTACAATTTACGCAATGCAACATTTTTAGACACATGGTTTATGCCATAGCAAAAATATAAAACACGTTTAGCACAATAGCTATGCAAACTAGCAAAGCAACAACATTGTTAGGAGGTTTCTTTAGCTTGCTGACAATGAACGAAAACTTTCTGCATTTGGTTTGCATCACAACAACTTTTTCGCAGGACTGAAGATGTGTAACACACGAGACTAGTTTCCTTACGCAATAAAGTGCGATCAATTCGCTTGGTGTGGGTCACTGTTGTGGCTTTACAAATATTGCTGGTTTGCATCACATCGGCAGTTGGTATTTTGCGTTAAAAATATATGGAGGCAAATCTAAACACAAAGCAGTCTGATGAGAGACATGAGGCCTGAGTGGTCATGCTTCAGTTATTTTGATATTGTCGAGAATAACTGGATGTTCAAAAAACTTTGAACAAATAACTCATGAAATGATGCTTTGGTTAGAAGTGTGATGACGATGGTAACTTGAGGACACGTATTCGACAGTAACTTCGTTTTGTGAAGTTTTCTGTACTTTTAATATATTTTGTATTGTTCCATCCTCTTCAAATCAGAAACTACATACGGATTTCATTGAAATGAATCAGGAAAAATGGCAGGTCTTGCAAATGAGCAGACGGAGGGGTAGACAGTGAGGCAAATACACATAAAAAGTAATAGTTTACTAAATGGAGTAACGTCTTTGGGCTTGCCCGGTGTTTCACCGGCCATTAAACTCTTTGTGGCCGTAATTCCACGAATTCGACATTTAATGCCAAGCTTCGTCACCAACGTGACGGGATTTTCTTGTCGCTCAAAATCCACCTTATTTTATTATTATAAAAATAAACATACTTTCCAATGGTTACCTGTCATAGCGTGTGTTTTAATGTATTAATTTTAGTCAGAATTTGCTTGTTTTTTGCTTGTTTTCTCTGCCCTTATTTTAGTCTTTCAATATCTTTCACGTTAGTGTTTTGTTAGTGGTCACCGAACTCAACAGCGGCAGATGTCTCGCTGCACGCATGAGTTATTATGTGTTTCTCTCATTGCTGCAACAAATCTCGCAGACTCGTGCTTTAACTGTTGAACCAACGCGTCGTGTTAAGAGCATCGCGCATAGTCTTGTTGTTTATCCGTCAGTCTGGCTACTATGTGTGTTCATTCTAATATGAGATCGTGCTGTGCGTCTGACAAACTATGTGCATCTGTTTTGCGATCAGATCAGAACTACAACAAGTCAAAAGGAAGGTAAAACTCTGGTGTTGTTATGAATTCGTTCGCACTCTGTGGAGTGTTTGGAAGAAAATGCAAGTTGGTCAAAAATTGTTGCAATTTACAATTGCACAAGAGCAAACAATATCAATTTCAATTGCATGAAAATATGTAAGTAATTGCATTCAATTAAAATTGAAATATTGACCAAACCCTGTGTTAATCACTACCAGATCTATAGCAAGTGGAGAAACAGTCTCAAGTAAAACTTATTGGATCTAAGATGTGTCCCGTACTATGCCAACATCAGTGTCCACGCCAACCATGGATGTGTTGTACTATGGCCAGTGCAACGCTGTTGTTATAATACCTCTCCACTGCCCGTATTAACATCCCATCAATGCAAACATCTTTCTTCTCGAATTCTCCTCTACCTCGTTTTTGCGGGTCAGTGCCAAGAATCGAGGACTATAGTATGTTTGTTTGGTAAAACTGAAACCTCTTAAAAAACTTTCTTGTCTTACAAACTCACAAACAAATTGTCTAAAAACAGCAGTATATAAACATTGCTGAGTTGTGTATTGAAAGGAATATCTTACACCCGCTATCTCTCACGCTTGCGTAAAATAGCAATTTTTGCAGGTGCACAGTAGTTGTGTGCTTGGTAAGTGAGAAAGGTGTATTTAAAAGGTTGTCGAGATATAAAACACAACTTGTTGCAAGTGATGGTGTTGGTCACTTCAATTGTTCATTTTAAAACAAACAGAGACAAAAAATGCTTCTGTAGTAATTGATTAGTGGTGATGATGTAATCTACATTCACATCCTTCGCAAAATGAACCTCACAGCATAGTTGATGAATAAGGTGTTGATGAAGTTGGTTAGCGTGGAATTGAAGATTTTTCCAATTGAAAAAATGTGATTGATTTTGATAAAAACGTATTTCAAAAACACTTGCGTCCTTGCTGTGATTCAAAAAAACATGTGAACCAGCAACATGTTTTATCGCGATTTTATTGAAGTTGAGATTCTTAAGGTCTTTGACTCCAGCAGGCTACGGTGAGCAAACCGGTTAACGATTAGCTAATTACCTTGTAAAGTATTTACAGTACATAAACTGTATATAAACTGTGGATGAGGAAAGATACGAGGAAGTTAAAGCGTCGGAGGAATGATATGAAATCAAGTACTTTGCTGGATATGTTTTAAACCTACGTCAGATCATGAAATTCTAATTGTAGAGATACGTTGTTCGCAACTTTTGTTACGTCAAAATTTTATCAACTTTTGTTTTGCTAATATGAAACGTTCCGATAAAAAGTCGGCCCGTGAAGTTAGACTGCTTCGCCACTGTATGTTTCAAACCAGAGGCAAAATGTAAAATCGTCTTCTTACAACGACAACGTTCGGAAAGGAAAACGTTGGTTCTGTGCGATTTCAGGAATAGATAAATATGCAAATGTAAGTTGCTAGAAAGCTTTGAGGGGTACTCATAAGTACCATTTAATTTTTTCTTGCTTCCAAACATTGGCCATTCTGTAGTTGAACCTGGCCCAGGTTTGAAACCAAGAAAAAATTAAACATATTTATTTAGAATTTGGGTAAATTTAGTCAGCCATTTCTTTTGTCGCAAACGCGTTAAGAATATCCTAATCAACGTTTTTTCCCGTACATAGAAAGAGGTGTGCGGCGAATGGCATGTATTTGAGGAGGTATAAAATACAGAAGTTGTCTAACGTAAAAAAGAAATGTGTCTGTTGCCCTGGTTGTCACCCAACGTTGACAAATTTGAAGCAAATTTTTCGAAGTTGAAAATATTTAGATGAAAGTATTTCTGCTGCTTGTTGTCTACTGTAGAATGTCGGGAAAGACATTGAGTTTGAAGTATTTTTTTCTACAAAACACAGCACATCCTGACAATTATTGTTTAATTAACTATTGTTCGTGTATATTCATTTGCAGCTCAGTGAGGTAGCAATATAAAACTGGAAAAGCATCAATTAATGAATTTATCTGTGCTTCGCAAATAAGTAAATAGAAATGGCTCTTAACCTGCTAAATTCAGATCAACAATCCACAACAGAAGGTTCTACGGATGACTTGTGCTTCCTCTGGTTCGTCGCCAACGAAGACTGTGAGTTGACCTGGTTCATGCATCTGGCCATCTTAGTGGTCGCTGTGGTGATTTTGGCCGGAATTGTCACCGGATGCATCTGCGGGCTTAGAGCTTATAGAAGAAGACAAACGTTGTCAAGACAACGAGAATCGACGTTGTCCGTCATCAGCGGCGCTGGGTATTTCGACGCTAACGGGGACCCGACCCACGTCATTGATGCTGTCATGATAGAAACCCCGAAATTCTTCCACCATCAACAGCTGCCCACCTACGACGAAGTAATGTCGGAAAATGTAGTGCGAGACTCTGACGTGTCTTTCGAACACACCAATGAAGTAGAACGAACAATGTGATGACGCAATCATATCCGAGTGACCTGTTGTGCTGCTGATATTTCAAACACCTGCTGTTGATTTTAGAAACTAAAAGAAAATTCATTTTTGTTACTGGTCGTATATTTGAACATTAGAAAACTGTGCAGATTAATGCAAAATCACCAAGTACGTTATTTATGAGCTGTGGAGGTGACTTGGCATCTTTATAGAACCTGAACTTGAAGATGTGGCTAAAGTTGTAGAAACACTGTGAATGTTTAGAATATCTACCTCGAAATAAGCAATGTATTGTTGCCTACCAAGCGATGTTGTTTCAAAGTGCTGTATTTCTGTGTCAATGCAATATCGTGCTGCGTCAAATCTTGAAATTTTTTATCAAAGCTGAACGAAGCTCCAACCTCTGTGTGATGCAGTGAGTGTGTGAGAAGTGAGAAAATCTTCGAATGAAGAAAAAAAACGTTTTAATCGCATTTTTAAGCTTACAGACGAAAATGAGATGAATAACAATGAAACACGTACCTTGTTGCATTGTGCCGTCATCATCACTGTCCTGCCTGCTGCACCAGCTTCCACAATGCACTGCTACTAATTTCCTATCGAACTCAATATCACAGCGACAATACATTCACCATTTCAATATAAGCACAAGCTGATTAAAGTACTGCTTGGCTTGCGTGCCGGCTGCATGACGTCATGCAGCAGCGTCGATCACTGCAGCAGTTTTCAGTTTGCTGCGAGGGCTTTTCACAAGGTTCCACACGTTGTTGAACTTTCCTGAGATCCGGTCTGCTTTGCGCAAAGATTCAAGGGAGATCTTGTAGGGTGAACCAGGGGGGTGAGTGTGCTTCTTCCCAAATAGAAGGTATGAGTTCGGGTCGTCTTCGCTTTCCGGGAGGCCAAACAACTTACCCCTCAAAACGAGGTTGTGTTTTCGAACGCAGGCCATCTGTTAATGCGGCAAAATAAAAACTGGGTTAAATTCAGAAATTTTGACAAATAGCTTTCAGAACTCTCTTTTTTCTTTTTCGTTGGCATAGGCTGTTAAAATGGTTTTGGAGAAGCCCTGTTTGACGGAAAGATGTTAACGTCAAGTTGTTGTTTGATTATATTTGCGGACATTCGCCTTACACGTAAATTGCAAACTCATTTATCAGGTATATGATAACTGAACATTCATACTTTTTTCTGTTAAAAAGTTCTTGAATTTCACTTTCTGTAAAATGGTAAGTGAGAGACTATTGAGTGGAGCCAAACTTTCGTTGATATTGAAGATTGAAATAATTTTTCAGATTCATTTATTTTGTTTTTCTGATCAAACCGCTCGGGTTGTGATCAGTCATCTGCTGTAGCTTTTGCGAATAAACACTCAGAATTTTGTTTCGAATATCGACCTTATTTACCGAAAATTAAACGACGGCAAACAAATAGAATAAATAGAATGTTCACCGCTGGGGTCGGATCGATTTTCTCCTCGCTTTTCAGCTTTCGAATCTGGTCTGTGGAGTAAAGGGCCGTGATTCTGGATTCGAAGAGTTTGCGGTGCTTCCCCCGCAGCCTGTGCAACTGGCTGATTTGACTTTTCACGCTCTCGCGATGAACACGACGTTGGTCGAATTGTTCGGCCTGCTGCAAGTTCACTTTGATCTGCGGCGAACGCAGGAATTTGTTGAGTAAAGAAATAATCACTGTTTGGTGAAGCCCTTTACAAAATCGCACGAATATGGCTTTTCTGCTGCAGAAGACTTAACCCAGTGCCATTTAGGTCGTAAATGCGTTCAGGGATTGCAGAAAAGTGCAACATCGATCTTGAACTTGCGATATTTCGCAGTTTCAGAGAAAACTCCAACCTAATAGCCCAAAATTTGTGGGAGTACAAAAACCTTTGGGGGTCACTGCCTCCGAATACCACCCCTTGTGCTACAGGTTTGAGCCCAGGCAGTATTTTATTTGGACTTCAAGAAAGCTTGTTGAAACATGATCTAAGAAGGAAATGAGGATTACGCTTCATTTTCTGAATAAATCATTGCAGGGGTTGGTCGCATTTTTTAAATCAAATATAGTGTTGCGATCGGAAAGCCTGAGCGGCAAGTGCGCAAAGCTTCGCACTGTGGCAGTAAGCAACAATAGGGATCGCCCGACGAGATCACTCTGTTATTGCTTGTTCGCGCCACATATATGTGGCGTTGTTCTTCGCGCACATCCCGTTCGTGGTGAATCGCACATTCAACGCAACGCCAACCGATAGGTTGTAACACAAGTACGACATGCTTTATATTTGGTTGAGCTCATTTGGAGAAGATCAAAAGACACAAAGTCCGTCGGAGTTTTCTGATGTCTTTACAAGTTTCCATCCAGTTGCGTCAAACCGAGCATCCATGTCTGTCGCAAAAACACCACCTCATTCCTGTCATTACCTTCTCTGCTTCGGTGACGCGATCCATTATCAGCTTCTTTCGATTCTCTCGGTGTTTTCTCAACAAATCCGAATAGATTGCCTTTAACCGCTTTGTCTTCAACTTCCCGAGTAAAGAGAAAGGCATCTGGTCTGGGTTGAGTTTCACCAGCTGAACACAGAAGGTCGCTGTGGAGCAGCACTTGTCTCATTTTAATTATAAGCAAATCTTGATAACTCAAGCTTAAAAATAGTTCCTTTATCACTGAAAAATAATTTAAGGAAAATGGTAATCGGTGAATTAGTAACTAGCCATGTAGTTTGTTTATAAGGTCAGTGGTTCATCTCTGACATTTGCAGGGAATAACTATTATATTTAAACTGCATTTTGTATATTGTTTACAGACTTAGAGATAAATTCAGAAACTCATTTATAAGCTTCGAAAAAGACCCCAGCTTCTAAATTTGTAAAAATTTCTGATTTAAGGAAATCTGCTTGTTTTTTTGCGAATTTTAGTAAACGTTTACCTGCAAGCGATTTACAACCGAAGTTTGACTGACTGTTGCCGTGGTTACAATTTACAATTTACTATAAAGTCGAAGTTACTGCTAGTGGCTAAGAACCTGTGGTTAGTGGGAAGCCATGGAGCTTGCAAACAAAATCAACTTGCTGTTGCTTTTTTGAAGATTTAGGCTTTGCTTGAATTTCACAGAAAAACACTTTGGTGCTAATAGGGAAGGAGATTACGAATCCTGTTTTCTGGCAATGAAACTCTCAGTGGGGTTTAAAAGTGTTCCTCAACGTAGACCAGGACCGCCACATGATTTCGCTACATAGCGTTAGTTTTTTAATTTTTTAATTGACGCCGGCCACTGCGGTGGGCGGCACTTTTTTGGACATGGCTCGCCAGCTGTTACAGCTAGAGAGCTCTTCTAACCATCTACGGATTCAGCAAGTCTTCTAGCTTTGATTTAAAGAAATTATTTGATTTGGGTTTGGGGTTTTCTCTTGGTTAAAAAGACACGTTTCTAAAGCTTTGATATCTATTTGAATAAGATTTCAGAACTGGGGATGTGTGGAGTTGCATGAAATCGATTCTTTATTCACAGACATTTGCTGATTGATTCAACTCTGTCCCTTTTGTGGAGATGAATTACTTTGCTGTAGTTTTGAATGATTTACATGTGAAGTGAAAAGCGCAGACTTGGGAGTAGTTCGGTCAGAGCCAACCAGAGCTCCACAAACAACTGACATAATGTTCACACCGACCCACGCAAAACTATTTACACAAAAGCGAAATCGTGTACATGTATTGTTTTGACACATATATTTGTTTTTCATTGTACTTGCTTTTCTACTCCCTTTGGATCATCACCAGTGGTCAGCAGCGACCACTTGTTTTGCGTCGAGGACACTGCAATAGTCGCAGCACACCACACGAAGCTTTCTCTTTCACCCACCCTCAAGAGCAAGACATATTTCCGAAGGCATAAGTACTGTACATATGAACAGTGCACAAGATTACTCACACAACAAAGCCTAGGCAGAGTTTTGCTTTAAGGTGATGCAGAGACTGTCAGTGACTCAGGTGTGCACACTTGGCCCACCGTGGAGGTTCTTTCCTACAGCAAGACTTCAGGTTTAGATCTCCAGCTTACCAGCACCGAAGCCGACACATTTCAACTACAAGCCCTTGGGCTGGTTCTTTTGTTTACATTTAAATAACCCGAATCATTGTTCGAAACAAGCAACACCAGTATTTAAGAATCTTGCATCATTGGTTTAATTTCTGTTTAATATTCCCCTGAAAATGACGATCCTAAATCCGCCTGTAAACTTCAGCGATACGCGCTTTTACGGAAAATAACTTATGCAACACTATAATTTTGATACCACTGTGTGCCTTATATCAATTGTAGCGACTGGTTGATCAACCGTCAATTATATAAGATCATAAATCGAAGGTGTAAAAGTGAATAGACACATTGATCAAACAATTTATCAAACAACTGATTGATCAAACTTCGGGCAGGCTGGTTTCCGTTGACGTTTCATCATCACTCTGTTCGCTCTCGCGCTCCGGCTTGCGGTCATCGGGCAGCATTCCTCCTCCAGCCCACCTCCCCAGACCAGAGCGACTCTCTGCGTAGCTTCGAGCGAAGCCAATCCTGGGGAGTGAGCTCAGACCTGCATGTCTCACGCTGAGAGCGTCTATTATGCAGAAAAAGAAATCTAGTTGCAAACATAAATCCCACCGCATTTTAAGGAGCTGCTAGGGCTTATTTTCATCAACGTGAACATCAACAAAAGCGTTTATTTTTCACTTTGAACAGCATATTATCGCGCAGTTTCACACTGAGGTGAATCCAAAAAAGCTGATATTGGCATTAAATGCAACCAAGTAACGTTTTTTCTTTTTGAACTCTTGAACGTTAGTTGAGATATTGATTACATTGTACTGTATTCATTCGACTTACCCGTCCAGACATCTTTAACTCGTCTGTTTGTTTTTGTGGAAGACTCATTTGAACTTCCAGGGCTTCCTTTGTCAGCCGCGAACGTCACAACTTTGCTTTCTGACGTCTTCAGCCTAATATTTGGAATTTCCAGTTTCTCTGTCAATAAAAATAAAGCGAAATTTAATGAATACTTGTTCAAGAATCTCTTGGCCAAGATCATCATTGATAATTCAGGAGGGTTGAAACAACCACCCACTGCCCCATCGGGTCCAACCATCATTTAGAAATTCTTCTTGTTTTCCCACCCCGGGAGGCATAATGCAAAAACAAACTCGAGTCAAGTCTTACTTTTCAGTCAAGTCGTAATTCGGCATATTTTATGTTCTTTTTGGGTGATTCAGCATATTTTATGTTGTAAACATTTTGTGGTGACTCTCAGGCTGATCACTCACATGTTAGCAACACATCGCCAGTGTTGCCACTGGGGTCAGTCTCGTTGACATCAGATTGTTGCCTTTTTCAATATCAGGTTTTTACGTTGCAGTTTCATGTAAGCTGAATGTTTCCATTACCTACATCTAACAAAGCGCGATGTGTGGCGTCTTGATCCTGAACCTCAGCATCCGAAATAGAGCTAAGTGTCGTTAGAGATGTCGGTCATGCGTAACAGTTATTCCCAAGGCAGCGAAGGGTGGTCCTTCAGTTTGGAACGAAAACCAAACACGCATGAGGGTGAAAGATTGATGAAAGGAACTTAATAATTAGAATGAATCTAAGTTATTTTCGCCTGTAAGGACAGGAAATGTGGAAAACAAAAGTAACAGCTCAGTCGACATCAGGTTTGTCGCCAAAACATCAGGCATCAGAAATTTCTCTCAGAAGATCAGACCTGATGTTAAAACATCAGAATGGCAACACTGCATGTCACACTTCGACGTAACAATGCAGATTGTGGCTGTGCTGTGATGGTGACCCACGTCACACAAGCAGTGCTGGCGTATTCACCATAATAAGCACACTATAGGCGCGCGCTTGGGGCATCGGTGCAAAAAGTGACACCACATGTTTGGGAGTAGCATGAAAAATGAATAAATCGAATAAAGTTACTTATCCGGATGACGTGAATGATTTAGATTGGCAAAATCTATGCACAAGCATGCAGCACGGTGCGTTGCCCAAAATCTATGACAATTTTTTCAAACTGCTTCATGTGCTCATTTTTACCAAACTAGATTCGCTCACAACCAACGTTATTTCATAAAAAAGGGTTTTCACAAATTTTAGAAAAAAATGTTTTTTGGTGGGACTGATTCCCAGGTAGAAATAGAACAGAGCCTGAACGCTTTGCCCCATGGCACCTTCTGTAGGCTAAACAGCAGGAGGAGTGTCTCTCCTAACATGATGAACATGTTTGCTTTTATTTAACCATGTTCCGATATATGACCTCTTGTATTTGCATAATATTTTCTCTAAGAATGTGATGCTTTCATTTGTTTGGTTTTTGTCAAATCTGTATTAGGATCAGCCTGAAAAGTACGTGTACCATTCATACTATAGCATGTAAAAGAATATTCTAAAATCACACTTAGCCTACATATGGAAATAAACAAATTTACAAATCGTTATTCACGTTTTCAACAGGTGGTAAGTTTTACACTCATTATTGTTACAGAAGAATTACGTTATTCCGAAAAATGCCAGCGAGCTCAAACAATTCGGCTGGCAGCTCACAAACCTATGATACTTATGACCAGATCACGAAGCATCGTGTTGCTGTTTTCAAACAGATTCTGTCTGGACAAGGCTCCAGGAAGCACACACTCATGGGCACAATTTGGTGGGGGACACGGGGGACGTGGTCCCCCCGCTTTTTCAGACGGGAGGACATAATATGCCATGTCCCCCACTTTTTTCTCTTTAGGTTTTGTATTTGGAGAGGTTTCAAAAAAAATAAAGTGATGTTTGTCACGTTTTCTGTGAAGAGCTTTTCATGTTGGATGGTAGGCCACACAAAGCCAAGTTGATGTTGAAACAGAGTTTGGTGTGATATCACTGATTCTGTTAGTTTATAAATTTAAGCTTCGATAAAATAATTTTTAGCATTTTTCAAGTTTCTAGAGATCGTGAAAGATGTTTAAGTGCTTCTTTCCGAGATTTTGCCCTGTGTGGTTTACTTTTAGAAAGGTTATTTTCTTGAAACAGTGAGAGTATTACAGCTGCACATGTGAGAGACCACAGTACAGCCATGATTTGTTCTGTACAGAAATGTAACTGGCTTTGCTGTAACGTTGGTTATTACGTATTCAGAAACAGACAGCGCATAATTTAATGATGCTAGCAGTGGCGTACGCAGAAAATCTTCATGGGGGGGGTTTCAATCAGTGACATAGGGTAGTCATTTGTATTTGTTGTGCGCTGTTTGTGACGTCACAATTTGACGTCATAGTCCTGTTTCCAAACCAACGTTTTAGCGAAGTTC
>JGI24158J21664_10005961_pt1 | contig 16010 bp, 9 predicted proteins | sample Ectturendosymbi3_FD_21664 | JGI IMG/M metagenome (IMG submission 21664)
CACCTGCTCATCTGTACATGCCTCATCTCTTCACCCATTGCTTGCCTACCATCATCTGTGTTATGTTGATGTCTATTGCGTTTTTTTTTATTTATCATGCAATGTGCAAAATTGAGTTTCATGATTTAAGAATTTCTAAAATTAAAGAGAAGTAATGGTATTGAAATTTGAACTTTTTAAATTTAGTACTGAAAAAGTATTGAAAAAGTATAATTTTTAAAAATGTGTGGGAACCCTGTGATATCCTTCCAACAACAACTATTGTTTTTCAAAACTTGGCAAAGGGTAATAAATAGTACAATGTAAACAACAGATGTCCATCAGAGCGAATATCATTAACGGATATGTGATGACTTAACCGGAGTGGAAAAATACCTCGTTACACAATGAATAAGGGTGAAAACAGAATATAAACAAATATTTGTCATTGCAATTTATACAATTTTACCTGTCACGTAATACTTAAAAGTTACGATGTTTTAATTTTTTATATTTCCACAACTGTTGAAACCTTTATTTTGGTCCCACTGGAGCTTGTTGTCAAGAATGGAATAATCATGTTGTGAGAGGGATGGTGGTTGAAAGTAAGCATAAGCTAGCAAAAAATAATATTTCTGTTCATGTTGTGGTGTTACTACTCATTGCAAAATTTTGGTTTTATCTGCTCGTGGCGGATATCCGTCTTTTACAGGGCACGTCATAAACGGGTTGGTTGACTAGAGATGGCTGACATGGTTCAATTTATCCAAAGTGCCATAGCGTAGTAACACTCTTAGGGACTTTGTTTAGGTCGATAAGTTATTTTACCATTGTGTTTTCATTTAATCTAATTTCCACTGATCATTGGCTACTCTTTTGCATGATGGCTCTTTGTATTGTTACTGAGTGTTTATAGCTGAGTAATATGAAACAACAATTAAATCAATCTGTCCATTAAAAATTTATTTTTTAGACAGTATCTAGGTAACCATCAGTGACTACACAAGTCAAGTACTAGGTACTGTTAATGTCGAAAAGAAACACCCTAACACAGTGTGTAGTAGAGATCATCCCCAAGAGCAAGAATGCAGCTGAAAGTGTTCAAAGTAAAACTGATATGCACCTTGCTCGTTGTTGCTTCTGACTATGGTTAGCGTAGTGAAGCAGTTATGATGCTGATGATACCTGGTCACATGACTCAGGGTGTGATTGAATGTCATTTAAAGCTCGGGGTTTTATAGTTTTGATGGATCAAAGTTGGTTAACACTTTGGCTGCCAGTCTACAAATACACTGTACTTGGAAATTGGCCTAAAATCAAGCATATTTCGGTTGTCTTACCAACCGCATAGCTCCTTAGCTGATTGCGCTAGAAAGCTGTTCTAGTCCTCAAAAAACTCGGAAAGTCTTTGAGTCTGCAATGAAACAAAAATTTTTGGTTTTGTGTTTCAGTTATTATGTGAGTGACGTCATAAGTGAGGTAGTTTTTGGCCATTTTTAGCTGCTGCTATCTGACCTGGGCCCATCTGCTAGACGGACATATTTCGCTCAAGTTTTAAATAGAAACTAGGCTATAATCCAGGTCTTTTAAGCCTTGATCAACTTTCTAGTGTTTCTGGTTCAAAAGTTGTGCTGCAAAATAAACAAAATATTTTTCGAATTATTGGATTAATTAGTAATTTTGTTGTGTTTGCTCATAACTTTTGAACTTGAAGCCTTAGCAAGTCATCCAAAGTATCAAAAGACTTGGATTTCAGCCTAGTTTCCAATAAAAGCAGGAATGAAATCTAACATCTAGCAGTTTGGGCCTAGGGCCAGATGAAGTGGGCCAAAAAGACCTTTAGCAACTCCACTTATGATGTCACTCACAAACCTGAAACCTAAAATCAAAATTTTTTTTATTTCAGGCACAGAGACTTGCCAAATACTTAAAGGGTTAGAACAGCTCTTTAGCACAATTGTCAGTGGAAATATTCCCACCCAAAAACGTGTTCAAACTGCTAGATTTTAGCCTCAACCCACCAGATACTAAAGTGTTACAAAGAAAAATTACAAAAATTCAAAAAAGTGGGGTTTTGAGCATTACGTTTGAACCAGAAATGCTGGAAAGCTGATCAAAGCCTCCAAAGACTCATGTTATAGCCTAGTTTCTAATAAAAACTTAGTCAAAAAATTGGTTCTCGGTGGTGGTGCCCAAGGCCCGGTGACTGCAGCCAAAACTCTGTAAACCTACCCCAATTATGATGTCACCCACAAAAAACCCAAATAGAAGTTTCTAATTTTTTAAAAAATCTATAAAGTTGAAAAAAGTTTAAGTTGAAAGTTAATTTTCTTTATCATTTTAGTCTAGAAGACATCCTGCGTATTTAAAGGGCTTGAATAGCTCTTTAGCTCAATCGGGTGACAAGTTATGGTGGTGCAAAAAGTAACGTAAGAAATGTTGCTCATGCAGGATTTAAAGGGAATCTCCTGGCTGCAAAGGTGTTAAGGACTGTTCTGTATCATATGTGTTAAAACCGATGCATCAGATGCAGATTAAAATGTGTAGTAATGCAACTGAGTGTCACAAAATTTTGAGGAATGATGTATTTTTGTATTTCTGTCCACCTTCCATGTTGTAAGTGTAATGATCCATAAAAAAACTCAATCACAAAACAGTAGTGACTCTGAGGCACAATCAACCTTGAATAAACAAACAATCAATTAGCAGTTATCATCAAATCAATCAACCAATCATCATTAAGTTGGCTTCAGAATGTTAAAGTTTGCTTTAGCTTTTGTGAAAGTAGTGGATCTATTTCAGAGCACATTAAGCACTTTCTTCAAATCATCTTGGCAACCGTATTTATTTGACTGCAAACCATAGCTTCGTTTTTTTCAATATTTCGTGCATTTACAATCAAGGGTGGCTCACAATCAAAGACAGCTTACATTTTTTTTCACTTTATCAGAAGTTCTAAATGACGCTCAGTCTTTCCTTGGGTACATTTTGTTGACTGAATTCTTTATTTGCGATCTTTTCTCTTTACAGCATCACATGCACACTCTGTTGCAAGAAGGATTATGATGAACAGAAGGCATTTGTAGTTGTGAAGCATCATTACCAAGATTGCCATTTAAACGCAAAACGTGCTAGTACACGAAAGTATCTCAGATACTTAGGTAACATGTGTTCAAGTACAACTTACAATTAAAGGCGGCTTACATTCATTTTTTAGCACCATTTCGTGCAGCTTATAATCAAAAGCAGCTGACCATTGAACAAATATGGTATATTTACTCATCTACTTCACAAATATTATTCACATGGTGATTTATTAGTAGGCATACTCTTCACATCTATTTGACATCAAAACAACAAAATTTCATCTGCTTACTACCGCCAAGTACACATGTGGGCTATATCCCAAAAGTGTCATAAAATGTGGAAGGACAAAAGGTACATGCTAAGAAGATAGAAGGCTATTAAAAAAAGCTGCAAGAGCCAGCATGTGAATATCTGGAGAACTAAGAACAAGCTGAGCAATGCAGCAATGTTTACGTGAGAAAATCATGAGTTTTGTTTTTTAGGGTCAGACATTGTGAACGCATAGCAATAGTCTTGTCATAATTTTGCTATATAAACACATGAAAAAAACAAATAATTTGGAAATTTTTCCTTTGTTTTCAATAAAAATCATTAATTTGTTCCATGGTTTCTGTGTCGTTTGTGCCTTCCACTTACTGTTAGTACTAAGAGTAGAACAAGGGTTTGGTTGCTGGTGAGTAACTTGGGACATGTCAAATGAAATCAGATAGTGAACGATCCAGATTGCAGGGAAAGATTTTTTCTAAGTGTTGTTAGACTGGCAAAATGTTATTTAATGCACTTGTTGAGCAATAGCATATTTAGAGAAACCTTCATGTTTACATCCACATACTGGTAGTGTGACCCTATAACTCAAATTTGTGTAGACCACGATTGTTTATGTGAAGAGATTATGTATTTTACCATTAAGTTGAAGGAAACCAGTTTAGAAATTTTAGTGATATATGTTTAAAGACATTTTTAGCTTTTGATCAATGCATTGTGTTGGCACCACATATGATTTTGTTCAAAAATAAATTTATTTCATGATTTTAGGTGGTGAAGTACTTTTTTGTGCAGTTGTGTTCAGACAAGTTAAGAAATGCTGTTTGAAATACTTTGTGACTCTTAAGTTTTCATTTCCTTGATTCCTGATTAAATAGCCAACTGCTTATTGTCATTCTAAGATTTTTATTTATTGTTGTTTCTTTGTGTTCTTTTATTTTTTCAAAATTCTTTTGTTTCTTGTATGTTTGTGTTCCTTGGTAAAATTTGAGCATATTTTGCATTTTCGCAAGATATTTTTCATGTATTCCGGGATTTTGCATTTGACATGGAAGTCAAGGATAGTTTTATTTTTCACATTGAATTCTAAACAAAATACATCAATGGATATTATTTCTGTTTTCACATCCTAATTTTTACCTAATGTAATCATCATAAAAAGCCTTCAATTACAGGCATGCATATGTCCATGTATGTTCAGTTGTTCACTTGCATAGCATATGCTCATCTTATTGCAGTTATCATGATAATTTGTGTTTTGCCTTTGCTCAATTAATTGGTTAAGACTTGAATCAGGTTGCGATCAATTTCATTGGAAAGCTACCTACTTCAAACCAATGAAAATTATTAAAAAATATGATGTTACAGCTTACTTATTACTGATATTGCATTTTGAAGTAATGTCTTGACATTTTACTTAGTTTTTTTGTGGTTCTGTTTTAACTCTTGACAGTTTGCACTAGTTCTTCTGTAAGCTTTTGAGGAATCAGCCAACTGGGCTCTGTTTTTTTTTTGTGATAGTTCAAGCTTGCACATATCTGTAATCAGGTAACTACATACTCTCCACAAATGGGACACAAGCAAATCAATCGAGCGATTTTTTTCATAGAAATTGATTTAACATAACACTACGCATCCCAATCCCCAAAATATTTTCATGTACAATATTTTTTCATGACTTGAATCTTGACAATTCATAAATAAACAAATAACTGAAACAAAAAGTATAAGTGAATTTGGGGTCTATTTTCAAAACTGGATTTGAGGTTGATGATGATGTTTAATGCATTTTTGCTTTTTTCTAGTTGTCATTGATTTGATACAATAGTTGTCTTAATACATTTATGTTTATGTTAAGTTTCTGATTTGCAATATGATTTTTCATCTGAAGTTTAAAAACTGCGTTTACCAGCAGAAACTTAAATCAAGTTTAATACAGTTGATGATGAATTTTATGGTTGTGGCAATAGCTAATGGAAAAATAATGAAGTGTTTTTTATTTGTCAGTGATGACTACTGAAACAACAGTTCACTCCAATGCAGGTGTTGCATTGATTTTACAATGATATCATAACTTTTGCAGGTGATTGCACAGTGGGAAAAAGTGCAATTAGCCAGGCATTTGTGGCAGATGGAACAACATTTCCCAAAAATTACACCATGGTAATTTGTTAATGTTGTGTAGTTGTGAAGGGTTCACCAGTGACATATTCAATAAAAGACTGTGAAGTGTGTGTAAAATGTTTGTTGAACTTCCTGCTAATTGTGCATCATACGAATACATGAATACTATTTTCTTATTTTCATTGGTTATGCAACAGCAGATTTGTTCACGAAGTTTGGTAAGATGGATTTTGAATTTCACTCTTTGCTTTACATTGATCATTCAAAAGGCTCATCTACAATGTGTTCCAACAAATTTCTTTGAAGTTACTCAGAGGTATGCATTTAAGATCTGTATACCTGAGTGACTACAAACTCTGGGCGTATGAAATTAAAAAGGCCTAGTGTTTGGTAGAACAAGACATCATAAAATCAGATTGATAGAAATAATTGAATGTGAATTTTATAAACAATTCTACAAGTTTGCAATACGTACCTGACCTGCTACTTGGCACAGATCAAGTCAATGGTCTAGCTCCATAAATTCAATGCAGCACATCTGTAATACAGTAACAGCCACCAGTGCAGCACATCTGTGGTAACAGCCACCACTGCATGAGCAATTTTCCATTTAATTCCTTTGAAGTTGTTGGAAGAAGACAGATATAGACTATTTATGTTTGCATAACGCATAATCCCGTAAGAAAAAAGTACAATGTTTCATATCAGGTGATGGTGGCAATTTTAACAGCCCAATGTCTTTGTTACTAGCATGCCCTATCCATCTCTTAAGAGATATGCATTTTCAATGTGTTTCTACTCAGCTAGAGCTCCATTCTGTTGAATTGTTCATCTTCATTTGCTGATCTCACCAAACAACTAGATGTGAAGGATTTTTAAATAAGCATCACCAGTCACATTTGTCATTATGGAAAAATGGACCATGAAGATGATTCTTAGAGATGGAACCAGTCCCGTTACCACGGGGGGGCTTCGGTGAGCTTCTCCCCCACAAAGCTCCAAGCCCCACAAATTAAAACATGAAACACTATGAATCAAGGAAATTTTTGTCAATTTTTAGAATGTCAAGCCCACAAAGCCACCCTGCAAAAGACAAAGCCTCCATATTGGAAACTTTCTGGCAACAGTTGTAGATGGAACAGAACATATATGCTCAATTGTGACATGTGGTAGCTTCTTTTCTCCAAGTGCAAACACTAGGCCTGATGGCTCTGTTATTCATGTGAAACATAGCCTCATCACTGAAAGCAAGATGTCTACCACACCTGTCCTCACTAATTTTCTTTTGGATATCAATCAATCAATATTGGGGGGCATTTGTGCCTCAACTTTTGCTTTTCATCCGTTTCTAAGGCCTGAATGAGCTGTGCTTGTTGGGTGCCATTTTGTGACAACATGCCAATCTGTTGTTGGAGGTATTTGGCTTTCCAGATTTGCTCTTAAGGGACTTTCTGCTAATGTTTATTGAACTGCTTGACTGTTTCTTCTGATGCTGTTGTTCAGATCCTTAGCCCTACACAAACAATCTCCCTCTGTCAACTTTGTACCATTTTTCAGTCCTTACTGCAGCTGGTATTTTGTATAGAAATCTCTAATATATAAATGCACAGTCTTGTTTGACTGTGTTCAAGCTTACACTCTCACACAAACCACCTTTTCTGTTGGAGTAAATGCTATTACAGAAAAAATAAATGTAAGAAAAACTAACATTTCAGTTAGTTTCAAACATGTCATTAAATTTGAGATCAATGAAAAGTCGACCACTAAATTAAATAAAAAGGGATCATATTTTGAAACACTGCCTGTTGCTGCACAGAAAATCATTTGAGCAGCAGCCCTTACAGGTCAGTTGCTGGTCCTTCCAGCCCTGCTGCTTATGCTAATAACAAAATTGTCCTGCTCTTGCTTGTGCAAATAATAAAATTGTCCTGCTGTAGTCTTGTTGCTACTACACCAATTGAAAATTATTGTTTCAGACACCTGGAGTTGAATTGCTGCAAAAAATTGTGGATGTTGGTGAAAACGGAAAAGATTCTGTTGTCAGTTTCACATTAAGTTTATGTTTTTGTGACTTTTCATTTGTAATGTTTAAACATGATATGTTTTTGTGTGATTTGCTATGGAGTGTTTAAATACAAAATGTTTTACTTCTACTCCTGAAATTGTATAAGTTGTTGAAATATTTCGTTATTGTAATTATATTTGATTATATACTGTAGATTGCATCTAACTTAAGTGACTGTTGAACCTTTTTGAAAATTATATCTAGAGTAATTGTGCATCCATTTGCATTGTGAAATGAATTTATCAACTGCACAGGAAAGTTGGTTTTGCAACGAGTTTAAATATAAAAATTGATGTGACTGTTTCAAGAACAAGCATTCAACAAAAAATTACCACCAGCAGTATCACGTTGTGTAAACTCCAACCTTATTTGGACACTAAACAGTGTGATTAAAAATTAGTTCTTAATAGTGTAAAGTAACCCACAACACAGGATGCTTACTTAGAAACTTGCATTTCCACAATGATAGCTACCCTTGATAAATTAACGTTAGGTTTTTAAAGCATACTGAGGTTTTCCGGAAGTCAGCCCTGTGCCATTAATTGGAAAAAAGACAAATTGGGAAAATAAGACATGAACCAAAGAACTGCCTGGGCTGTTTAACGGCAGTTGCATATTGTCTGTGTCTGATTCGTTTTGTTCTAGTGCATCTGTCCATGTGTGTGTGTGTGTAGCATGTCTATCTGTCCGTGTGTGTAGCATGTGTATCTGTCTCTGTGTGTGATGCATGTGTTGATTCCGTGTTTAATGAAGTGTTGCAGGCAGTATGGCTAATTGATGGGTATCAAAACCTAGTTTCTGCCTTTTTTAAGGATCTGGTTATTTTTGATTCTGGGGGCAAAGATGTCTTTTCTGATTTGTGCGAGGCGAGTTGGGAGAAGATTGGGATGTTTGTCCTTGTGTTTGACGTCACAAACAGCAAGTCGTTCGCCGCGTGTCAGAAATGGTTGAAGAAGCTGAAGCAATACTTCGAACCTGGGAAAACAATTCCAGGTATATACTCTGATTTATCCTTTAAGAACGATTTCATTTCGATTTCCCACAATGCACTTTTTCGTTCATAAGTCTCTGAATAATCTGGTTTATGGTAGCGTTGTTGCCCCAATTCCTGTGGTCACATTGTGCAGAAGTTTGTCATCCTTTTTGTACCATAAACCAGGGGTCCACAAATACTTTTTGGCGCGACCCTAAAATTGTTCTAAATTCTCGCCAGCCAATCATTTCTGGAGCTGATAATGTTGTGGAAAATACTTAATCATTAAATATCGGTTTCAAGACTACTAGAGACAGTGGCGATTTTCTTGCACAAAATTGTATGAAACTTAGCACATAAAACAGTAAATGATTGCATTTCCAATCTAAAATGTAAGTTTAAATTATTTTGCTACTCAGGGTGGAAGATCTCGCGACCCACTATATAAGTAGAACAGCTGTTCATATTAAATTGAAACACCATTTTGTCACTGTGGTCCATGATCTCTAATGATGTCATGGCCAATAATTTTTCAGTAAGCCTTGTTCTGCCAATGACCGTTGTCGTGAACTATGAGTATGTCAAGTCACGTTCAACATTTGCTTGCTGCATCAAGTCTACATCTACAGTTCCTGACGGATTTATCATCCGTGTTACTTACCGCAACACGTGAGGTTTTCAGCAGAAAATTTGGTTAACACGCTCCTTTTAATCACTTGAAAAAAGAAAAACAAACAAAAGCAAATAAAGTTGCAAAACATTGGCAAACGACGCACCCAGAAATACACGAGACTCGCTAAACTACTTTTCAGCGCTGCAGCGCACCAACATGCGAGCTCCAAACAATAGTTGCGCGACACAGCGCACTGGTGCTGTCGTTTTAAAACTATAATATGCAAAAGAACACACTCAGAAACATGCTCTCCACGAAAATCAAGGCAAAAATAGTCAAAGCCAAATTGTTGAGCTGTAGGAGCCAACACCAGAGAGCGATAGAGCGGTCAAAAACGATTTGCTCCTTCCTGTTGAACCTAATTGTCACAGCGCCCTGATGTACCGCGGCTTGACCAGGCTTAAATTCAGCGCCAACTCATTCGCTTCGAGCACAGATTAGTCATTACTGGATTTACAAACCAATCTGACAACGCTCCGCCCATTCCATCGCACCAATCAACGTCAGTGAGTAGACTTTCCGTAACAGTTCGTACTTTTTTTTATGTCTGCTTTTTGTTTGTTTTTTTAAGTTTTTTGGTGACACTAAGTTATTAATTGGTGCAAATGCTAAACAGATCCATGCAGATTATGGTCGAAGGGCCATAGCAGAAACCGTTGATCAGGTAATTTTCTCCCTCCGAGGTACAGTGCAGAACCGTCGCCAGGACGTCTTCACTAGGGGGGCTTTACGTTTGTGCCGGGGGGGCTTGATATTGAAAATTTGATAAAATCTCCAGTGATTTATAGTGTTTAATATTTCGATTGGGGGGGCTTGGTTAATATTTCGATTGGGGTTTGTCTGGGGGGATAAACCCACCAAAGCCCCCCCGTGGCGACGAGACAGGTACAGTGGTGTTCAAAGTTTTGAATAAATTGACCTCAAAAACAAAAACGGCGATATTGAACACGCAGTAATGTTTCTAAGTGTGTGATAAAGGGATGGTTGATCAAAGTCTGATGTGAGGTCTTCGTGGTTTTAATTCAAAACGACCGTGCCGGCCTATACATAGGCCGGCACATATTTGTTAATAACTCGCCAGCCTCTATAGCTTAGAGAGCTGCTCCAACCCTCTACAGATTCGGCAAGTCTTCTAGTTTCGATTAAAAAATATATATATTTGATTTGAGTGTGGAGTTTTCTGTTGGTGACGTCACAAAGAAGACATGTTGTTGAATTTTTGACCAACTTTGACGGGCCCTGGGCGTCAATCCAATGAGCCATTTTCTAGGGTTCAAACTTTATTTGGAAACTAGACGATCAGCCGCGTCTATAGAGCCCTTGACTGACCTTCTAGTATGTCTGGAATCAAAATTACGGCCCAAAAACCCCATTTTAGGAAAATTGCAGAAAATGCATTGAGTCTCCCACTGGCGGCATTTCGGATAGCGATAACTCGCCGCTAGAACATTATAACGAGCTATTCGAACTCTCGAAAGACTCGTAAAGTCTTGGAGATTGCACTGAAAGAAAAACTTTTGGGTTTGGGGTTTTCGGTGGGTGTCGTTAGAATGAGGGAAGGTTTTGCTTTTTTTGGTTATTCTTTTATGACGTCATCGCCCGGACAATGAGCCGAAATTGTGGCTCAAACTTTTCTTGTATTCTAGGCTGGAATATGAATCTGTAGAGCCCTAGATCGACTTCCCGGCGTTGCTGGTGCCCAAGTTATGGACAGAAGGCCACAAATCTTGTAAGAAATTCCAAAGGAATTAGTGAGGATTCCCCTAATGAATTTATGCTTATTTTGCCATAACTTTTCAACCAGAAACGCTAGAAAGTCCATCAAACCCTCTAAAGACTCGTACTATAGCCTAGAATCCATTCAAATCCAGTAAAGCTTTGAGTCACGAATTCAGCTCGATTGTTGAACTTCCACGGATGTTGACGTCATCCAATGTTTTTTTGACAGACCTGTCAAAACATCCTGTGGTTATGTAAACATGGCCAAAAATGCCTACAAGGCATACTGAAATTTTTTTTGCAGTCCAAACAACAAGTCTTCGCGAGTCTTTGGAGGGCTTGAACAGCTCTCTAGCGAGTTACGGCCATATCCAAACTGGGTGTTATTCAACCCAGTTTTCCTTTTTGTAGGGGTAGAAGTTTTGACCACTTTTTGGTTTTTGTGGCATAGTTTTGGTTCCAGATATTCTAGAAAGCCAATCAAGGGCTCTAAAGACTCGTAGGATAGCTTAGCTTCTAATAAAAATTTGGGCCAAAACGTTGGCCCATTGGATTGGCGCCTGCGGCCGGGTAAAGTAGGCCATAAAAATGGCAAAACACCCCCCACTTATAGCGTCTCCCCAAGAGAAACCCAAAACTGAAAATTTTTCCTTGAATCGGAACTAGAAGACTTGCTGAATCCGTAGGGCAGGGTTTCTTAACCTGGGGTGCTGGGTAAGGTCACATATGTGGCGGTCTAAGGTTTGTCCATGAGCTTTCCTTTATTTTCTTGTTGTTTTTGTCAATGCTACTGCCATAATTGTTGTTTTTGTTTTGGAGAATGAACAAAGCATATGATCAAGATGTACTGTGCTGGACTGCTTAGGCGTGACCAAAAGGGGTGCTGATGTAGAAAAAGGTTAAGAAACGCTGCCGTAGAGGGTTTGAACGCCTCTCTAGCTGCAGCAGCTGGGGAGTTATGGCCAAAAGAGTACCGGCCTGTATATAGGCCGGCGCGGCCGTTAAAGGGTTAGACCTGATGCTGAATGACGACCTGGGGAATGGGGCGGTTGAGTTGACGATGCTTATGATACGACGTTTGAAACCAAAATGGCATCTAGTTTTTCATCTATCCAGGAATATTGGTTGGTAACAAGTCGGATCTCATAGATAGAAGGAAGGTTGTTGAAGAAGATGTAAAGAAGTTTGTTGAAGCAAATTCTCTAACATATTTCGAGTGCTCAGCTGTAAGTCCATCGATAGGAATATTATGATATTTGCGTTTATCACTGTGTATGGTTTTGTATAAAATTTTGCGGGTATACCGTTTCGCACAACCTTTCCATAACCATTGACAAATACACTTGAAAGTTGACGACACAGGTAGTTTCACTGTATGTAGTTACTGCTTAAAAAAAAGATAAATGTAGATTTTTAGTCGTCGTCACTTCATTGTGAAATCTCGAAAACCCAGTTGAAAGTCCCAGGTTTCTGTTGGTCGGCCACTCTGTTAATCGTCCAATGAGAGGCCTGGCATTGCGCGGCAAACGCCATTCGTCTGCAAGTTAAACCTCGCAATTTAAATAATTTAGACGTCAATTGCGCAACCTTTTCATTAATTACCGTTGTGTGCGTAGGTTTGTAAAGTTAAATTTTCGACGGATCTCACCCATTTTTGTTGTTCTGCATATTTGGCCAAACTGCCAATGATGCTATTTTTCATCTTAGTGAAGTAGATTATAAGTGTTGGGCAGATGCTGACTTAACGGCACTGGCATTGTTCTTCACATTTCGGATGTTAACTGGTGTGATTTCCTGTAATACAATGGACTTTCGTTTAAGTTTGCGTCCTTACGTTGTTAGTAGCGACACATCATTGACCTTTTTTGTTGCTGATATTTTTTTTCAAAAGTTTCGCGCGAAAGACATGTTTAAATTTGTTTGCACTGAAAACGTATCTCTCCTTGCGGCATGATGACGAAAAACCCTAAGTAGCCCAGGTTGATGTTCCTGCACATAATTTGCCTTCGGACAAATTAATTGTTCAAGTGCCGCGAAGATCGTCTTCTGCTGGTGGTTCGAAGTTCTTGCTGGTGTTGCACAGGTTTTGCTTTTTGACTTTAACTTTATCATTACAAGCGTTTCAACAGTTTCCAATATTGTCGATTTTGGACCTCGGGTATTTTCTTAAACCTTAATGTTTGATATTTTTTTAAACTTCTACAAACGTCAATAAAGGTTTTTTTACCGCTCACTATGTTTTTTTTCATAATTTGCAGTGAGTAGCTGAAAAAATTATTTTTAACAACTTCTTTGGAAGCTATTCACTTTAAGAATTTCTTACTGTTTGCTGGTATCAACCTCATAGAAACGGCGAAAGCCACTCAAGTGGCTTTCAGGCAATTTCATTCATAACTCGACGACCGATTTAGGGAGTGCCCTCTCATGCGGATGTGAGTGACCAGGTCGGGTGTTTGATTCATGGGGGCAAAACCGCTTTGATTTAGTCGTAAGGTCTTCGCTGCAAGTCTGCGCAGTAGGCAATTGAACATGTGATGTATTTATTATTACAGCAGTTGAACATCACAAGGCGAAGTGGGGGTGGAAAGCATGAAACAGAAATGAAACCAGCGATTCCTGAGCGCATTTACTAGCGGGGTTGGGGGGGAGGAAGGAGGGGCTGACACAATTTCAAATTTTATTCTTTGCAAAAGAATTGAATGAAACGGAGCAACTTTTTCTTTCTGCTCTTCGTTGCTTTAGATCAGGGATGGGGAACCTGCGACACGCGTGGACATTTGATATGTCCCACATCATAATTTTCGTTACCCAATGTAGAGTATAAAATCGTGTCGAAACGAAGCTCCATGACAACCAGATACTTAGATTGTATGTCAAGAGAATCCATCATGTTTAGATAAAGGTTTAAGTTTTGCAATAATTCAATTGTTTTTTTCGGCCCGCCAGCGATAACCCACCATTTATACGAACCGTGATAGTAAATAAGTTCCCTACCCCTGCTTACAAGAAAGCATAACCGGGAGAAACAATTAAATAGTTCACGTTTCAAATCCGGTGTCATCCCCGATGCGGAGGTTGCCGGATCAACTTATCACCTTCCAATTAATCCCAGTGCCTTTTTCCCACCTTGCCCGATTGAAAGCGCCCTCCCGATCGATTTTCCTCCTTTCCTCTCCCACCTGCTTCCTCCATGTTTTCTTCCTCTTCGTCGTCGGAAGATGAAACAAAAAGTTCTTCAATAAAACCCAGTCATAACGTTTCGCTTGACAATGTCGAATGCCTTGATTGGTTCTAAAGCAACTTTTTAGTGTACTTGCCGGGAAAATATTTAATGTGATGTTGAAGAGCGGCCCTGATTCTCCGAAGCGAACAGTTGCATTGACCTTTGACCTGATTCGGTTTTTCTTTTCCCGGCGCAACTCACGTGCGCCGCTTAGCGACCGCAACTTGCTTCATCGGCAATGACGCGAAACGCTGCAGGGCCGCGTTTGAAACCTGCTGTACTACACTTGGCTTGCCTCATGGACATTTCTCTGCTTCAAGCTTTAATCACCGGGATTGCTTCCTTCACAGAAAGACTACATCGGGGTGGACGTCCCGTTCAAGTGGTTGTCACAGAGGTTTGTTCAACTGTACCAGGAGTCGCACGATCTGGTTCAACAGTTCGAGTGACGTCACACGATCTGGTTCAGTAGTTCGAATTTCGTCACTCGATTTGGTTCAACAGTTCGAATGACGTCGCACTTATAGCAGTGACCTCCGTTGGTGGCGTAAAGTCTTAAAATTTGATTCTATGCTTGGTTCGTCAACTGGTTGCCATGGAAAGCGCTTTTTGCTGTTGCCGTTCTGTGCTGCTTCGTTTCCATTTCTCTGGCTTTGTCCAGCGGTGAAACACTTTATTTTATTATCAATTCCGCTTAATCTTATTGTTGTGCTTTTGTTTGGTATCCATGGTGATGTTCTATGCGTCGAGGTGAGTGTATTGTTACGTGAACAACCTCTACTCATAAAAACCTATACTTCTCGAATAAGGTTTTGAAAAACCTTGTGTCCGAGTCGTCATGGCAACGCTGTGTCAAATAATGCGCACTTATGCACAAAGGTTTCTTGTGACCGAAGAACCGCATGGCATTCACCGCAGTATTATCGGCCATGTATTCTGGGGATGAAGTAAGGGACGAAGGACACAGTACGAACGCTTGTGTGTTCTCTAAGGGGGGTGATAAGTTGAGTGATGTGTGTCGCGACCTATTCTGGCAGAACGTGCTGGGGGGGGTTAGAAACGTAACAATCGATGACGTGACTGGCCTGCAAACGCTCATTTTTAAACTTGTTATAAATGTTCTTTCGCTTTCGAAGCAAAAACAGCAATAGACTGTGGGGGGTCGTAGTCCGACTCACCCCTCCCGCTGCAAGCACCGACAACTTGTGGCGGTTGCGCACTTCTGTCCAAATTTGGAACCCTGGTCTGGACCCCGAACAATCGATCACAGCTCTGCTGCCATCACGGTTGACTGGTCACAGCTAGCATCTTGTGGCGGGTACAAAATCAAACTTTCTGTTCGCGCGTGCTTTTTATGCTTTTGAAGACTATCCAATAAACTTTATTTTTGCATTTTGTAAAGACTGATGTTTCTGTCACGTGATGTGTGTGTTCGTATCTTTGCTGGACCGGGGTGAGAACTGGAGTTTCTTAATTTTTGTGGAAGTTGCAAGGTTGGGTTTAGTTGCCAAAGGTCCCCGGTTCGCCACGAAGCTTTTTGCCACCACGAGATTGCAAGCAGACCCGTAGCCATGGAAGGCTTCGGTGGGCTTGGCCCAGGGGGCCTCAAACACGCTGCCCGCGAGGGCGTTTTGTGCGGCGCGCGATGCTTTTCGGGAATTTTCAAATATTTGACACTTGCGTTGCCGAGTGCCTTAAAAAGATGTCCCGAAATAAATGAAACAGAATTGAATGATACGCATGATAAATTTTTCTGTAAACGAACCCAAAATTACTATTATAGGCCAGTGGCCAGTAGGCTATAACGATTAATCTATTTCTAAATCTTGGTAGCTCTTTTATCTATGTTATGAATAGTATAGGTTACAAACAAGCTATACAAGTTTTGACGAGGAAGCCAAGG
>JGI24158J21664_10005962_pt1 | contig 16008 bp, 9 predicted proteins | sample Ectturendosymbi3_FD_21664 | JGI IMG/M metagenome (IMG submission 21664)
TCTGACTTTCGTCATGCTTCACGTTGTAGCCGGGTAGGTTGAAAAAATTATTTTATTTCTAATTAATGTAAATCTCAACGCAGTCTGAGAAAAAACTCTGTAAAGTTGAATGTACTTTCAGATTAAAACATGTGAATTCCAGCAGAAAACGTTCGCCTGTGGATGCCAATGTTTGATTTGGTTGTCCGCAGGTCGTTTTGAAAGGCACGTAATATTTTGGTTTTACTCCACAATCGTATTCTTTCATGTGGTAAAACCTGTCGAAACTTGCATTTTGCATCTCACTTTCCAATGTAATGTTTTGTTTTTTACAATTTTGATGACAGCGATTGGCGGCAGGCCGAAGCCTGAATTTTGCTTCTTGCTGGGGCAGTTGAGGTGAACGCTCTTGCCCAAGGAGCGATGCGGCAATTCACTCAGTGGTCGTGGATCGAATACCCAACCTTCCAATTAAGAGGTGTACACTGAGCTATTGCCGCCCCATGTAATGTTCCATTTCTCATCTCCTTCACTGGAGGTCAAACGCGAACTGTTTTTTTTTCTGTTCACACACGAGAAAAGCGGTCGATGCAGCCAGTGATGCGTATTCTATTGCACTTGGTCTTGCTGGTTTGCAGTATTAGCTGACGAAGCATTACGTGAAATTCAGAGAAGCCACGCTCGGAACGTCAAAAAAAAACGAAAGAAGAAACGTTACGATTGCACAAGGCGGATTGGTCCAGTTTGAGTCAGTTCACGTCAAGAATTTTCGCAGTTCGCGTCAGTTCACGTCAGGATTTTTTTGTAAGCAAGAGAACTGAAAAACAACTATTTCTGAAAAACCTTGTTTTCACAACTCTAAATAGAAGATGCAAGCACAGGAAAAATTAGTAATCCTGTTTCAACACCACCCACGTCATGTAGCAAGAAATTGTTCACAAAAGTAATTTTAATTGCACTGCCTGAATGCAGTAAATGGCTGCAGAAGTTACCCAGAGTTCACACATGAACTGGTTTGATTTACCATTTTGCTAAAAGGATTGGCATGTTTCGCAAAGTCATGCTGTTTTTATTGAAAAGTGTTTTATTTGAAACAAATTAAAAACCAAATTGTAATGAAATTCGGCGAAATTTCAAAGAAGCTGAGGAAACGTCTGCATCCGCAAGGATAATTGATGGGCGTTTGCTTACAAGGAATGAAAACAGAAGCTTAACATAAAAGTGAATAATTTCTCATGATTTCTTAAAACACTAAAATATTTTAATTTTTCAACTGATATTTTCACAAGTGGGATGATATTAGTTTTTCACTATAGTGTGACAAAAAGACAAGTTTCAAACAAGCGAAATGCTATTTACGTACATGAATATAAATTTGGGTTTTTTACCTTGGTGGCTGACTGCATTGGTTGCCTTCTTGACTTGACTCAGCTTCTGTGTTGGTTTCTTTGACTTCCTTTATTTCAAGTGCGACTTGAGTGAAATGTTTGTACAACCTCAAAATGACAAAAGGCTTTGTGCGTTGCACTACAAGTAAATCGGTAGTCGGTTATATTGTTTAATTCCATAGAGTGAACGTGGTGTAAAATTTGGTGTTGAAGATGAATTTTCCGATTTGTTTTCGAAGAAAATTTGACAAGTTCAGTTTGTGCAGTGATGTAGCACTGCAATAGATTCCGTGATGTTCATTGTTTGTACTTTTTCTCGTATTCTGTTATCTAATTTACATCAAACTTGCGACCATATGTTATATAAAAGCAAGCGGAAAACAATTTTTGTTGTAAAATTGTTTGAACAGTCACCTGCAAACATCACATTGTAGCCTTGCATCAGTCTGGGTGGCGCATGCGGCGAGAGTCAGGGCAGGAGGTTTGTGCTCCAATGCAAGAGGTTCCTATATATATATTTAACTTTAATTTGATTTTGGTGACGGCAATTGGCGGCAGGCCGAAACGCGAAATTTGCTTCTTGGCCAGGAGGCTGAGATGAACGCTCGTGCCCACGTAACGCTCCGGAATTTCACTCAGTGGCCGTGGATCAAACACCCAAGAGTATTTGCGAAACGTGTTGATGAGAATTGAGAATCGACTCTAACTGGATCAAACCGCCTCAGGTTATTCAATCGCAACCCTTATTTCCTATCTTCGCGTTTCAAGAGTGTTTCTCCCAAATTCCAGGTTATGCTTCGTCAGCTAAAACTGAGAAAAACTGAGGCCTTGTACAATGCATTGCGCATTACTGGCTGCACCGACTGTTATTATCTTATGCAACCAGAAAATCTTGGCAGTTCATCTTTNACATGCACNGCAGTAGGTGGGAACTACTTTTGGAAAATTGCGTTGAAAAATGAGAAGCATAGATGCATACTTTAGACAGGCTCTAGCACAAAAAAGAATTCGATTGTAGAGTAAAACCAAAGTGTTACATGCGTGTAAGAATGGCATACCGACAACCAAAGTGAAACATTGGCATCTACATACAAACGTTCTTTGACGGAAATCACATGTTGCAATCTGAAAGTACATTCAAATTGACAGAGTTTTGTCTCAGACTGCGTTAAACTTGGCATCAATTAAAGGGCAAGACCATACGAAAATTTGTTTCCATTGATCAGACGTTTTGATGACACGTCATCTTTGGTTTGCATCCTCAAGTTTCTTTCATCAAAAACTTTTACGTTCAACCGACTTATGATGTTCAGGGACATTAGGCAGCAGCGACCAATAAGTGCTTCAATAAGTTTTGAACGAGGTGTTCTGAAAAAAACATGTCAGCAGCAAGAAGTCAATCGCAGGTTATTCAAACCAGTGCATCTCGGCGGGCTCTCTTGCTCGAAGTATTTATGTTCTTGAGCAGTCTCTTTTTTGTTACCGGAGCTTATTTTGCATTGCTCTACCTGCAATCAAGCATTAACATTGAAAATGGCTTAGGTAAGCTGAACATGGACCTAATGCTGCCATAGATGTGTTGTCCCCGCAGACTAGTGCCTTATGTAGACTAGTTTTGGAAATACATACTTCATTAGCAGTTGTACAGTCAGATTTTGTAAGACATTTGAATGAGTAAAGTCGTGAAAGTAATTGTCAGGTCTTACGCTCTTGCAATATGATTATGCAGAAGATTTCCTGACTTGGCGTACAATACGGCAACAACAATATTTCAAATTTAGGCTATATTAGGTGTTTCAAAAACAGATGATTTATTAACCACGTGAGTTCATTCTAAATCATTGTTTCTTGAGTTATTTTGCTTATACTACATCGCAGAAAATCCCAATTTCACACTTTTTGTTCACTGATGTTATAGCATGCATCAAAACGTTTTCCACGATGTTTTGCGGAATAAAAGTGTTTCGACATCAAAGAGATATTTTAAATGTCAACGTCACAAAAAAACCCTGGAACAACAACGTCATCAGAATCCATCCAACAGGCATAATATTTTTTTATAAAGATTACAGCAATCCTTCAATACAACAAAATGTCAAAGCTTAGTGCCTTTTGCAAACGAATGCCTATGAGATTTACAGATTTGCAAACCCGTGATCTTGTGCAGATATTTCGGTGTTGGAACGCTTTGAATTTCACTGAATTGAGTGTTGGCGACTTTATAAACCATTTTCAACTTGTCTTCTTGTAACAGGTGTTGCTTCCGGCACAGCCACATACGTCACATCGCTACTTTCCAGCCTGACATTCACGCCGTTGGTTCTTCGAATATGTGGAACAAAAGCTGCGGTCGTTTTTGGACAGTTTATGTACGGCATTTATATATGTTCCAATTTTTATCCAAGTAAGTAAAATTTCACAAAATGTCCAAATTAGCAGCATTAAAAATCAAGAAAAGCGATAATATACCTGTTACTGAAGTATTGGAGAAATAATTTCAGCGTAATTAATTTGATGTTGAAATATGCAATTGCCTATCACACTGCAAAGAGGTGAAGTTTGAACTTGTATCAAAAATCGCGAAGTAAGGGATTCACAAAAATAAAGATCGACAAAATAACCTGGGGCCAGGGAATCCAGAGCGCGTCCTCGCATCAGAGATATAAGTCGGGCTCAACTTTGTCAAAATGTTTCGGGCCGATTTCAGGCCTGCACATAAAATGTTTTCGTACCGACGGGCACTTTTGTCACCAGTGACTGTTGAAGCAAACGAGTTGATGAAATCTCCCACAAAAATGTCCAATTTGTGAATTGTTCAATCGTGTTTGTTTTGTTACGTCACCAATACCGGAAACCTTGCATATCTCTACTCACTCGGTAAACCTGGCTTTCTGACCTAATCCGGGCTTCAAAAAAATAAAGTTGTTTACATTTCTGAGTTTAAAAGTGAATCATATTATAGGAAAAACAAATTTTTGGCACAACAAGTATGTTTTGCAAAAACAGACAATGCGAGAGATTTTCTCAATTTGAAATTTTGTGCAAGAAATGTTGGCTCAAGCAAATAGACACAAAATTTGGGCAATTAAATAACCCGCAGACTCCTGGTCGAAATGCTGGTTTCAAACTGCAGGAAAGTTATTTTACGAAAAATACTGTGTTTCATAACATGCAAGTATGTACATCACACAGTGAAGTGATGTCGCTATATGTTTATAATTGGGTTGTGATGATGCAGCAGAATGAAAGTAAACTGAAACAGCGCTTGCATTGAATAACTAATGTGCAGCGTTTGCACTCATCCCAGTGCTTCAAACGACTGTATATTTCAAAAGCGGCATACTTGCAAAGTTGTAAGTTTTACTGGCATGCTCTACCAAATTCTCTGAGCTTCATCATCTTCTCAGTTTTTCATTCAGTAATCTTCTTGGAATTTTGGATTAGCATATCGCACAACTAAAAAGTTACATCGTTTTGAGTAAGTTAAAATAGAGTCGTCACTATAGATACAAGATAAATCGATATCACCATGCTAACGTCATCAGCTCTTCCGATACGTTTAGGCCAAGGCAAAGTGTATAGACACAAGCAAACTGGCATTATTAGCAGAGGAACCCGATTGTTCAGTGACAAACATAACAAGCGAAAAGAGGCGTGGAACGGTCAGTCCATGCGTTTGGTTCAAGGCCAGTTCATCAACGCTAGACTTACGTTTTCTCAAAACTCTGGTGAATCTCTGAAACAACAATGCGTTCTCACCGGAGGTGGCTGTAGAAAACAGTCAAGCAAAATATTTGAATTATATCGCGTGGTTACTTGTTCATGGGGAACTATAAGCTTCCAGCATGTCAACAATCAAATATTTTTATTTTCTGATTCCCCACTTGAGGCTTACGCAGGCTACTTACAGGAGTTTAACGATTGACCCGTTTGATACTTTGCGGTTATTTGTTCCCGTGACATTGGACGTTCAATACAGATTCACCATTTTCCTGTCTAATAAATTTGGGACGGGACAATTCAGTATTTTATGCCATGAAGTAAATTGCTTTGGTTTGAGTGCACGCTCACCTTCCAAAACTTATTGTGCGCGACTGAGCACAACCACATAAATATTTTTGAGATAGTACGTTGTCGCGATCTCTGTTAGATTTGAGATAGTGTTTAGCTTTTGTAGATAAAGACAAATAACTTGTTTAACATAATTATGTCTAGTCCATAGAAGAATAAAATAGGCAGCTTTGCTTTTGCGTAGTGTCATGAATATTTTTAGTACAGGTTTTCATTGTGTTGCTATGGGTCACTAATAGTCGTACATGATTTACTAATGCGTTATTTTGATCGGGTTATTTTCACAAATACGTTAACTTCATTCAACTTGCCCTTGTGTGGGGGTGTGGACTGCTTTGCACCTCATCATATCTGACTTGCAATTCTAAACAGAATTTGCTATACATAATGTTGTTTCTTGTGAAACTAGTTTCTATAGGTAACCATTTTAGAGAAGTTCTGTGCTATCTTTGATAATAAATGTATGTTTGGACGTTATGAAAAACGTGTTATTTTTTACATATAATTTATGATTCAAAGGAAGAGGTAGTTTTGTTTCACAAACATACAGTTCTGCCATGACAAAAAATCATGAATCTGATTTAAAACCATTCAATTACTGCAGGATACTTCACCCTCATACCAACGGCAGTACTGGCTGGAATGGGAGAGGGAACCCTGTGGCCAGGTTTATCCTTGTACACTGCCTACTACGCACTCCAAAACAAGCGATTTGGAACGAAGAGTTTCGCCGCCTACAAAGCAGCATTTGCCGGTTATATGTTCTTTACATCGGAGCTAAGTCGTGTAAGAACTACGTTTGAGATAACGTATTATACAGTAAGTCAGAATTTTTTGAGCAGAAGTAAATCAACTGCCTTATCTTTGATATAAATATTGTCATGGCAACTCATGCGCATTGCGTGCCGGTTTCAAACGTTTTTATTTTGAATAGGTTTTCCTTGTAACTTTCTGTTCCTACGTGAAAAAATGTTCCGCACATTACGTGGGACACTGAAGAAAAAGAAATATTAAGTGGGGAAAACTTAATGATGATGCTGTCTTTGGACAAGACTTTTTACTAACGAAGGTCTAATTCATTATTGAAATGTTTGAAGCAACGGTCCTACAAATTTTTTGTTCGAAGGCAGAATCAGGCACAGCTTTACACAATTACAGTAAACACACTGTGACCAAACACCTTCGTGTCAGAGATTAAATTAAAGTGAAGAAAAAAAGCAGCAAAAAATTCCTAAAATTATAATGCTAGTACAAAAAGTTTGTGAAACTATAAAAATGAAGCTAGGTCAAACAAAAAAAACGAGGTAAAATTGCCAAATTATTAGGTGTTTTGATGCTTCAATGTTTAAGCTTCAACAAGCAATTTTTTAACGTAGAAGATCATGCATTTGAAACTCTATTAGATCCAAATAACTATTTGTCATTGCAACTCCAACTTGATTTGAATGTATTCATTTACTGTGCGTACGAATCCTTAACATTAACTTTTCAATGTTCATTAAAATTTAGACAGCGTGATTTTTCACTCACAGTGAACAGATTTCTTCTGTAACAGAAAAACTGTTTTTCTGAGAAGTTCACCTCTGCGTCGTTTAACTTCACAGTTTAACGCACATTAGTGTAACCACGTTTTTGAACGAACTACATCAATTTAGTGACATTACGACAGGCTACAAAGCAAACGTTACTTCATTCTGTTTTCTACAAATACGAAGCACGACTCCAACTTTCGCAGTCACATCGCCGTATCTGCTCTGAAAATAACTCAAGTTTTTTAAGTGCAGTTTTCCAGATTTGTTGGTATCTTGCTTCTGCTATTTTTGCCAAACAATCGGAGGCAAACTGAAGTTTAAACAAGTTTGGAAATTGAATGGAATGAACAGCATACCCCATAGCTGGATACAAGGGAGCGCAGGATTCTTTAGCAACATGTTTTAAAGCAGTGTTTCCCAATCACAAGACCGTGGAGTAAAATGAGCCCGCGGAAGGCACTGGATGAGACCGCAACTGTGAAAGCACATTGACTGTTGCTAACGATTTGATTATAATGCCCTCAAACAGTAATGATTTCATCACGTTTTTACAAAGGAAGGTTTTGTCAGGGTTTCCACAAATGTTGACTTCAAATTCCTTAAATTTGAGCTCAAAATTCTCAACATTTCACGAGAATTCCTTAGATTTTGCAGAAAGCAGTATTTTACTTTGATCTAAATTTTAGCATTTTTAAATATAAACTAGGTCCCTGCTTTATTATGCGCACTTGGTGTCACTCATAATTTTTGAAAATGATTCTTGAGGTACTCTTGGTTGAACAAAAAACATCAATGGCTTAGGCCAATTTTCGTCAACCTTTTCAATAAGGTAGTCCACAAAACGCTTGGTAAAAATTGCGTGGCCCACTACTTTGTCAGCATAGGCGATGCTTTTATAAGTATAAATAAATACACACTGTTCCAAAGTGGCGAATTTATTCTTCATGCAATACAGTGAGAATCTCGCTGCTGAACACAATGCGTTTTTACACTATGGTTATTAGATATTTAGAAAACTGGATTCTAACATATTTTTGTCCCTACTCCGTAGCCCACTCGAATAACCAGTGGGCTATGGCCCACAGGTTGAGAAACACTCGCTTAGAAAGCAGGGTGTGCTCTACTGTCAAACTAGCCGACCGCAGTTCTGTAGTTTGCTTGTAGCAGTGCTGCTAAGTCTCCTGGTCAAACAAGCTTTTCTATGAAAAAACTCCTTGCCTGCTTTTCATAAAACAAGCATGTGATTGGCTGTTTCCATGTTTTATTCGGCCTGATCTATGACAAGGGACAGTTTTAGTCATAATAAAAATATTTATTTTGTCTCAGACTCAAATCACGAGGATAATGGAACAACACAAGGACACAAAAATGGTCATAGCTCATTACAGGGAAGGTGTACGATGATGAACAGAGACAACATAGGTGATGCAAAACACTACAACAGCGCACCAGCTATAATTGCATTAACTTATCATGAAACACCAATCCGACAGCAGGAGAGGAATGAAGACATTCTGACATCAGAGTTTGAAGTAAACATTAAAAAAAGTTGGTTGGGGTGTCCAGCAGCGTACAAAAGTACGTAAATTGGTTTAATCAAGGTTTGAAATGATTTTGTGAGATATTTAGCTTGAAGCTGACAGTCGCCTTTTTTCACTAAATTCAAAGGAAGGTTTGACGGTTGGCATTTTACTAATTTTCAGAAATTACTTTATTACATGCTTGTCTTGCATGCATCCTTGACATGTCTGTAGTGTAGAAGAATCACAAGAAAAAGCTGTAGTCATAAGGATCCACGAAGCACACGGAAGGTTGCGATTGCTACACTTAGACAATACTGACTAGAAACGTACTGATCATCTTGGATCTCTGCATCTTGATGAAGGGTCAACCACCTAGTCTTTGAAATTCTGACTGATGCAACCATTCACTGCAAAACCTTTGCTCTAAGTGCTTGGGTGCTTTTGTTGAAAGTTCAGGCATAGCTGCTCATGTCTCATCTGCAGCAGCCATTGCAACACTATTCAATTTATGCATAAATGATGTTAAAGGACATTCAAGTAAATCCTGCACTCTAAAACCAAATGGTAGCAGTTAACTTTCCTCATCCAGATAAGCTCTGCAAGTTCTTCCTTTGGGGATCTTCAAACACAATCTTTGCTAAAACTTCACTTTAAACTTTACGTCTTTCCACCAACGCCAGCAAAGAAGCTGTTCTTTCCCATGTTCACAATCTTTTCAACTTGCCAACAAGTTCGCGCACACTCGAACGTTTCCTTTCAGAATTGACCAAAAGACAGTTTCCTTGATGAAACAACCCTAGTGATCACGGTATGTATCCTTGCAAACCTACTACAACCAAATCACACGTATGAAACACTGCCAACTGAATTTACCCAACTACAGCAACACTAGACTCAAGAACTACTTGCACTTGAGCGTAAAGATTAGACTCGTCTGGATACAGTTGGTACGCATGATCCTGGAACTGACAATTGCAATTTTCTCTTAATTGAATTAATTGCACATAACAACAATCTGATTTTCACCTCTGATAGAAATGCGTGACCATAACTTTTCTCAGTTTAATCCCAAAGGATACTGCAAAAGTTTCCGAAAAAATCCCTACATACAGAAAAACCCCAGATTTTTCCCCAAAAGTTGTTGAAATTTCCCAACCTAGGGAAAAATTCCCCAGCAGTGGGAACCCTGGGTTTTGTTCACACAGTAATGTTACCCACACTCTCGCTTATGTGTTCCATAATCAAGGCTTCCGGAGCCCGGAGCGCCGGAGGTGAGCAGTTTGCTTGGGGCCGGAGCCGTAGCTATGGCCATGTGCGAGATAGCTTTAGCTCCAGGTCCCTTCCTAGTTAGTAACGTTTGTTTACATTTGTGCACCACGGGGCTGCAAATTTACATTAACAAACGTTTGCTCTTCACGAGAAAATATTTTTTATGAAGTGCGGTGGAAATCTTCTGGGATTCGTCATTTTTCAAGCCGGAAGCAGAACCCAAGATGAACAACTTTATGGAACAACCTTAAGTCCAATAGTGACAAATGTTTCACTAAACGTCTTCAGAAGAAACTCATCTGAATTCGAGCACTGCGGAGTGAACGACTGTCAAGATCCTGACGTCATCAAGGACACTGCCGATAAATACGAACCTTCCTTGCAGAGCGCGCTCTACATCTTCATTGGTTGCCTGACCGGCTTCGTACTGCTTTCAATCATTATCATTGTGTTCGGGACAAAAAATCCCGGAAAAAGCGATGAGTCGATCGACTCCCGCCTGGACGATTACAGCGGTAAGACGTCAAGAGCACTCTTCTTTGCAAACTTTTGCTGTCGTGTGAACGACGAATAATATAAATTCTCGAAGATAATCTAGCAGAAAATAAGCCACGAATTGGTTTGAAAATACAACTTCGGGATGAATAAAAGCTGATTCGTAGAATTATTTTCAACGATGAAACGCGATCGCGGAATTTTCACAACTGAATTGTGGACATGCCAAAAATCAAACCCGATACGAATGTTTAAATGTTTTTTCCAACCAACTGTGATATTCCACAAGTTCAGTTATGACGCAATACCATTTATCTTACCTGTTAACGCAATATCGATATTCTAATGATCCTATACATTGATATATTATTTATAATGGTATTTGTGCACTTTTAATATTTGTGAAGCTAATAAGAACATAACCCCCTTATTAAGTTAATGTGACTTTATTATAAACTTTTCAGCAACCTTACATCGGTTGTTTAATTAGCTCGATTTGTCGGACAAGAGTATTGATATATTCGTCATCGAGTATTTTTGTTTCAGAACGTGATTGTATCAAAACACTGCAAATTAATTCCGGGAATTTTGCTTTCTTCCCAAAAGCCATGAACACATATTTTAAACATACCTTTAAAAAAGCCTTTACATTTATCAATCCACTTTGTACAGGGACTGCAATGGCGCTTTCTCTTCGTTCAATTGAACAAATTTTAGTATATTTTTATCTATCTTTAATAAAACATGACAACTCTTAGCAAACGTTACAAACATCAGTTTTTTTTCTTGTTGTTCGCTGTGTGTCAAACATTTTGCAACATTTCGCCAAGCTTATATAAAGTAGAGGAAAAAGTTTTCTTTTGTCTCATAGACAAGTGAAAATGTTATTTGATGGTTATTTTCTTCCTTTGTATTCCAACAAGGTTCCTGCAAAACCGATGATAGTAGCAGCAGTCGCATTTCAACTGTAAGTTCGATTAGTATAAGACTGGAAGGAACAATGGATCATGAGCAGCGAGAGGAGGCAAACGGATTTGGAGTTGATCAGCGTGGTTCTGTTACACCACCTCGCGGCAACATATCGGTGAGCTCCAATACCAAGCCGGTTCATAAGTCATGGATAATTTTATCGAAGGCCATAGGTATTTAAGCATGCTACGTTCAAAGGTACGCCTNCAAGAAGACNCAAATGATGTCCAATATCTTCAGATCATAATNACGGCTTTCAATAAAAGCAATTAATAATTTGAGGAAGCTTGCAAAATAACCATATTGCTTAAATTTTCTACAGACTAGTGATTTGAGTTTACGTCTAGTAAAGTTTGTGACTTTTGTGAATTCTATAGATTAGTATTTTTCAACTTGTTACATCTTGCCATTTTTTATCACTTGATAAAAATAACAGCCAAAGCAAACGAGGATGCAAATATTTCGTCAACGTTTCAGTAACCAATGTAACCATCATCATTACTGTGAATTTATTTCCCCGCGACAAGGCAATTCACCGTTATGGATATATATTTTGTTACGGCGAAATATATTTCGAATTGTGTATAATGTATTTCACAGTGAAACATATTTCAAAGCACTGGTGAATTCCATTTCATGGTACTGACAAAAGTACCAAGGTTTGCTGAAATATTTACGAATGTCTCTGATTTGGTTTGCTTTGGGCGTTCCTTTTTATCATTTGGATGTTTAACACTTCTGGTTATTACTGCGTCGTTACAAAATATCATCAAATATTATGCTACAGATTGATGCATTATAAAAAATATTGCTTCTCTTCATCCTCTTGATTTGGCTGTCTGAAAAGTCTAAGATTAAAAAAAATTAGTTGAACACCGTGAATTCGATAACGCATTTTTTGAAGAGGTATGGAGATGTAGCCAAAAGGAACAGTAACTCACTCCTTTAAAAAATCATCAGTGTGTCCTCTTTCTAAACCTTCTGTAGTTGCAGCATATAAATTGTCTCTGAGATATTGTTCTCGCGGTTGCAAATATAAGCCAAAATTAACTTGGCCTTTCTCTCTTTTTCTGTTACACATGCAGTCAAAAACTATAAGCAAACAAAACTGATTTCAGTTTGGAATTAAAAACATATTTTTTTCAGTCATAATTTTACAATAGACACAAATATGTACATTAGGCAATTGAACCTTCATTCACATATTTTAGTTGCCTTAAACTTTTCTCAACCTTTCACCAGTACTGCTCCTCAACATTTATTTATATTTTCATCTTCAATTACCTATTCATCGTTGTTTAGTTTTTTCTCCTTTGTTTCATGTTTGAGTTATAATTAACCTCTTAATAGTTGATTATTATTTCATCTTTATTCTATCCAAACACGTGTTGAACATTCTTGGTCAGAAAACAAAAATTTTTTTCTGTCAACATCATAATGAGTGATTGTTGTTGTGAAAGGATCTCTTTAAAAATCTTAGTTTTTATCTTTTCACCATTATTTGTGCGTCTTACATATATTTAACATTTTCCTGCTGATTAATCCTTTTCATCCAAATTTAGCACTTTCATCTTTATGTAGCCTTTCAGCTTAAATCAGTTTTACACATTTATTAAAACTTTTACTTTTATTTATTTTAACATACACATGCTTCTCTGGTTTTTCACATTTATTTATTCTGTCAGCTTAAATTAGCTTTTCACATGTATTAACACTTTCGCGTTCAGTTCTTCTACTTACTTGTATTAATTTTTCACCAATGTTTCCCTGTTTGCCCTTTCACCTCTGTTCAGCTTTTTCTAGTCTTTTCACCATTATTTGTTGTTTTACTTTTCAAATGTTTTTGGTCTTTATAACAAATCACAGGTTGTTTCTCCAGGCCATTCTTCTCGACGTACGCCAGATGATCTTATCCACTCTGCGCCACATGATCACGCCGAGTCAATTGCTCCTCAACCCTCTTACCTTACACGCCGGGATGCAAAGCTCATTTCTTTTGTCGGAGATGACCAGAGCGTATGGTTCGTGCATGCTGGGCGTAGAACAGGTGCAAGACGATTGTTCTAATACAGACATCAATCGTTTCAAATATTTCAAAAGCGTTTGATGGAGATCTGGAATAAGATTTTGGAAATGGTGTTTTCATCGCTTTTCTAGGAGCAGTTACAGAAAAGTGACTGCGTTTGAATTTGGTCTTTTAGAACAGTCTTAATTAGTGAGTCAATGTCAATATCAGTGCTGCTTTGAGGGAAATAGAGCATAAAGAAGGTGCACTGTGTTTTTTTCTAGAAAGTTGCCATCCAACCAAACTCTATCGTTNTTTCCGCCAAAACATCACATTTTCATTTATTGTGTAAAGTTTNGACCTCCGCTAAAAATGTAACAAGAACAATTGAGAATGGATGAACGAAGCTCAAAGAANTCATTCAACGAAAGGTTTCTTCGTTCCAGACAGAATAAAGATATTTCAGCTGTCAGTTCTCCAAAGCATAATTTTTCCCGAGTGTGAAAAATATATAGCCTAAAATATATTTTGTTTTAAGTAATTGCAAAACCGTAGAATTTGATTTGTACTCATTGATTTACTACTTAATTAATCTTTCTTGGTTGGTATCTTAAGTTCACGTTTATCCCAGTGGTTTGTCTCGAGTGAAATATATCTTCAGTATAGGTGCTCATTCATTAAATGACACTAAAAGCCCTAAAAATAAAATAGGGGATGGACTAAAAACACAACGAATCGGTTGTACCATATGCATCAACTGTCATTTTCCAAATGATTTTGATAGCTTTCACTCCCGTCAGAACAAAAATGGAAACATAATTTCAAGTTAACCTTTTAAGGACCGCAAAGCCACTATTGTGGCAGTGAGTTTGTCCAGTCATAACGTGCCAACAGGTAGAGCTAGAGAGCTGTTGAAACCCTCTAAAGATGCACAAACGCCCCCACCTGTGACGCGCCATACGGAGAACCCNAAACCCAAAACAAAAAAAAAACATTTTTTTCAATCTCACCGAGAAGACTTTCCNAATCCGTAGAAGGTTTGAATAGCCCTCNAACTCAATCGGCTGGAGAGTTATGGAGTTAGAAAGCTTGATCAAAAAAGTGACCGCTGTGGGCCTTAAAGGATTTTTCCGAAATATGGCTATTTCCAGTCAATGACGTATCTTCCAGTCTTTGAAAAAATAACGAAAAATTTCACCTCCATAGATTAGCCTGCAACCACATCACGAAGCACGTTTCAACCCGTAATGTTAGGAATACATGATGCACATGTTTTGATTGAACCAGGCTCTTATAGCGCACAGGCAACCTGTTAGACAGTCTTCCTCGGAAGGCAGTAAATCTTAATTTAGTAATGTCTTTTGATGAAACGTTAACCTTCATCATTGTTGAATATGTTTCTCACGAAAATAGTTAAAGCCATGTGATGAAACATTCCCACCACAAAATCAAGCTTGTTTGCAATGTTCTATTTTTTCACAACAAAATCCATCAGGCAAAATAACAAAACACAGATCAGAGAAACTGCGTAGGTTACTTTATATACAGGATTTCACAACAAATGTTATATACTGTTGCCGTTCAAAGTTTCTCACTGTTGGTGAATTAAACACAAACTAAATAATTTGGGAAAGCTTTCAATTGCTGTGGAAACATTTTCTGCTAAAAATGCATAGAAGGTGAAACGTGAATACTTTGCCAGAATCCTTACCTTTCAAAAAAGCATTAAAGCGTTGAAACTATCCCATACACATCTATATTTCAGCGTACTGAGCGTTTGTTTAGTATGTCATGTAAATGTTGAAGTTAATCTGTTTTTTTTATTCACTACGAAGCCTGTCTTGCAAATTACCAGTATTCCTCTGGCAATCATTACCGTTTCCATGCACTTGTGTCTTGCTTTTTGTTTTAATTACGCAACCTATGAGCATCAAATTAAGCACATTTCTATCTTTGCAAGATGAACAGTATAACTCTGCCTGTCTTAGTTGATCAAGCCCTTTAACACCCACTCGAGATACAATTGTGTCTCCGACATATTCGGCCATAACTTGCCGACTGATAGGGCTAGAGTGCTCTTTGAACCCTCTAAATATGCGGAAACTCTTTTAGTTTCGATTTTCTGTAAATTGGGAAGCTTTGGGTTCGAGTTTTTGATGTGACGTCACGACTGGGTCAAGGGATGTTTATGTTGTCATCGGGGCCTGAAGAAAAAATCAAATGAGCAACTTCGTTGCTTTTCCTTTTTAAAATAAACTAGGCGAAAGCCAGGATCTTTAGGGCTTTAATTGGCCATCTAGCGCTAGCGGCTGTGAACATATGGCCAATAAACTATAATTAATAAATCAAATAAAGGGATTGATTAATTGTTGTTTCAGACTAAATGGATTTTTGCAAGACCACACAATATGAAAGAAAAAGTATCTTAACTGAAGCATTTTGATTTGCAATATTTACAAAAGAAAAAGCATGAATTAATCGAGTTTCCCGCACAGCTGGGATTTCTAAACGTTGGTGTTGGTAGACCTCGTAAACCACACTACAGTTGGAGGGCTGAACGTATACTCCCAGACTAAACTGAAACAATGTCAAGCTTGAATGTTGCCTTATCTTTAAAATACATTAGTCAATGTGAATTAAAAACAAACGCATTGACTCACGTATTTTTTGTTCGGAATATTTCTGAAAGCTGCAAGATACACTTCCATGGGAGTTTCACCGGCTTTAGCGGGAACACACCAGCTAAGTGCGGCGAGCTTGCGGCGCTGTAATACCTT
>JGI24158J21664_10005965_pt1 | contig 16000 bp, 4 predicted proteins | sample Ectturendosymbi3_FD_21664 | JGI IMG/M metagenome (IMG submission 21664)
AAACCTAAACCCAAAACCTAAACCCAAAACCTAAACCCAAAACCTAAACCCAAAACTTGAACCTAAACCCAAAATTCAAACATAAACCCAAAACCTAAATCTAAAAGTTGAACTTAAAACCTAAACCCTAAACCTAAAGTAAACCCTAAATCGACACTTAAACATACACCCTAAACGTAAACCCTAAACTTTTTGGAAAAGTACATTAAAAGCACTCCTATTAAAGGTGGAACCTTTGCAAGCTAAGCCAAAGGAAATGGTGACAGCAGAACTAACTAACAATCGCACAGCAGGCATAGACACTAACCACTCAACTATGCTCACGTTACTACAAAAACTCAACGCTGTGTGTGAACAACGGTGGGTACAGTTCGAATTGCAAAATAGTCCCAGCAGAGTTTTTGCATGTGATGGCAAAATATACACTATCATTGAGCCAACCTGTGAAATCGGATCACAACTAAAATTTTTGATATTTTCAGAATAATCACATTAAACCAACAAAAATTTTCTCATTCTGATCCAGTCCTGATCCGCCAATTTTGAAAAAAATTGCAGTCCGATCTAGTCCTGATCCGGCGAAAATTGGCTTCAGTCCTGAACCAGTCCGATCCAGTCCTGTCCCTGCTCATCTCTGACGCACCTTACCAACAGGCAAGCGCCAGAGAGCGCGCTTGCATTGGCGGGAAAGCATTCATTTTCCCGCGGTTGTGGTTGCAATTGCACATAAGGATTCATTGACAAGGTTTGGCTTTTATGAAGCCAGATTGTGAGAATCTGGCTTTTTTTAACGTGTTTGGCTTTTTTTCAAAAAACAAAAAGGCCAAACAAAATCTGGCTTTTTGTGGCTCTTATTGAGGTGTTTGGCTTTGTTTCAAAAATCAAAAAGGGTCAGAGGAAATCTTTTGTTTTTTCTGGATTTTTTTCAGAACAAATACTGCACGAATTTGCTCGTTAATGCTGAGAACCACTGACTGGCTCTGTGATGTAACAGTTGCCATATGTAACAGTGGTAGCCTCTTCTGTGGTTGTAGGTCTCAGGTGTTATAAATGTAATGGTTGGATTTCGTGATGTCCTGTCTCGGGCACAGAGACAGAGCATTAACAGTGATTAAGATAAGAAAGTGCAGTGGTGACAAGCCAGGTGTTTTACTCCCAGGTCTGGGTTTTTTCATACTTTCTAGATTTTTCTTCTTAAATTCTGTTTTTTTTAAAGATTTAACTGTGTAGCAGTCATTTAGTTTAGGATATGGTAGGTTGGTTTCTAATGAGCAGTAAGGCATGGAAGTTAAACAGTACGCTGAGTGCTTTCTGTTGTGTCTTCAGTGGGCCTAACGTTACGAGCAGAGCTGCAACTAGCTGGTATTTTCGGGTGGGGAAATGATTGTACATAATAACTAAATTTGTTTTTAAAACAATTGTCCAGTCTCCCCCTGGTTGCGGGCTTGGTTACGAGTAGTACTGTAATTCAAAAAATAAGATATACTGTAAAATCGGACTGTTTCTGTGATTTCTTCGCTTTTCTAAAAAGAGGGGGTGCGAATGCTACTTTATTTTTATGAAAGGGGTTCCAGCTTAAAAATGGTTGGGAACCTATGGCCTAGAGCAACAACCCTATACTCTGCGCCATAGGCAAGCTTAGCTGTAAAAGCAAAAGGCAAACTTACACACAATGAAAATGGCCAGAAAATGCGTTTGCAATGCAAACAAAGAAATTGCACAAATCATGATTATAAACCAGATACAAAGAAAACAGGAGATAGTAGTAACGCTAAGTGTTTGTTTGTTTGTACAGGTCACTGAAACTCTTAGCAGATGACCACAGTGACTTTGTAGGGGTTTAATTCAAAATAGATTATGCGCTCTTGTGTAATTTACCATGTAATTGGGTAGAATTTTTAGCAAATTACCATCGCACAAAATCAAAGTCTCAATTACACAAAATTGTGTAATTAATAATTACATTCAGCTAACTCATAAAAAACACTAGATAGCTACGAAACACTACTAGAAACACCAGATTAAATGCAAAAGCACTAGATCTAGTGGAAAAGTGGTACCACTGGTAGATGAACAGGGTTGCCAACTTGTTTTCACCAAAAAAAGCCAGAATGAGACCTACTCACAAACAAAACAGATTTAGTTACAACAAAGCCAGACCTAGTCACAAAAAAGGCCAAAAAAAGCTAGACCTAGTCACAAAAAAGCCAGATCTTAACACTCACACTGTCACAAGAAAAGCGAACAACGCAGACTTCGTTACAAAAAAAATTAAAAAAGCCAGACCTAATCATAAAAGGCCAATTTGAATTAGCAATTACTGCAGAAAACACACATAGGTTAAAAACATGCAGCAGAGCAGTGGCTAATGTAGTCATGGACTTTTCCTGTCTGTTTGAATCTTTACATCGCTGTCACACTTGTTGTTCACATTTTTAAGGTAATCTACTACTAGCAGCAATTAGAATGAATATAATCTTTATTCTACTGCCCTGCTGTAGCAAATCTTTGGGATCTGAATCTTTCAACCACTCTAGCCTAAGCCTACCAAAAAAAATTTCAAAAAAAAAAAAATACTGTACAGTAATCCTTTTCTTCGGGCTTGCTTAATTAGTATCACTGACTGGCACTTGAAGTTGAACTTACTGCACCTTCCTTGCTAATATTATTTAGGCTACAGTTTATTTAAGTTTATACAGTATGGTATCAGTTGCTTGTTCATCAGTTATGCTGATGACTAAGACACTTATGAGTTCATAAAACAAGATAAGACACTTATGAGTTCATAAAACAAGACAGAGATTACAAGTAAAACTTCATACCATTACTGACATTTTTGCTGCTTCTCTGAAATTATCCGCTCATATCTTGACACACACTTTTGAAAGGTTCAAACGGTTCCGATACTTGTTTTTGTTTCAAATGAAGTGTAGAGGAAAATCCAGATTCAAATAAATATGTTGTTTCAAAGGGCACTAGAGTAGACACGATTTTATACTCAATTTGTGGTAATTTTGCATGGTTGAACACCAGAAACTTTCGAATATTGTAGTATCAAGCAACAACGTCGACATAATTTCGCCATAAACATTTAAACGTCACAGTCGCATCACCAGCCATCTTCAGCGTGGTAACCGCAACGCAGAGTTCTATGTCAGGCTGGGCTTTTCCGGTCGTGCTGGGTTCAGACTTAAGTTGCTCCAAATGTTTCTGGCCTGCACATGAAATTTTTCGGATTGAGGGACACTTTTGCCGCTAGTTACTGCTGAAGCAATCGAGTTGATTAAATCTTCAATAAAAAATGATTTAATTGTGAATTATATAGTCATGTTACTTTGCAATGCCACCAACACCCCGTATTTAATTGATTGTTAGCCGCGCTTGAACACAGCTTACCTAAGCCTCTAAAATACATTCGCGTACTAGCACGTTTCGCATTTTTGACAACCCTGGTAACATAGGTGTGCCCAGGGAGCTATTCCACCCCAAAATTTTTAGCATATCTAGTCATTTTGTGCTTTGAGAAGTGGCGTCCCAAACAAAAACACTGTTGCTCACCTAAAATCAAACATTTTGGTACCCCAAAAAATTTTTAAGCCGGGTACGCCACTGCTTGGTAATTATGTTTACACCACTACAACTGCCTTCTGTTCATCATAATCCCTCCTGTGATGGATGTGCACGTGATATTGAAGAGAATAGAAAGGCAAAAAGAGGGTTTGTTTGACAAAACATAGCCAAGGTAAGACTGGCCGTCATCTATATGTTTCGATAAGGTAAAGAAATAAAAAATGTAACCTGCCCTTGATTGCTATATGCCGCACGAAATGATGAAAAAAAAATTTATAAGCCGCAGCTTGCAATCGAATAAATACGGTGTCTTGACTGTAGATAAATTTAGCTTTCGTGCCTAAATCGGACTTCAAAAATAAATGTCGGGATCGGGCTTGTGATTTTGTGTTTGGGCTCCGAAATGAAACTCGCTTATAACTCTGCCGCAGCGTGAAGCAGAAATAGGAATGTACGCATTTACCAATTTTATTTGTTAAATAAGTAACGTTAGCTGGAATATTTAAGCTGGATAATGTTCTTTTGAGTAACAGCACTCACAAGCTTTCATAAATCTTGGTTAGTTTGAAAAAAGTATATCCAACAATAACATGCAAACTCTCACCCTCGATAATCGCATTCCGGACCCTCAAAAATGTTGTTTTGCACTCCCAAGGGTCCAGGAACCCTCAGTTGGGAACCACTGCTCTAGGCATAAGCAAGTCAGGTTGCTCTAGTTTCTACATCAATATGACATAAGTCTAAATGTGATAAGCTTGTTCATTATCATTGCCTTTGCTGACTCCTTTTTTAACTTACAGGCACTTTGGCAAGTCAAGGTCATTTTTCCAAGCGTTTCATTTTCACCGCATGGTTGTTTCTCAGTATAGGGAGACTATTGCTTGCAGCTGTTTCTTTGATGAGACATTTCAGTCATTTTTCTCACAGCTGCATGAAAACTTGCTGTAACAGTGGCTAAAAGACTGTATCTGGTTTTCACCTTGGTAAGATTAAACGACTGCATCAAGCAAAATTGCTGACCTCTGCGGCATGTGTGATCACTTCTTGCATGTCCATTGCTTCTCAGAATAAAGGATTAAAGTGGCTATGGATTTTTTTGTAACCATGAATCTCAACACGAAATGCTGACCTTAAATACTAACAGTAAACCCTAACCCAAATTGATAAACCTTAAATGCTAACCCTAAATCAGCCATGTCCAACCCAAATGGCTTACTGAGCCAAAAATTATATCACTGTCTTAACCAGGGCCGCACATTGAATGGCTTACTTTGATCTTAGCAAACTAAATTTAGCTTATATTAATGTAATGAAAGCCTTCAAATCCTACATGCAATGGTGCAGATGTTATAAAGTGGCACTGAGGACCACCTGCAACAAAAGTGTCAGATTTAAGATTATCAAAAAGGACAGGTTGTCAGTATTTTGGATACTTTCACTATAGCGAAAACCTTGACTGGGCCACGGGTTGGACATAGCAGCCCTAAATCAAAAATCTAAGCCTAAATGTAAACATCTGTGTCTGCTTTTCAAAAGTTTTTAACACTTTGAGAGTCGGGGTACGATATATTCGTACTTTGAAATTGGCCTAAAACCAGCAGTTGTTAGTTGCCTTACTTACGCCATAGCTCCTCTGTCGATTGTGCTAGAGAGCTGTTCAAGGGCTTAAGCAGATCGGTTAGGCTTCTAGTCTGCACTCGAAAAAAATGTTTTGGTTGGGGGTGTTGATTTTTTGTGAGTGGTTCATAAGTTATGATCTAAAATAAACAAATTAATTAATTAACTAATTAGTCAAATATTTTAATTACTTTAGATTATAACTCCTGAACCCGAAACCTCAGCAGGTCATCTGAAGTATCAAAAGACTCGGGTTGTAGCCTAGTTTTCAATAAAAACTTCAGCGAAATACTACCATCTAACGGTTGGTGCCCAGGGCCAAGTGAAGTTGGCCAAGGTGGTCAAAAAGTCCTATACTTATGACGTCACTCACAAATAATCCACATCCTCAAGCAAAAAATTTGTTTTGAGTGCAAACTACAAGACTTTCCAAGTCTTTTTAGCTTTTGACCAGGTCTGTAGCGCTTACCGGACTAGAGAAATTCCCACACAAAGCCACGTGCGATCCAGCCGTTATCACGCGAACCGCTTGAATTAACCTGGTTGCGAAAATGTTAAAGAAGGTACAAGAATAGTAGTTCCAATTGCTCCAAACCTTTCAATATACAATCTTGTGTGAGAACATAAAGCGTTTTGTGTATTATCATAAAAAAGAACAATACAACCAAGGTGTAACTTGAATCGGCAACCCTTTTTTGCATAGCAGTGCTAGTCACCAATCGACTACGTTAATGGTCATGTGAGCGTTTCTAATTCAGTTTTATATCTGTCACAAAAAGCTTTTTTAGTCCTTTGAAACCAAAAACTGGATACAGTTGTTTAGACACTAGCTGTTCATTCATTACTCTATATTTTCAGACATTCTGACCAAATTAACTTATTTTTTTTCTATCATTAAAAAAATTGGTTTATGACTGAAAAAAACAGGCTTAGAGCATTGTGGGCCATTAGTTTCAGTTTTGTGTACAGGGATTTATTCATGACTGGCATAGGGTGTTGTTAACGGCATCTTAAGAAAGAAGTGTATAGACTTGGTAAGAAGTAATACAGTAGTGCAATAGTACCTCTTAAATGGTTGGTGGGCAAACTTTTCAGACAAAGGGCCACAACCTAATCTTTTTACCAAACCAAACCAGTTTTAAAAGAAACTTACGAAGGATTTTGATCAATTACAATTTTGCTTCATATTTGGTTGAACTGAAGATGTTCTTTTGAGCAGAATTATGTTCCTGTATTAATAAATGGTGGCCTGATTTTTGTGAAACACCTATGAGTCTTCATGTGCTATATTTTGATATGGAGCAATTATCAGCATAGCAGGTATGACCACTACTCTCTCGTAGGCAGGCAGATTCTGATTGAAATCAGTACAATGCTAAAGTAACAAAGTGCAATAAAAGTACAACTATGAAAAAACTATGAAATTTGCCATTTACTGTTGTAATTTTAGGGAAGAAAATCATAGTGTATACTCAAGTAAACACATTATCATGCAAAGGTGTTTTTAATAAAAGTTTGTGGTTATTTAATTTGTATTGTCATGCTTTGTATATACAGGGTCCTGGAATTTGATTTTGTGTTGATTGACCTGATTGTATTATTATGGCTATGTCTGGTTTTGATGATCCTGGTGTTTTCTTTAGTGACAATTTTGATGGAGAGGAAGATAATTCTAATCAGGTATCAAGAAGTGCTTTCAAAAAGCGTTTTCGGGACTTTTTAAGAGAATTTCATGTATCTACATCCTCCACTGGGGTTTCTTACATATATCGAGATCAACTGCGCCAACATTACAATCTTGGAGAATACTGGCTTGAGGTTGATCTGGGACACTTGTCATCTTTTGACAGTGAGCTGGCAGATGAGTTGTATCGCAATCCTGCAGAGTTTCATCCATTGTTTGAGCAAGCTGGTAGAGAGTTGGCTGATGAAATTACACGGCCAAGGCCTGAAAATGAGGAAGAAGCTCAGGAAATACAAATACTGCTACGTTCTGCTGCCACTACAGATTCTGTGCGAAGTTTAAAAGCATCCATGATGTCCAAGCTCATTAAAGTTCCTGGTATTGCAGTTTCTGCTTCATCAATTCGCTCTAAAGTAGTGACAATGTCTTTGCAATGTAGATCTTGTCGAACTGTAGTTTCCAATGTGCAAGTAAAACCTGGTTTGGAAGGGTTTACTTTGCCTAGGAAATGTACTGCAGCTGCTCAAGGAAGGGAGCCTTGTCCTGTGGATCCATATTTCATCTTGCCAGATAAATGCCAGTGTGTAGATTTTCAGACATTAAAATTGCAGGAAGCTCCAGATGCTGTGCCAATTGGGGAAATGCCTCGCCATCTTCAGCTTTATGTTGACCGTTATTTGTGTGATCGCATTGTTCCTGGAAATAGGATTACTGTGCTTGGCATCTTTGCAATTCGTCGGTCAGCACGTGGTGTATCTGTTCGAGGTAAAGAAAAACGTAGCCAAATAGGAGTAGGAATTAGAACACCATATATTCGTGTACTTGGTGTGGAAGTTGAAACTGGAGGCCCTGGTAGATCTGTTAGTGTTCCTTTCACAGCTGAAGATGAGGAAAAAATTCGTCTTTTGGCTTCATCTCCCAACATATATGAGATGATTTCTAAGTCTATAGCACCTTCAATTTTTGGAAGTCTTGACATTAAAAAAGCTATTGCATGTTTGTTGTTTGGTGGGTCACGAAAACGACTTCCAGATGGCTTGACCCGAAGAGGTGATATCAACATTTTGCTGCTTGGTGATCCTGGTACGGCTAAGTCTCAACTTTTAAAGTTTGTGGAACAAGTGTCTCCAGTTGGTGTATATACATCTGGCAAAGGTAGTAGTGCTGCTGGTCTTACTGCAGCTGTCATGCGGGATCCTTCTTCCAGAAACTTTGTGGTGGAAGGAGGTGCCATGGTTTTGGCTGATGGTGGGGTTGTTTGTATTGATGAGTTTGATAAAATGCGTGAGGATGATCGGGTGGCTATTCATGAGGCCATGGAACAACAAACGATTTCACTTGCCAAAGCTGGAATAACTACTACATTAAACTCTCGTTGTTCTGTGTTGGCAGCTGCTAATTCCGTGTACGGGCGATGGGATGACTTGAAAGGAGATCAGAACATTGATTTCATGCCTACCATTTTGTCACGATTTGATATGATTTTTATTGTGAAAGATGAACACAACCAGTCCAAAGACATAACGCTTGCAAAGCATGTGATGGGTGTTCATATGAATGCTAATCTCTCTTCTAAGCCAAATGCAGAAGGTGAAATTGACATAACAACTTTGACCAAATATATTTCTTATTGTAGAAGCAAGTGTGGTCCAAGACTTTCACAGGCTGCTTGTGACAAACTGCAAAACCGTTATGTGCTTATGCGATCTGGTGCCCATTCCCATGAACGTGAGTCAGAAAAAAAGACCTCTATACCAATTACAGTTCGCCAGCTAGAGGCTATAATTCGAATTTCAGAATCACTAGCAAAAATGAAACTTAAGGCGTTTGCAGGTGAGGCAGAAGTTGAAGAGGCTCTCCGCTTGTTTCAAGTGTCTACTCTGGATGCAGCCATGACTGGGGACTTATCTGGTGTAGAAGGATTTACCTCAACATCTGATCAAGAAGAATTAAATCGAATTGAAAGACAAATAAAACGCAGATTTGTGATTGGTTCCCAGGTATCAGAATTTGCCATTGTGCAAGACTTCTTGAAACAAAAATACGAAGAACGCAAAGTTCAAAAAGTATTGCAGTTGATGATGAGAAGAGGGGAAATTCAGCATAGAATGCAAAGAAAACTCTTGTTCAGAATAAAATAACCAGTTTTCTTTGTCATCAACAATGCCAAGTTTAGTAATTTTGTCTTTTATTGCCTTGTTCACATATAGTAAATTCTCATTTCAATAACATCCAACATGTAATTGGATAAGCTTTTAAATTAAACCAAATAGTGAAGAATGAAATCCAATCAAGACAATCCTGTATTTTTTACGTTTTCTTTGGGCCACTATTCTTCTTACTGATGTTGGATTTGCACCTGGGTATTTGCAAAATTGATTTTGTGATGTGTTACACCATCCCACAAAAACAAATCATGTATTGCTGACTGCATGACAAAACAATACACATGTAACTCACCTTGTCATTCATGCCCGTAGGCACCATAATGTCTGTGTTGTCCTATTCAAATTTTACAGAGCCAACAGATGCAAACAGTACTGAACCTGATGGAACACGTTTAATGAAACACATTGTGAATGTAGCCTTTGCATATTAATGTGATATGTTTTTGTTGCTGTGAACACAATGACATCATTTTTATGTGCATCAAATAGTGTGGATAAATAGTTTTGTCTTAATTTGACCCAGTTTAGCAGATTTTACTGTGCAGGCTTAATGCTTGATTTACATCTTTGGAAGCAGTTTTGTGTAAAAATCATTTGTAAAAAGTGAAATATAAGAATAACATCCTTGCAAGTATGTGAAGCAGGAAAGTAACAGTTCATAAAACATTCTGACACTGTTTTAGGGATCTTTGTACATAGTTCAACTAAGTCATCTGAATGTAACATGTTTCTAGTTTTTTTCATTATCCTGTTAGTTATTGCTGCTGCTATGTACATACTGAATTTGTTGGGGTGCTGCTAATACTGCCAGGCTTCTTCTAGACCAATGTAAATAACATGTACAGATTTTTTGCCAATGTTTGTGTGATGTTCCATCTGTCACTGCTCTGCTAATAACACTGCCATCTTTGTAGCATGTTATTTGTCTGTTACAAAACTGTGCTGTATGTGATGTAAATATTTTGTTGGGTTTGTCAGCTACTACTATTCAACACTGACCAAAATATTTCTAATCTAGGGGCTTGTAACTTGTTATATGTGACCTTTGTAGTTGTATCTTTAGTATTTTGCTTGAGTTGTAATGCTACAACATTTTAGTTTTTTTAACACCTTGGATGCTGGCTATGAATATATCATACATCTAGAAATTGGGCTAAAGTCAAGCATATTTCAGTTGTCTTACCAACCGCATAGTTCCTCCACCGATTGCACTAGAAAGCTGTTGCAACCCTCAAAAGATTCGGCAAGTCTTCTAGTCTGCAATGAAAAATTTTTTTCTGGTTTCGGGTTTAAATTTTGAATGACATCATAAGCGAGGTAGGTTTTTGGCCATTTTGGCTCATGTTACCTGGCCTAGGGCCTAACCGCTAGACGGAAGTATTTCGCTGAAGGTTTCATTGGAAACTAAGCCAGAATCCAAGTCTTTTGAGCCTTTGATCGACTTTCTAGCATTTCTGGTTCAAAAGTTATGATCTAAAATGAACAAATTAATTAATTATCGAATTATGGGATTAATCAGTTATTTTGTTTACTTTAGATCATATCTTTTAAACCTGAAAACCCAGCAGGTCATCCAAATAACACCATCTAGCGGTTTTGGTCTAAACACCACCATCTAGCGGTTTAGGTCTAGCGTCAGAAGTGGGCCATAGTGGCTTAAAAGTACTGCACTTTATGATGTCACTCACAAAAAATCTGAAACCCAAGACCAAAGAATTTTTTTCATTGCAAGCTCGAAGACTTGCCAAGTCTTTTGAGGGTTTGAACAGCTCTCTAGTGCCTTCGGCACCAGAGTCATGCCTGCAAAACCCAAAGCCACGTGCGAACAGGCTGTTTTTGTGCGAACCGCTTGAATTAACTCGGCAGTGAATGTGTTAATAAACATAAACTTCAATTGGTTTGTGTAAAAGTGTGTCGGCACATTAAGTTTGATGTTTGCTGGTTATTGAGAGGTGGTGTTGTGCATTATGAAAATAGCACTACATTAAGCAAATGCGTATGGTAATATCAATCAATTTGGTGTATATATTGTGTATAGCAGACATTAGTTCAGTTTAGATTTTGTTGGCAAAATGGGAGAGCAGCGAAATCCAGTTGTTTTCATGGACATTTCTGTTGGAGGTCAGGTAGGAATAAAAGTTATTTTGGCTGGTTTGTGATGTGTGTATAGTCAATTTTGTTTTGTAAAGCATAACGGCAATGATACACATTGTTTATGACAAATATATTATTTGTGAAAGCCTTAGGCTTATATTGTGACATAGTGGTCACTTGCTATATTGTTTTCACAAATTTTGCTTGCTGCATGGTGTGAATTACAAAGCGAAGATGTTGGTAGTACTTATGCGTGAATTAACTACTAAAAATGCACAATTTTTATATGAGTTTTCCAAAAAATGGATATGTGCTGGACAAAAAAACTCAGTGTCATGCAGTCTACAAAGTTTGCATATATGTTCATAAGACAAATATCCGAATCATGCTGTTGGAATCTGCAAAGCTTTGGTTTACATTTTTGGGAATCTATAAATGTCTGTCAGTTTTGTTGTGTATACTGTAAGTGTGCAAGTGATAAAATTGCAATAGCAAAAATTTACTCAAAGTATTTTGAAAATAGTATCAGCATCTGATTGACAAGAATCTGCACTCCCTGTATCATTGTGTAAAAATCATTGTCTTGCCCATGTTCAGTATCTTGTAGTTTAGCCTAAAATTTGGAAACTCTGCTTAGATTTATATACTAATTGTTTCTGAATGGGCACATACCATTACTTGTTCACCTGTGGATGAATTAGGGTAAGCACGCGAATGCCAAGCTGTACCAAATTAATATTGTATTTTCACCATGCTGCATTGTTGGTTGAGATATGTCACCCTGTACACACATTTCTGCAAAGCTTAGTTGACAAGCGTAAGAGGCATTTAAAATAATATTGACACAAATTATGCAGGATTTGAAATTCCTTGCTGCATAAATTTTTACTGGGTTTTCAAGATGCTTATATAATTGGTTTTTGTTTGCAGGATATTGGCAGAATTCGAATGGAATTGTTTGCAAATATTGCTCCTCGGACTGCAGAAAATTTCAGACAATTTTGCACTGGGGAATTCAGGCAGGAAAACTTACGGCTTCATATTCTAGCACCCAAATCTTTCTGCAAATATGCAAGCATCTTGGCATTAAAAACTTGTCATGGTGTAACTGCTTGAAAGAGTGTGGCATCATGCAAGCATCTTCAGCTCACTTGATGCATTTGTTGATCATATGACAATAATTGTAAACCTATGAATGTATTTTTTCACTGATGTCATAAAAAGGACAATATTCGTTGTGGTGGAATCTCATTTCTTAACACTTTGAGAGCCGGGGTACGATATATTCGTACTTTGAAATTGGCCTAAAACCAGCAGTTGTCAGTTGCCTTACCAACGCCCTAGCTCCTCTGCCGATTGCGCTAGAGAGCTGTTCAAGGGCTCAAATGGATCGGCCAGTCTTCTAGTCTGCACTCAAATATTTTTATTTACTTAGATCATAACTTTTGAACCCGAAACGTCAGCAGGTCATCCGAAGTATCAAAAGACTCGAATTGTTGCCTAGTTTCCAATAAAAACTTAAGCGAAATACTACCATTTAACGGTTGGCTCCCAGGGCCAAGTGAAGGTGGCCAAAAAGTCCTCCACTTATGACGTCATTCACAAAAAACCTGTACCCCCAACCAAAAATTTTTTTTCGAGTGCAAACTACAAGACTTACCGCATCTTTTGATACTTCAACCAGGTCTGTAACGCTAACCGGACTGGAGAAATTCCTGCGCAAAACCACATGTGATCCAGCTGTTTTTTTTAGAACCACTTGAATTAACCCAGACGTCAAAGTGTTAAGGAAAATAAACATTTAAAAAAGAAAGAATAGAGTTGTTTGTTGAATAATCTTGATTAGCTTTTTATACTATAAACCACACATGAAAAGCAGTAGAGTTTCATTATTCCTAATGAATTTTTAGAGATTCATACACCATAACCAGCACCAAGTGTTTGGCTACCATAATAACTTGTTTTTGTTCTTATGCAGTCAGACCTTGTTTATCCGGACCATTTTTCTTCATCAAATGATGTCAGTTTAGCAAGGTTTCTGGATAATCAGAATCATAAGTGTAAAGAGCGAAATTTTTTCCACAGCAAATGGCAACAATGTAAACAAAGGTGACAATGTGCAGTACAGTGCAACTTGCCTAAGCAGACACTCAAAGGTGAACAGAAAAAAACTGTGGTCTTACATGAACTGTCAACAGCAAATATTGTATGTCAGTGGTTCCCAAACTGTGGTACCCGAAGGTGTTCAAAGTTGTACACGAGACTCTTCTGTTTTTCTACACAAAAAGAATACATTTTGTTTTCACTCATCGGGTTCTATTAATAAATTCCTGCAATTTTGTGTACTTCCCTTATTAGTTTCGAAAAATAGCCATTATAATATCTCACAGCCATGTTGTTCGTGCCGCATTTGCGTCAAGTCTGGTTTGCTAAACTTTTGATGGAATAAAATCGGGTAGATTGAGTTATCCTGAAACAAGGTGTTTTCATTGGTTTCAAGGTGGTACGCGGTGAAAATACAAGGCCCACAAATGGTACACGATAAGAAAAAGTTTGGGAACCGCTGCTGTGTGTTGAACATTACTAAATGAAATACTCATGTTTTTTTGTCCATTATCAGATCCGATCAATATATGTATACTAGCATGCATTCAGAATGAGATTAAACATGAAAAGGAACTGTATAGGAGACCTAACTGTGTCCTGCAAGTTCTGTGTGTAGAAAATTGACTTTCATTCATTGCGTGTAGCAAATTGACTTTCACACTTCCATCTTGATTTAATAAACAACTAAGTAACAGTTGGTGCGATTCGGTTTAGTGTTTTTTTTCTATTGATTTGACATTTCCTGAATATCCATGTCAGAGTCAGACAGTGAGGTTTCTGGATTAAATGGGTGAAATGCATAGGGAGAAATCTGTTCCTAGCAGTTTTGTGTCAGATAGCAGCAATTCCGGTTAATCAGAGTTAGGAAAAATGAGGCCTGACTGTACTTATATGATTTGCTGTATGTACAGCTCAGTGGACTTTTTTTGCTGAAGCAATAACATGTCTTCAATTTGCTATTTGAAATTGTCCATCAAATACAGATAAGGATGCTATAGGTTGTATGTAAAGATGCCATTCTTGCTTTTCATTAAATTTTACCTACAGATTATATTTTCTGATGAATGAAGCTGGGACCTACAATTAAGTAATGTGTTTCAAGTTTATATGATAATGGCTAAAGCAAAAGCTTCAATGATATCCATAATGTTCTTGTTTAAATCTTTTGTGAAGGTGATTCACTCCCACAGCAAAGTGTGCAATGTAGTTGCTACCCTTTCAAAAAAGCAGGCAATGTGACTTTTAAACAGACCAATGATGCTACATATGTGGGTGTTTTGATTTCTATTGCTGATGTCATAAAAAATATGATAAATGCTTCTTAAAAGTAGAGTTTGACCGATGCATCAGCATGCTGATATATATCAGCCAATATGACAATGTTGCCAATGTATTGTATCGGCAAAGTTCTGCCGATATATGTATTGACAATATTTGCTCATAAAAATGTTACGTTGCTGCTCTGCATGGAGTGTTTGGAAACCCAAGTTGCTACTTTGTCTCTGACCCTGACTGATTAATGCAAAAGCTCTCCTGTTCCAAGCGTACAGAGCCTTCATGAATATTGATCAGACTGCTCTGCGATCGTCGTGACAAAACGCTGTATGACGTAACATTCACTTGCAGGTTTTGGTATGGTAAGCAGAAGATTGTCTACAAACAAACTAGGTTACGTGCTGTTGTGTTGGCTGTTTTATCAAAGTCTCTCTAGGCTAGCCAGCCTTGCGTTCATACATCGAAACAGTGTCTACTGGGGTCTCAAACTCAGATTGCTCCATGGGCTACACGAGGACTTACAAGGTAACCCACAGGCCGCATTGTATCGCTAACACAACAATGTCTATACCTGAACATACTGCGAAACAGCTTTTACATTTTATTTCCTGCGAAAAGTATTATGAATTATAGGCAAATCGTTTCTAGCTGTCTCCACGTTCATATTAATCAATTTTAACCATCTAAGGAACTTGTTCACTTGCTAGCTGAGCACTTTTAATCACCGGTGAATAAACCAAATACCGTAAATGGTATTCATTTTCATACCGTTTTTCCACTAGGGAGGACCGCGGTGACAACAGTCCTAGGAGGACTTGGAATATCTCATGGTCAACAACAATTTCAGATAGATCTGCTGGCTCCACACCGAGACGAGACTAATCAAGGTCACAGATGTAGTCACTCCACCTGGTCCTTGACAACTTCTGGGCTGCTTTCCTGCAGGGTTGTTGTAAAAAATCCCGACCCAAAAAATCCACTCTTTACTTTTCCTTTGAAAAATCTACTAAGACGTAAAAAATAAAATTAGCAGGACACTTGTATAGTTATCTGTATTTTTTTTTCAATCAAACAAAACAAACAGCAAAGAAATGTAAAGGACTTGAAAAAAAGAGAGGAATAAATCAAACAGTTTGAGTAAATTCTAATGGTTATCTTCTTTAGCTCTGCACAATCAGTATATTTTAACACTTTGGCGTTTGGCTGCTTTCGGGGATTTTCAGAAAAAAGAAAACGCCTAAACGCATGTGGCTTTGCGTGGGAATATCTCTGCTCCTGTTTGGGTTATGAACCTGGTCGAAGTGTCAAAAGACGCAGCAAGCCTTCTCGTCTGCACTCGAAAAAAATTTTTTGCTTGGGGGATGTGGATTTTTGTGAGTGACGTCATAAGTGGAGGACTTTCAGGCCACCTTTGCCTGGCCCTGGGCGCCAACCGTTAGGTGGTAGTATTTCGCTGAAGTTTTTACTGGAAACTAGGCTACAATCC
>JGI24158J21664_10005966_pt1 | contig 16000 bp, 13 predicted proteins | sample Ectturendosymbi3_FD_21664 | JGI IMG/M metagenome (IMG submission 21664)
AGGAAATCGATTTCACGTAAAATTACGCATCCTCAGTCCTGAAAATTGCAAGCAAAGCTTACAGGTGAAATGTTGAAAGGCTGAAGTAACAGCCGAGAAAAAACAAACTCAAGACTACAATCAAAATTTCGTAACACAAGCTGAGAAATCACAACATCATAACAAACTGACTGACGTCAAGAATACTAGCGGCGACAAAAAGAACTTTAATAACACAAGTTTACAAATGCGTGTCGAAGAAACATGGCGACGTTTGCGGAAGTGAAATATTTCACAGCGTATTTTTATTCTGTCCGACCGAACCAGACTCCCTTCTGAACAACAGCGTCGACAAAAACAAACTTCAGCAGATGGCGGGAAGCAACACGAAGCCCCCGAGCATGAGGAAGATAAACCCAGCTCAAGTGGCCGGGGGCGCAAAGCAACTGGTGTTTTGTCGTTAAGATGGGCCGGTTATTGTCCAATATTGGTCCACAATGGCACATGGGGGACTAACTGCACCAGCCCCCTCAATATCATGAACGGGGCGAGGTGGAGACAAAGCGAATGGCGAGAAAATGAGCAGACATTCTTTGCCTTTTTAAAACCGGACACAGATTTACGAATAGACAAAACCAGTTATTTAGTTTTGGTTTCTCGACCCCTCGACCCCTCCCCCCCTCTTATTTAATGCATTTCAAGTAAGACCAGCAGTTAGCTTCTGCCAACACGGTAACGCGTCACGAGCACAGCTTTTCAGAAATCGTAAACCGAGACTTCGCGCAGGACTGACGCTTTGATTTTCTGAACCAGGCACGTCAGTCGTTAGGTCCTCCACAACGCAGCGGGTCTTTTCAGCGACGTTTTGAAGCACTTAACGTTCCCAAAATAGAGCACAAGTCTTCGAACTCGTTTTACCGCGGCGTAGCTCGACGCTTTGTTTTCAGCAACTACTGAGCAAGTTCGGTAGTTAGTTGAAAACAAATAAGCCAAGAGTCATGCCGCAGCAAGTTTGATAAAAAAACAAGTTTTTTTCTTTGCTACAGAAATGTTGTTAGATGCCAGTGCCAGTGAAAACTATGCCTTCCACGTTTTGTTTTTGCTCCAATGCATAGTCTACAAACTGACTGCTTATTAAAGTCCGCCCTGATATTAAACTAGGACAATGGTTAATTGTGACGTGGCACTGGTCGGCACCACGAGGGCCTGGATGAAGGGCCCAGTCCATGGGCCCATGACGCCACGCGGCATCGCAAGCGACCTGTTAATCACCTGTTTCTCGCTCCAGCCCCAAAGTAACTAGTTCAACGTCGTCCGCAGTGCTTAGCAACCATTCCCAGTTTTCTTTAACAACGCCTCCGCGTGAATGCAAACCGGAATGACCCGTTAAAAGCGATTGTTACCGAAACAAAGGACCGATTGAGACGTAGGCTACCTTGAACAATGGCGCGCACTTGCGTCGAGCAGTGCTTCTCCGCTTGTTCCTGAGCATTGAGGAAGGCCTGCAGGGCGATGGCCGCCTCCACCTTCACGGGGAGGTCGCCGTCGGTCAGCAGGAGGGTCTTCACCCCCTCGGCGATTGCGATTATGTTTTCCTTCTTCTTGAATCTCGCCTCGCTGAAGTGTCGAACAACCCAGCACGCCTGTCAGTGTGGAAGTAACATGTCATTGTTGCGTGATAATGCAAAAATATCATTGTCGCGTAATAATGCAAAAATATCATTGTCGCGTAACATTGCAATGTATCTTTGTCGCGTAATAATGCAAAAATAACACTGTCGCGTAATAATGCAAAAATATCATTGTCGAGTAATAATGCAAAAATACGATTGTCGCGTAATAAAAGAAACAAATTCTTAGCAATTGAATTTTCGAACATAACAAAGCTCAGGTGACACAAACTTGCAACTGTCGCAACTCTGACTAACGAAGCAAGCGAAGGAAGTGACAAAATAAATCTTAAACACTCGATACTTCACGAATTGCACAGAAATTAAGCTTTGCGCAAAAAAGTACTTGTACACCGCTGGTGCTTCCCACGTCCACATTAACACTGAGCGAGCAAGTGAAATATATTCGGTTTAGCAATGCTTCACTTACTCGTTTTCGGTATTTTTTGAAACAGCATATACGACAAAAAATCTTTCTTCACTTCATGCATAAAGGATAGCTTCACTTTTACAGTATATTAGTCTTTTCATTTTATAACAGCAATCTTTGTTTCTTCTGAAGAGGAATATGTTTTATACACTTTTTTGATAAACAAATATAACAGCAGCATTCAAGAACCACGGAAGCACTTAAAAGAAAACCAAATAACAGCAAAGAAACCTTCAAACGCGCCCGAAAAAAAGTTGGTTGATACAGGCAGCACACAAGCTCACCCTCGCTCTCATGAAACCGTGCTCACTCCGCAATTCCGGTATAACGTGGACTTTGAGCATCATTTCCAACTGGTCCTTGTACATCTTTCGCTTCAGCAAGGTATCGCCGAGGGAGCCTATGATGTGAAGCACGCCGTCCTTCCGGCGCATGGCGTCGCCCACCGTCGATGAGCTGTCAGTCAAAGCGCTGCATAGAAACGGATTAAGGATAGAAGCGGATCTGCATAGAAACGGATCTAGGATAGAAACGGATTTGGGAGGGCAATCAAAACGAGAACGACGATCAAAGAAACGAGAAAAGCGAGTCAACAATATTTTGTCGACAACAAAATAGCGCATGTGTTTGGGCCAGATTTCATCAACAGCAGGACGTGTCGTGAATTTCACTCTCAACAGCTGACGTGGTCAGAATCTGGTTGCTTCATTTTCAACGTTGTCATCAAACAACCACGGTTGCAACACAGCTATGATCACCTAAGCTCTACCTTTTCACACTCATCTTTCTTTTCAGGAGGGTGGCGGGGCCAGCAGCTCCAGGAGGACTCGAAATACCTCATGTTTAACAGCAATTTTACTGGCTCCACACACCTTTCCTGAGTTATTCTGGTCACACGGCCGAATCAACATAGCTGGGATCTCTATGCGGAGGAAAAGAGGCCCGACCTTTAGGATTTTACGAATTTCACGATTGCGCAATTTGTCGCAATTGTGAAAAAAAAATCATGTGCCTGCCGATTGCACTTGAGACCGTATTTTTTCAGTCGTTACGCAAGACTTATGACCACTGGTGCAGATCGGAACAAAGATCGATTTAATAACTGGAAACTTTGCGGTGTTTGAAGCTATTGTTCTGTGACCGTGAAACGATAAAGGTGAAGCAATACTGTACTTGCGTTACGAAACCCAGTACTGCTTGAGCTTTATGGTTCCATGTCGGAATCCAACACCCTCAGTCAACGGTCGTGATTTAACTCCGCCAACACGGGCACAAGACTTATGAACAAGAATACAATGACTTGACGCCCAGTAACAGGCGGCCGTCAACACTGTACTCCCTCAACACTACACAAAGTTGTGATGTTACGCATAGGCGTAGCCAGGAAGTCTCAGGGGGGCCATGCCCCCCCAATTTTTAGCTTATCTAGTGATTTTGTGCTTTGAGAAGCGACGTCCCAAACAAAATTACTGTTGCTCGCCTAAACTCAAGCGTTCTGTCCCCTCCACATTTTTGTCCCCCCCCAAAATAAATGTTGTGTTGGCTGCGCTGCTACTGATGCTAACGTCCAGGACGAACACCCCTCTGGGTATCGTCCAGCTTTAGTTAAATCATATCGCAGCACCTTCAAGGGCAACCACTGCTCTTAAAAATATTATTCTTATAAAGCAAGAGTGCTTTTTCTGCGCGATGCGTAAGGACGTGTGCGTCTGCAACATTTTAAATGTGCTCATTACGTCTCTGGTTTCACAACACGTGTCAACAAGCATAACATGATCACAGTACAAGCATCGTAGCTGTGAGGGACAGCCGCCCGCAGTGCGCGGGATTGCGAAATGCACGCACGTGTAGCAAAATCCCATGGTCTTCTGCAAAATCTGCTTTCGCTTCGAACAGGCTGAGTGTAGCAGACACTGGGCGGCGCTGGAGGGTGAGAGGAAGTCCTCGAAGACGTCTGGAAAGGAAAATTCATCGTGACCTTCGTGCAAGCTAGATCTATGCGAAGCTTGCAAGAGGGGTTTCTAATCAGCTCGCTTCTAAGACAACGACTGGGTTAAAGAACAGTGACGTCACGCGTTGAAGAGGGTGACTGGCGTGAAGCGAACATAGGCGGAATAGTTCAGAAAAAAAGGCTTCGTGATCAGCTGCTAATGTAAAATAAGCTATGGACGGAATCCCTTGGTCTCACATTTTCAGCAGTTGCCAATATGGGCCAAAATGCGCACAAAACTAGAATGGTACGTACGCCAGTTTGTCATGACAACAGCCAAGCCCTTGCAAATGCTAAATGGTCAAATTGTTGGCAGGCGAATTTGTCGTTAATCAAATCTGTCGTCAGCCGAAAATGAAAACCAACACGAAAGTTTCGCGCCATCAGGAAAAGTCGTCAGACACAGAGCTGCACTCAAGCACTATACACAAATACACAAGCACTACACACAAGCTGCACACAAGCACTACAGCACCCACCGAATTTCATTCGGATGTACTCGTGAGGGTCGTCCTCCCACACTTCCTTGTCCTCGTCAGTGAAGCACATCAAGGGAAAAATTATGTCTTTCAACAGGTCCTGAAATAACGGAGTGTTGATAAAAACAACTATCGGAAAATTTGGGACACGAAAAGAGGAAAATGATATGAACCACATCTTCTTTGGCTGTGATTTTCGTTATGAAACTATCAGAAAATTTCTGACAAGATAGTAGCTCGCGTCTGTTTTTTTTTTTCATTGAAAGAAACCAGCTTTGCAAAGCACAAAGTTAGTACCGAAACTTGCGTCGCCCAATGCCGGGCTCGCGAAGTTGCAGTGACCTGTCAATTGTCGCAGACAGATCTTGCAAATCTACGTTTACTATTAAACTATTCGTTTCTTGCAAGGTCAAATATTTTCACTCACTTTCAAAGCTAAGAGCCAGTTTGCAGCAAAAGCTGGTCTTCACAAGCCTTAACAACAGGGGAAACCGATTTACAAAGTGGCACTGGATGAAAGTCATGGCTTCAGTCGTGTTTCTACTCCATGTCACGACAAAGGCCATCGGCAGTTTTTCATTTGCCGAAAGAGCTATAGTCGGTCAGAAAGGCGTAGTTGATCCACAAAACCTGCTCACCATGTACACATCCTTCATCACTTTCCAGGTATACGCGTGGCTGACCGCTTGATCGAGGTAATGGAGAGCCTGCTGCAGTACTCTCGGAGCGATGTAGACCTTGCGCCGGTAGCTGTCCATTATCTTCAAGATCACTTGGACGATACCGACTGCAATGCAAGCACGTTTCGAATTTGAAGATATCTCACGTGTCAGTTCTGGTCGACAACGAAGAAGAAAACGCCGTTTTTCTGCAGTTGCACATAAGCGGGTTAGGAATTGGAAAAGCTTTCGTAAAATCCAAACCTGGAGACAAAGCAGGCAACCAGCTTGGGACACCAGTGGGGAGCAAAGGGTTTTCTGAGCGGGGGCCCAAATTTCTTAAACTATGTCCAATAGTTGCACAACTATGTCCAACACATTTTTCCAGGGGGGAGAAAAAAATTCCAGGGGTGGGTTCTCGCACCTCTGGTTACGGCCCTGGACAGAGGCGTCTCGGAACACCGAAGAACAACGGCGTGCAGAGCATTTTTCGAAATAATCTACTGACACCACGGTTTCTACGCTTGAGCTGGTGACGACGGTGTAGCAAGACCCCTTGCACCAAGCTTGGCGGTCTTGGTTCAGTGAAAGCAGTGCGTCACGTGACTCAGCATCTGCCCGGTGTCTGCAGCACTAAATTACAGCCAAGATTCAAGGCCGCGATTGGTTTGAAGAAGTGTGTGAACTGAGTGCAGTTTTGACGGTTGTCATAGGGAATTGAGAAAAATTTGGTGCTGTTTGTGTGTTTTGTTAATGAAGAGTGTACTGTTTTTGCAGCTGGCACTATTTGCTTGCGACCAACAAAAAGCAAGGACACTATTCCTAGCCAGCGATAAGCGACTCTCTGCAGTCCGCTTTCGGAAGGTGCTCTTAATCAGATTGCTTTTCAGCAGAAACTGCACTGCAAGAGATTGGCACTGAATTTTCAAGTTGGGTTCTTACAAAGGGTGTTAACTAACTACAATTTGGTTTGAAGCGCTCATGAGCGNAAACCAGGACGTAAACGCTTGAAAGCGTCATCAGCTGTCGCCTGCTTCAGCGCATTCATGCGTTACAGCATGTGGGTCCACGTCAGCACCTTAGCATCCTGTTCGGTACATCTTCACCAGCATCGCATGACCCATGAGTTTCGAAAGGTATTCAACTCGCCGTGGCAACCAACCCCTGTTGCTGCTGCTGCAATCTCTTGGTCGGCATGGCGTTGAATGCGCGATTCACGACGAACGGGATGTGCGCGAAGAATACCACATATCTCTATATGTGGCGTGAACAAGCAATAACACACTGAGCACGGCGTACCGTCTCTATTGTTGCTTGCTTCAACAGTGTGAAGCTTTGCGCACTCGCCGCTCGGGCTTTCCGATCGCAACAATGCCTTCAAACGGACGTTATAGATTCTTGCGACTGCACGTGGTAATAGAACTATGCAGTGAACGTCACTAGCAAGAGGTCAAAACATGACCTGAAATCAGCGGGAGACTCGCAGCCGTAGAAATCCTGTAGTTTCAGCGATACTCTTTACGTGGTCGAAACGAACAGCACCAAAACCACCATTGTGTCGTTGTTTCATTGAAAAGGGGAGGAGGGTGAAAGGGAGCCGGGGATGAAATTCGCCACGAACAACAACTTCACGACAACAGAAAAATCTTTATAATTTAAACTCCGGGAGAAGTTCCTCGACCTTCCCGCAACTTCCGCAAATCTATGAACAAGGGGATCGTGCTCGTGGCTTGACAGCCGACACCAGGCGCACAGCACAGTGAACATGCCATCTGCCCAACAAAAGTAAAAAAGTAATTAACAGAGCAAGGGCAGCGCACGTCGGGGAAGTACCTGCAGTCGATTCGCAACGCAAGTTTTAACGAACGACATTTTTTGTTTGTTGATAATGTAAATGTTTGTTGCGTTTCACTTCATACAGTTCCGTTTTGGGGTATTGCTTCTTTCCTCACTTGTGACAGATTCATATTTTGCCAAACCCGGGAAAATGCTGGCGATGTCTAAAACCGCTTACCTGAATATCTCTTCAAAAAGAATTCCGAGAACTCTTGGTATTCCTTGGTAACACTGCCCGGGCTTCCGTATCTGAACAGAAAAAAAAAAGCTTTTTATTGTTATGATACAAACGAGAGCACAATAGGACTTCCATAAACTATCAACAGCACGTTCAGCTGAAAGTGATCAATTTGCAAGATAGGTGTTGTTTCAGCAAATGCATCAGTTGGCGACAGGTGGAATCATGTCACTCTAATATAAGCCTGCAAAACATACGGCCCGTGAGACCTTTTGCAATTGCAGAAAATGTTACAACAGCCCGTCTTTGTATATATAAGCAATTGTCGTTCCAGAATTTCTTTCACATCACAATAAAATAAGACATTTTGCGGCCCGCGGAAAATTTATGTGGTTAATTTGGCCTTTCGAGGTTTCTGAGTTGTGCAGGACTGCGCTAATATTTTACACCAAAAAACGGAGAGCTTCCCAAGAAACAGACTTGGATGGACACTTGAACAAAACTTCTTCTGCAAACCCAGGACTTGGCACTCAGCAAAAAAAACGCAACTGGTTTGTAAACCCCGCTACCCATCTTGTCCATTAACGTCAAAGATACTTCAAAAATTCCAGTTTACTTGTTTGGCGCCACAATTCACCCCTGGTACCCACCCAGCATTGCTTTGCAACCCAACCTGGCAATCATCGAATGCAATCATCGACTGCAATCTCAGACTTCCAGCATTTTGAAATCAATCTAAGCCGTGTCTTTAGCTTGAATTTCCCTGCGCAATATCCAAGGTTTTTTGTGCAGGCAATTCTTTTAAAAACGAGTGATAATAAATGGAGTGACGTACGCAGTCAAGAACTGGTTTCACATCAAAACTTTAAATTCACCGCATACTCTGAATGCAAAACGTTTCTTAGTTGAAACTGGACATGAATCTACGCTAAGTGCTGGTGGATGTCCCGGCTAAGGCGAAACCAAGTCAAACCCTCACCTTTCGAAAACGCGCGCCAGGAAATGCATCGCCCATTTCTTGCACTTCCACCACGGGAGTTCGGGTCGCTCAAGTTCGTCGACCTGCACAAAGCCCACGTCACTGATGCTGACGTCAAAACTACAGAATGAACCGTTCTAATAAAAAAACTGCAAGCAAAACACTACCGTTTTAACTATTTTCTTAATAATGTTTTAGACCGCTGTAAAATTTCAATGCCTGTGTGCAATTTCAGGCGTAGAAAAATGCCAAAAATTTATTTCAGAGACTCGCGGTCGTAAAAGCAGCGTTTGGAGCGCGTATTACAGGGAAGTCATTCATTTGTCACGTGTGGAACAGGAAGGTCATGGATCGTGGTATGTTTTGCGCCATCATTTCTGTCAAACAGACACGTACAGCAGCGACGGCAGGTCATTCCCGGATGAAAGGCAAGTAACGCACAGCCAGCAGATTTTCCTTTCGTCTCACAACAGACGAACGCACAAAGCAAATCGCGGGCGTACACACGCGGCGTGCATCTACGCTCATCACAGTTGGGACTCACGAGTTTTCGCGGCATCTATAGACGTCTGTGCACCTGTCGTCACGTGGTCTTGACGATCGCTAATTAGTAATTTTGCATGCTGACCGTTATTGCTTTGCAGACTGAAGTCAGAAATTCTGAAGCCTTGTTAGAGATCGATGAACGATGCACACTGCTTTAGATTTAGTGTTTCACGTATCGTAACACTGATCTTGTTTACGAAAAAAAACTTAAACGCAGCAAATATGCGATCGGAACAATACAGATCAACGATGACAGCGTACTATAAGGCACTTCTGTTCCAGCACAGTCATTTACGCCTAACTAGAATCACAACAATTTGAACGAAAACTACAATAGTTGTTACCTGAAGCGTTTCTTCCGGAACCGGTCTTTCGAGAACTGATCGAATCAGTTGGATCCATTCGTCGATAGTGTGTTCATTGAACAAATCCATGGGGAGAGTATACTGCAAAACACGAAGTGTTATCACTATCAGCAATTCAGCATCAGAACCGTTTGCTTGAACTGTCACAGACGGAATGCGAAGTTAAAGGAACCACGCGGCCGGGGCGTCCAAACTCAAAACAGTACCGAACAGATGCGCAGTTTGTCGTAGATGTTTTATATGATGCTGGAATGAATGGCAAAAAAAGAGTGAAATAAACTTAAGTATTTGCTGTGACAATAACCAGCAATTGTGTTGATAGAATGGCTGGTCGGACCAGCGGCGCAATAACGGAGTTATATAATGGAATTATACGAAGGTCCTGAACCATTCATAGCGAAAAATTACAGCAGCTTTCAAAAACATAAGGTCAAAAACACAGAACGAAGTAATAAGGCCTCACAAGCACGTGTCCGAATTGTTTGTATGAGACATTTTTGCACCATCATACAGTAAGTATTTGGTCTGCAATCAATAGTGCGCAAAATTTGTTTTCTAAAACTAAAAAGTTTAGCCGCAATTTAAGATCGGTAAAAGTTTAGCACTTGGCGAAACGACAGACACTAGTTCAGTGAAAAACAAAGTTTTATTACAAGACTAAGGAATAAGCAGAAGCGGTCGAACAAGCACTTGCTCCCTGTGGCAACAAACGTTTCAACAAAATCACACCCCTTTTTTATTCACACACTTCTATCATGCAGGGCGTGACGCAAAATTTGACCCTGCAATAAAAAAAAGGTTTGATTAGGCGCAAGTGAAAGCGTACTTGAACTAAAGCGTATAGGATTTTCAGCAGCTGCTTCTGAAGAAGGACAGACGAGGCGGAGTTGTCTTCGATCAACTGCTTGAACAATTGAAGCATGAGTGGGAGGAAGATTTTCATCGCCGACGTGATCGGTCCGCGCTCTTCAGATTTTTTAAATCTGCGTCAGGTTTTCACATGAACGATGACTCGTGGTTTGTACTTCCAAAGTTTTGCCAAAAACAAAAACCAACAACTTGCCGTTTTTTGTTCAATACTCATGTTTTCCTCAGACCACGATTACCCGTGGCAGGAACAGAGACCATAGGGTTTAACAAAACTCTCAGAACGTAACCGACACTTGTTTACCAATCAGAGAATAACGCACGTTACTGACTTGCAAGTATTTATCGAAGTAAAGGCTGGAGCGAGCTAACGAAGTTATCAAACACGAAATCAACCTGCGACGTAATCGTTCTTTGTCCAAATTCTTGAACATTTCTTAAAACTGCGATTTTTTTGGTAATTCTTTCAAAAAATTCAAACAATTCAACGAAACCCTGCAATTGTTTTATTAAAGAACACTTCAACTGATCAAAATCAAAAATATCAGACAACAAAGAAATTTTGCTTAAAGTACGTCCACTCTTGTCACTTGTTTTTCAGAACCCCACCACCGTCAGTAAAAAAACTGTAAAAATTCATCACAGACACCAAGATTCTATTTGAACAAGAGCTAATGATGCTAACTTAGTAGTCGAAATTTATACTCTGTAAGGTCTTAGTGTCTAATTCTTTGCTGGCAAAGGATTCCTTAGGATGGAGAGTGTTCAGACACAAAAAATATGATTTATACAACAAACCTGCTTTTATTGCTGAGACATTTTGGCCATTTTTTGGTGAGACATTTTGGTCACTGAGACATTTTGGTCATTTGTCTCACAGTTGTATTAAAACTCACCGTAACAGTGTGCACTAGCTTAAATTTTCAGACATGCTGACCAAAATGACTTAATTTTTTTCGGTCATTTCAAAAACATTTCGGTCCATGACTGAAAAAAAACAGCAACAAACTAATATGAAAGTAATTCCAATAGCTTAAAACTTTTGCAGGGCAGTGCAAAAACCCCTGCAAACGAACTATTTCACTTACTCGTAGTTTTTAACTAGTTGATAAAGAGTCATCAAAGCTCCCATCCATGCACGTGGATTGTTGGCCTGCAAATGTTGACTGATTTTATCTACCACTCCAGGCCATTTGCCGGGATAATCATGCTTTATGATGTTGTTCACGATGACGGCGAGCTGGTTCCTACACAAAAAGAAGTTCAAGACCTCGTTATTTGGAAATAAAACTTGTGACCAAGTGATGCCAGCCCTGCTAGCACACAAATTGACAAACTAGAACTATACAGGTTACAAGTGAACTAAATGAGCATTTAAGTTTATTGTTTCACGATTAAGCGCCAAGCCATACCTGACTTCAGTTTTCATGAACCTAAGCTGCATTTTCCCAAAACGTCAATTTCTCGCTGTATAGCAACCGCCTGTTCTTTACAGATAACAAATGCATCTAATTCAGCAAGCACGGACCACAACTAAGCTTTTATCAATGAACGCCAAGGTACACGAAGGAAAAAGACAATCCTACCTGATAATATCAGGTGCATGTATAATGGCTTCAACAATATTTTCACGTATTAAAGCTCTATCATTTTCATGAATGCTGAAAACATCAGTTAGGATGTGGCCGTCCCGGTCAGACCGTTCATGCCATGACTGAGTGCACATGTTCTTGAGGTAAATAGCCCCAGACTGCCGGATGGCCATCTGTATTTCGTCAGACATTATGAGTTGAAGCAGAAGTGGAGTAAATCCAGCAATTTTGTGCATCTAAAAAATAGCACAACTCATCTGAAACATGTAAGACTAATGCACAAAGTTTCCAAGATTTTTGCAGCAGTTTGCCAAAAAGATTGAATGTTCAACATCAGCAAGAATTTGATATAGGAGTTATTCACAATGACAGGAATGATTGAGCTGATGTGCAATGAAATATTGAACATTTTTCCTGAATAACTTAAAACTTAATGAGGAGTTTTAAGATAGATTTAACAAAGCATGATCTAAAATGCCACGAATAAAAAGTTTGTGGGTATAACGTGCCCCATTATTGTTATATATTAGCAATACACATACTATCTAAGCATTCAGTTGGAGTTACTTTTTATTCGCAATCGACTACAGCAATCACAAACATCCCTGAAACTCTTGTGACATTCAAGTCTTAATTATTTAATATTCAAGAATGAATACCAAATGTGACAAACAATATAATAATACATGACACACCATACCGTTCTGTTCACAACTGTGACATGAAGCAAATTTTGAAAAGGGTGAATTCCACCAGTTTATCCAAATTTTATTTTGAAGCCAAAAAATGTTCACCACTATATCAGTCATTTGAATTCCATTAATTCAGATGTTATTTCCATTGGGCATATTTCTTAACATGTACACGTTCTATTCCAAATTGTGAAAACTTCATGCATAATCTACTTTCTACAGATTTTCTCCAGAACTGAAACACATTTGCATTTACTGAAAGCCTAGTGATGCCAGACAAAACCATGATAGTTGAACTACAACAAAAAATGACTTCTGCAAAACTTGTTTTAGATTTTAAACATCGACCTACAACAAATTCAAAATGATTTAACCTGTTGTATTGATAATCGAATGAAAACATTTGGACAACTTCTGCAAAGATACAAAAATTTTCACAAATTTAGAACAACTTAGTATCCAATGTTCTTCCACTAATTAAGTAACTCCACATAAAAATGTTTTCAAAGGATAAAAAAAAGAACAATCATGGGAGCATCGGAGACCACAAACTGCATGCTGGTGTTCTTTTCTATGAAATGAATAACATATGCGTTGTCTTGCGATCGGAAAGCCTGAGCGGAAAGTGCGCAAAGCTTCACACTGTAGCAGCAAGCAACAATAGAGATCACATGCCATGATCACTCTATTATTCATTGTTCGTGCCACATATATATATGTGGGTTGTTCTTCACACACATCCCATTCGTGGTGAATCGCACATTCAACGCAACGCCAACTGAGAGGTTGCAACAACATCACCTCTTTTTACAACGAATCATGCCAATCGCACATTCTTTTTGTGAAGGCTGCACCTGACACGACCTTCACATCCTGGTTACAGCACCATTTTGTTACGATCGGAAAGCTCAAGTGGCAAGTGTGCAAAGCTTCACACTGTGGCAGCAAGCAACAATAGAGATCACATGCCATGATCACTCTAGTATTGCTTGTTTGCGCCACATATATACGGGTGCTATTCTTCACGCACATCCCATTTGTGGTGGATCGCACATTCAACACAACGCCAACTGAGAGGTTGCAACAGTTGACATGTAACATCTGACTCAACGAATTTGGAGCCATCATCAGATAAAAACAAATTCCAAATCTGCAAGGATGCAAAACTACAACCCAAAAGACAGAGTCTTCTAATCATAATTATTGTGTTGAAAAAAAACTTTACATAAGTGAGACTTGAATTCAACGGCCATGATCATGGTAAAAGCAAGCCATACTACTTCACAGGGAAATCACAATGGTGTGGAATTACTGTGAATGGAAGCCAAGCAGTTTATCTTTGACCATATGTCTAAGCCCTTCATGCGTTAAAACGCTGTTCACTGACATATGTTGATCTTGGAATAACTTGATTTGGTGCTTTGGATCCTTGTCATACAGCTGCAGCCAAGAATGACAGTGCATAGAAATGCATATATTATCTCGACCCCCTACCACCATTTCTTGGTTTCATATCGTAATGGTAGACCATACCCCTATTGTGGCTGTGGTTTGTTAAGCTTGATTCTCACTGAAGCTGAGCTTTTAGGGATTTTACATTTGAGTTCGTTTCAATTTAAGTTGGAAGACTGCCTTTGGCTTTCAGTTTGGCACCACCAACATTCTTTTCAAAGTAAATGCTGCATTCAGCAATGTGCATCAATGTCTGCATTTACTGACAAGGTGACAGCCACACTACTCATGAACAATAAAAAATGAAAGCTTACAATTTCAATTAAAGCTGCAATTTGTCAAAGGCTTTGTAAACGTGAGAACAAACCTGCATCTACATTAATTTCAAGACACACTGCACAGCAAAAGTTGAATAAAACATTCATACCTCTTGAAGCTTAGCTTCAGCTTCCTTTTGCAAAGTGGGATTCATTGTCCCACTCAGCACATTTACCACCTCTGCAGGATCCATTTTCAAATGAAAAATTATACCATAAAACAAAACTTTAACACCAAAAATTGACAATAAATAGAACAAACACTATAAAATCTGCAAAATTGTTTTTGCTTGTTATAACAAATACTTTGCTACTTGTCAGGCTTTAAGTAAACATCAGAGTTTCAAACAATAATTAAAATCTGTACCTAATCATGCTTAAAATCCTTAACACAAACTGTAAGCTTGATGTCTGTCTTGTGCCCCCAGCAAGGATGACATAAGTTGTTTGCCAATGTATGTTTCTGTTTTATCAGCAAATTTCCTAGCGAATGTTGCAGTAGTAGCATGTCACTGGTAGCACTCCACATAATGTATTCCACTACCACTATTCAGTAATACAAAGCACACAACTGGAAACAACAACCCTACTGTTTCCAAGTCAGTATGAATTGACTAGATATCAAACTACATTAAACAACTCCACAGACATGATTTTCAATCAACTCAAAAGATCATTTTCTACAGTTTCCTTAATACCTTACCTGCCGGTATGGTTTAGCCTAAAAACCAGCAGTTTGCATGTGTCTTTGCGTGGGCATAACTCCAGCAGTTAAAGCACTATACAGCTGTTCAAAACCTCAAAAGAGACTCAGCAAGTCTTCGAGTCTGAACAGTTCACATTTCTTAGTGTTTACACAGTTACCCGTAATTACAACCACTTTACGCGCCATTGCTCAATCAACATTGCCCACATGGTTCTCTGGATAATGGAAAACCATGAAATGGCATACATATTACATACCCAAACGACCATGCGTCGCGCAGTTGCACATGTGCTATTGCAAACTGCCAAGTGTTTACGGGGAGTAGAACTTACAGAAACAGTTCTGACACAAATTTTTCATGCAGTTACTTTGAAAGGATGATGTTTGCCCTGGCGCAGCTGATGTACGAGCAAATGCGGTAGTTATGCTTTAGTGAGAAGAATACAGTCAGTGCAGTATATTGTTCCAAACAGTTGATTACTTTGATGTTCAAGTGTGACGTTGGGAAGTTCATTGCTGAGTGTGACGGTTTAATTTTTATACATTACACAGCTTGCATATCCTGAAACAATGCGACACTGTAGCTAACTGAGTAAAACATAAAAGTTAATTAGATTTATTAACATGTTCGCAGCTGGTGAATGAATATATTGTACTTGGAAATCGGCCAAAATCAAGCATATTTCATGTGTCTTAGCAACAGCATAACTCCTCAGCCGATTGCACCAGAGAGCTGTTCAAGCCCTCAAAAGACTTGGCAAATCTTTGAGTCAGCAATGAAATATAAATTTTTGGTTCGGGGTTTCAATTTTTTGTGAATGACATCATAAGTGAAGTAGATTTTTGGCCATTTTGGCTCATGAAACCTGGCCTAGTGTCCAACCGCTAGACCAGGGGTGGGGAACCTATGGCTCGCGAGCCAGATGTGGCTCTTTTGTGGACAGCATCTGGCTCGCTTGATGTTTTCTTAACACGATTCTTATGAATGAAACTTTTTCTGTAATTTTCCATCTACCAGGCTACAAAGTCATCAACAACACTATGCAGCACCAGAAGTCACATTAACAGTAAGAAACATGCTATTAACACTTTGAGAGCCGGCGTACAATATATTCGTACTTTGATTTCGGCCTAAAAAACAGCCGTTTTCGGTTGCCTTACCAACGCCCTAGCTCCTGCGTCGATTGCGCTAGAGAGCTGTTCAAGGGCTCAAACGGATCGGCCAGTCTAGTAGATTGCACTTGAAAAAAAATTTTTTGGTTC
>JGI24158J21664_10005968_pt1 | contig 15992 bp, 11 predicted proteins | sample Ectturendosymbi3_FD_21664 | JGI IMG/M metagenome (IMG submission 21664)
TCGATTCCTTGCTTACACCCATCGTGGAAAGCACATACTTGAATAGAGATATGTGCAAGTTTGAATCATCGCAAAAAGACGAAAGCAGATGGCAGTCCACTGATTCCTCGAAAGCATACAGAAAACCTAGCGCTTTTAACTGCTGCAGCATTATTTATCTGTTAAGATTGTGTCAACATAATGAAAACAACCAGCTTTCAAGAAAAAAGTCCAATAATTCTTATTCCACTTCTTACCTTTTCATTCAACCCATCGCGCTCATAGTCATGACTGATACAATCGAGTTGATGGTCGGGTATTCCCATGGCCCTCCCCATGTCTTTCCAACGGAATCCGATCCGTTGCGCCACTGTTGCCATTTCATCTCTATTAACCGGCCGATCGGGAACCTCTGTAAAGTATAACTCTCTTTGCACCCAAAAGTTTTTAAAATGTGATTAGCGCATATTACAGAGCTTTGTCGATTTTTAACCGTTTTGATATTTTCCAAACTCGTCATTTCGACGACTTTAAACGTGGCCCGTGTGAGTCACCAACTTAGTTTTTCACAACTTAGAGAACGGAATCATAATTCTGCCAAGACGTCGATAGGTTACTTGACAATTAGAACATTCTTGTTTAGTTCTCCTGATAGTAACGCATCCAAACTTTTCAATATTTTGTGAAAGATGTTATGTCCTTTCCAACTAAAGACGAGGCTTATATTATAAAACTGAAACACTATCTCAATTTGATACCAAAGTTTAAATTGCAGTTACTGCATCACCACAAATTTGGTATAAGTCTTAATAGCGCAACGGCAAATAACGTAATGTTAAAAAACCCGAGCATTTGCTTCCACACCTTTTTTAGATATTCGAATGAATTCAGTCGGTGAAGCGATTTGAGACAAAACTCAACCGAACTACAAATCTCATCAAATTCGATTTAACTTTTTCATCAAACAGATTGTTTTGTTTGCAGCTATGTGAAGATAAATCAAGGCTCGGTTGCTTGAAACACACAACTTCTGCAACACACGCACATTATTTAAGCGCAACATATGCTTGGTAAACCTAGCTTATGCAACGTATGCTTAGCACTCTTTATGCTTGAGAAATACACCTTATGCATCACATGATCACGTACTTGGGCATACTTTATGCAACACGTGCGTATTAGCTTCACTTGCTACTGATACGTGTTTTTCCAAAAATGCAGAGTTATGCGAATGCACTTTTTGTTCTCGCTGATGTTTCACAAAGAAGATGATGTTTAAAAAAGAACGTTTCGGGCAACTTTTCGAAAGAGTAGGAAGTTGGAGATAAAAATAACCAGTGCAGTGTTTTTTCAATATATTCTCAAGTGTGATGAATTGGAAACAAACGAAGAAATGTTTTCCTAGTTTTTTTTTTTTTTCAGTACGACAGAAAAGTCATAATTTTCCTTCACAATTATCATCGTTGCGCTAATGAGCTTTGTTTCAGTTGAAGCCTTTTTTGAAAGAATTTAATTCTTCTTAAGTCACGGTACCTTACACCTCTACTGTACCATATAGTGCAGTTTTTTCCTGTTCTTATTAAAAAAAACGTGGTTCAATATTTTTCTAACTAACACACTTCCATATATACTATATTATAATTTTAAACTAATCACTTCTTTCACTCAAAAACCTACCAGCGAAGTGCACAAATTGCTTTGAATGCAAATACACTGGTTTCAAGTTTTTGGTCCAGGTTTGGGTCTAAACATTAACAGGTTTGAAAGCGTTCTGTTCTGAGGATCTACCTTCTTATTTCATTATAAATTTGAACTGCGTTTTGTGGCAACATGTTTTATAAAACCATTAGCTTGGATTCTAAGTGTTTTTCCCACTGAACAGCTGAGGAAATAGATTCTGACTTATGAGACAATCATCAATAAAATGCTTGTATTACAACCAGGCGCTTCACAATTATTTACAAAACCATGAAGAAGGGTTGCGTTTATTTTTTATTCTTACAATTTTTAACCATTTTATGCTACAATTTATGGTTGCAATTCTAATCATTTCTTTACAAGGTTTTGGTGGATTATAACGATCACATCAGCTGAAGCTGCGTAATAAAAAACGGATCAATCAGGCATTTCTTTTGTCTCACTTTTAATTGCTCATTTTTTGTCTTGATAAGAATTGCTGATGGTCCATTTGTTTTTTCCATTTTCAACATTATTAACGTTGATTTTCACGACTAATACTATTCTCAAAAAATACTGTTAAAATATAATTGCATGTGTTTTTGTTTCTACAAACTGTTATTAAAGGAACTCAAGTAGAAATGTTTGCTGATTTGCTTAACTTAAAGAGATGCACTCAGCTACAGGAGCTTTCGTAACATGGTATCTTAAAGTGTTCGTTCCCCATCAACTACCGTAACTCTGTAACTGTCATTTCCACAAAAAATGTGCTTTGCTTCTATGTCATTCGCGAAGAGTATTTTAACTTTGCCACATATTTTTTTCTCTTGCATCATGCCGCATTTGCAAAACCTACTTGCAACAATCCATACCAGACGTACATGACATAAATGCGATGGAGCGCGCGTCATAGATGCTGGTAGTCTGAGTTCGAATCCAGGTCGAGTCCCACCGAAGTCTGGCAAAATGCCTGTCCAGCCTAGCCCGGCGTTAATGGTGGGTTTAAGCGAGAGCTTTGTGCGAGGTGCTGCTATTGGATTGCCTGCAGCATTTACAGCTAAAGTAGCCGTATGGCCTGGCGAAGATAGCCCCCGCAGACTACAAGTGACTAAAGGGAGTGCAAAGTGACTATATTAAAACACTAATTTTTTTCAAAGCAGGCCTCTGTTCTATCAATGAACATTGAAAAGACCAGTCAAAAGTTTACAGGTATTTCTGCAGAAATTTATCCGTTTACACAAAAATTATCCTCAGGTGTTTTATAAAAATGCGATGGGCTCGTATCGGTAGTGCCGACTGTATGCTTTGAAAAATGTATGTGAGGAAGATTGGCGGTGGACAGTGGCGTGCGATTTGGAGATACACTGCCGTGTATCTACCTGCTCGGTTAACTCTTAAAAGCTGGTTGTATGAGTAACACCAACTAAAATGGCAAATGACGTTTTAGGAGAGCAGGCGCATTTTTCAACAACTCAGCAATTATTTTCAAGCTTATCTGACATGAAAAAGCAAATTTCTTATATTTCGAAATATATATCTATTTTTAAAAACAAACATGTGTTCTGTGAGAAACCCGCAAAGTGACTCCTGCAAAATGGCGGAATTCCTATTGCAGGTGCAGCCAGTGTTCCCTCTGACGTGCGCAAGTGCGCAGTACCTCCGGACTATTCGTGCAGCAAAATCTCATTCTCGCGCACTTGCAACATTCCAAATTTAATATCTTATATACATCGCAAAGCCCTTCTGCCGCTTGAAACGCTTCACTGGTTGTGTGTCTGCATTGTTGCGCAATTGCATGCGCAGTTAAAAAAAAACATTTGCTCAGTATTTTCTGGGAGGGAACACTGGGTGCAACTGAGGTTAACTATAAGCCACGCACGTCGACTCAGCTTTTCTTATCAGTGAATTCCCTCATGGGGCACAGTTGCGAAGCTTGCTCGTCCATCAAAATGCCAGAGTTGTTTTGATGTTTATGCTAATATGGCATTGGGGGCCAGTTATTGTACAACAGCGCCAATTTTGTTGTCACCCTTAGGGATACTACTGACATCTTGTCCGTAACCCCCCTTTTTACTCAAAACATACAAAACATATGCATGTTTCGATAGGACTGCTCGACAGTACACTTCGAAAAAATCAGCTACTGAGGGAACCAGGTTATTAAAAATATACTAATTCATTGATTACAGACTCGTGGTCCATATCACAGGCACAACCACACAACGCATGAGCACGAAAATGGTTAGCCATGCCGCATTGCAGAATAGGTGTTTGCACACGACCATACTGATAGGAGCAAAACATATTAACAGCGCCCCCCCGCTGTTGCTATTCAAACAAGACAAGTCACAGTCAGAGTTGCCAACTCACTGCCTACAACTCAGCAAAACCCATGCTTGAGCGCATCTGGCAAAATCATAGCCAGGTCACTAACCTTGCTCGGGTTGAGAAATGTTGGGCTTCGGGTTCGGTGGAGTCACTGCAGGAACAGGTTTATTGATGGGCTGCGGTTTGGATGGAGACGGAAACTGCATGAAAAACAAAACGCGCAAATTGTTTGCACACGTTCCCCTTCAAGAGTTGCAGAAACGGGTGGTAGAGAAACCTTAGACAAAAGGCTTTGATAGCGGTAAGACCCTAAAATAGTTTAGCAGACATTACGAATTTTTAACTGTGATTTGATCTTATACAGTATGTTCCTGAAGTAGACCTGGAACTGTTTAAAATCTCGCAAGTCTTGGGCCGGGTCGGAAAAATTCAAACGATAAAACTGATACGAAAGGGAGTTGATGAATAAACCGGGAAACTGCACTCGACCATAAATAAATTTGCTCGATGGAAAGATTGTTGTGCAGATTGCAGGAAAGTACAATAGTTGGCAGATCAACGAGTAAAGCAAAGAGTTGCCGGATCAAAACAACTTCACCGCCAATAGAAAATGTTGATTCCAAGTAGTTGCCAATTAAGCTTGATCGAAAATTTGCCGAAGAAACAAACGCGAATTGCTTTTCAAATTGAGCAAAGCAGAAGAAGATGACTGAAATCAGAGATGGCCAGGTATTGAGCTTTGAACGCCTGGTCCACATGCAATTTATTTTCCATATCCAAGATCCAATCCATATCCACAAAAGAAGCAAAAAAGAGTTTCCATGCAACATCCAACCATTTCAAAATATGAAAGCAGCAACAGGACAACAATCAAAGTTAGTAAATGTATACAAAACGTATATGTACCCATGACTGTTAGAAAAGATCGTCCTGACCGCAATCTTAAAAATGTATCTGAATCCAACCCTCTTTCACTAAAACATGTTAATAACATACAAGGTATCTGGTCCTTTCCATGCTTAATACCTCTGCTCTACATCAACGTACAATTTATAAACACTTCCATTTTGTGAAAAAAAACTTCCTTGTTATGAATTACCACAAACAAACTGCTTCAAAACTGATTTTCAATAAGTTTTATTCGTGAAACAGCTTGAAAAAATGACGAGTACACTTTTTCAGCGTAAAGTATAACATGGATTTTGGAATAAACGTCGTTCAGATTTCAGACCAACAGGCTTTGAAGTGATGATCGAAGGCTTTAATTACAATCACGGCAAGGTAAAAAACAAGACAAAATATCAAACAACAAACTTCCCCGGAATGAAAATATATATGACTTGATGTCTAAGTTTTGATGTTCAGTGACACTAATTCAAATTTTGAAGCGATTGGCCCTTCATTCAAAGGTGGGTAATGATGACCAGGTCTGCGCAGCTGATGACCAGGTCTGTGCATCTGATCCAAGATTTTGAACCAGTTCTGCAGGGCACGAGTCGGTATAGTGGCCAAAACCGATTTTACGTTTAAGTAAAAAGTTTTGGTTCTAGTAAACGTCCAGTGACCTTTCGTGGTAACTTTGCCTTCAACATACAGTCGATTTTATAGTTTTAAGTTAAGTTGTTTCGAATGCCAGCAACATAAATTTACCGAGATATTCCTATCTACTACCTCGGGTTGCTCACGTTGGCCGTCAACAGACACATCTCCTTCAGGGGCCTGCCAGTTAGACTGTGAGTCTGCTCCTTTGGGCTTCCGGTCAGATTGTGAGCTTGGAGTTGTTGGGTTTGACGAAGTGAAAGATGAGGAATGTTGTTCACCATCAGGCTGCATGAAATGTTTTAACTTTACTGGAGAATTCTTAATAAAGAACAGCTGGATCTGCGGTTCAAGGGCAATTGACAGAAAAAAACACGGATTAGAAGCACACCATGCACATCGCCTGCAGTATATGTCCAAACACTTTTCGCACGTTGAAGGTTCAGCAGCGTTTTGAAATGCACGTCAGTCTTTGTTTGGAAAAATAACTTTAACGAAAAACAAAGTTTCGTGAAGTATTTCATAAATGAAGTTTTTGGACGCTGACTCTATCCCAGTGGTCGGTGCAAATAATTTGGATTGTCATGTGTAATTTTTAAGTAGTTTTTGGGGTTTTTAACATTTTTCTCATTTGCATTCTTTTTGACTTGCAAGCTTTGCATTGGTTTAATTGAAATAATGTTCCATACACTCAAAAGTGAAACAATGTGCCATATACTCATACATATAGTGAAAACGCTGAAATCAACCGGAGTTTTTCTCTGGTAGCTACAAAAGTTTTCTGAAAATATGCTTTCCATCGAAGAATATTTGTGATAATCGGCCTAATTTAGCTTTTTAGGAAAAGTAAAATAGAATATAAAGGTAAAGGATAAATATTTTCATTTTTGTGGGCAAGAAAGCTTTGTGTGTCCATCGATACACCATGAAAAAAGTTTTGATTTTCCTTACTGCAAGCGTATGAGAAAGGAAGCTAGGAGGCAAAACAAGGAGAACCAAAACTGTACATTTAATAATGAGATCACATACAGTAGTACTGAGCATCTACAGAGCTAGTGCTTGAAGGCAACACATATGAGCCAACCTTCTCTGGTCTGTACTTTCGACGAGGTCTAGTTCTTTCTTGTCGCTTTCTTTCCAAATAGTTCTCCTGCAAACAAAGATCTCCATCCACAAGCGTCGAATACAGACTTTTACACAGTAAGTTACTCGGTTATTTTTGCTGTAACTAAATGTGTTCTTGACGATTTATCCTGCAATTGATTTTAGTGTTGTCATAACCTAATTGTCTCTCAGAATAAAATATGTAGCCTAATACTTCAACTTTGGTACATTTACAACAATTTTCTGTAAACGTGCTTTTCTTCATCCCATCACGTTTTACAGTTGTTTACTCTAACATGTTTTAGAGCAGTGCAAAAAAGTAAAGAATGCGTATTGAAAGAGAAAAAATACTTTAAAATGGTACAACACAAAAAATGTTAAAAGTGGCTTCACAGTTTTCTCTTAATTTCAATGTAGTCCAGGCAGCCAAACACAAAAAGTATACAACGTTACTGAATGAAACGCCGTTTTTCTACTAATTTTTGCCAAGAACCAGGACCAATTGCCATGACCGCGCAATCGTGGTTCCAATTAATACGAGGTAGTCATAAAAAATGTTCAAACACAAAACGAACTAACAGTCGCAGTGCTTACGCAGTATTTCCAACGATGATGTTTTTAATAGCATTAAATATTAATCGACAATAAAGCAGTGGATATCATGCTTCGCTGTGACTGGAATTACCGCAAGCAAATTGAAACTAGGGTAGGAAATGTTGAAACACAGTGCGATAGAAATCTGCTCATAAACTCCTATAAGTTAAAAATAAACCATGTTTGAAACTTTCTAAAACGCAATATTAGCGATGTGTTACTCAGAGATGGGGAAAAATGTCGGTGTTCGTTCTTAGCCTTGTTTGTTCGCTTTAACCAAAGGCATTGATTCTGCGTTGTTGTTACTAGCAATATTCCTTTATGATATATTGTTGTCATCTCTTAGTTAACTTCTTTGTGTTGCTTTCACTACATACTGGTCGCATTTTTTGCATTAGACTCGCGCACAATGCAGTGGGATGTCACGGAACCGTCGCCAGAAAGCCTTCTACAAGGTGGCTTTACGTTTGTGGAAGGGGGGCTTGATATTCTGAAACTTTCATAAAAACACTGATTTACGGTGTTTCATATTTCAATTTGGGGGTTGGAACTTTGTTTGAGGGAGATAAATCCACCAAAAGCCCCCCCCCCCGTGGCGACGGGACTGGGATGTCATGGATTTCCAATCGCAATGTGAACGTTGCACATCGTGTGTCTAGGGAAGTACACGTGTTTCCGTTGTCATGCGTGAGTTACTACATTGGCTGAAAATCCATGTCAAGCACGAGCTGCTGCAAGCTTCATTCTCAGGCTGTTTGATTTGTGACATACTTTGCAGCATTGCACTTTTCCGCAGCTGTCATGGCGCGCTCTCATTTCAAGCAATCTTTCAGTAATTACAACATGTACGTGAACTGTAAACATATTTTGTGGGAAAGTTAAACCAATTCTTGTGGTTGGTTTAGATAGCATGCAACAAATTTCGATAACATCGCAACTCAATTTGTCGTATACAGGATATATCAGGGTGTGGTCAAACCTGCTCTATGTACGAGCCACATATCGTAAAACCCAAGTTACAAAAGAGCCGCAACATAAAAATCTGCAACAAAAGTCTAAAAGCACGAATTTATTTGCAATCTACGTTTCTGTAACATCATAATTCCTTTTTGGAACGACTTGCAAAAGTAATACTGTATGTCACACTATCTTCCGCAGTACCATTTTACAATATTTCTACAGTTTGCAGTAGAAATAAAAAATAAGAAACAAATGATCTTTGGAAAGCTCAAAGCGCCGCATACGGCTCGCGAACCGCTGTTTGGCCACTCCTGGTATATGCATTACATGTAGAAAATCCTGGCCCAGTATTTATCAACCTGGGGTTCCGCGAGAGGCTGACGGGGGTTCCCCCGAAACAGACCGAGATTGCCTGGGACGAAATTCGCAACCACAGTTCTGTGCGGCGGTAGCAATATAGACAATTGGATCATTGCAAAGAGTTCCATGAGCAACGCAAACATTTGTGGAAGGTTCCGCTGCAGCGAAAACGTTGAAAACCACTGCCCTAGCCTATTGAAAATACTAAGCATTAGGTTAAGTTCAACATACGGGAGGCTGTGCTGTATAGGATTTGATCAAACAGTAACTATTTAGGAACCGCAATGGCAATATCACCAATCTGTTCAAAATTTTTCCTCATTGTTTTCTAAAACTCTCTGTAAGAACTTTCATACTGCCTTATATAGAAACTACGCATGGTCTCATATAAAACTTGCGCATTTCCTTTAATATTTATTTTATATATTGCCTTATATGAGAATTATATATTGCTTTATATAAAACTTACGTATTGCTCAACACATTGCTTCGCGTGTTCTGCAGACTGGTCTTGTACGAGGGCAGGTTCAATCTTACCGCGGATATCTGGTGAGCAACAAAACGAAGAATTAAAAGAAACAAGCAAGTTGGAAGGAAAGGGAATATTCTGTGATAACGGTGGCCAGCAAACACGCACGATAGTGGTATTTTTTACATAAGGAAAGGAAGCTATCGGGTGAAATAAATAACACAAATAAGTCACTGTATTTTGAATATTTTGTAAACCAGTGTATGAAATGTGGATGTTTAGATTAAGAACCAAGCTGTGGCATTCTGACCACACACATCGATAGAAAATAAAAATAATAGAAGGCTATGAATATTTTGAAATAATCTGCAATAAAACCAGATGCGGTAAGGTACAGTAGTTTTAGTTAACATGCGTTTTCAAGGGACAAAACATACTTTTAATGATGATTATGTTGATGCAAGATCCCATCACGACATGACATAATAAAATTGAAAGAAAGAAAACTTTAACTGCGGTGCGATTGATTGTGGGCTGGAAAATCAACGGTTGAATTACCACATTTTGAGGAGCAGCATTGACGTGAACGAGCGGGCGCCAGGGAAATGCAAGAATATCGAGGTCAATGTACCTTCAAATGTAGGACGGAGGTCTTTATTTTTGAAAGTATCTTTCATGATGTCGAACAGCACCTGCGGTCTGTCGGGCAGCACTTCTTCAATACGCAGCAGATGACCCTCTGTTACCATTCTTATAACAGTGGACGACAAGTGCTCTGTAGATGCAATGAAGCGTGACTTTGCTCCCATTGAACGATGACGCAATGATTGTTACGAAATAGAAACTTGCAGCTCACCAGTTACTCTCTGATCTTAACTTTGTCAAATCATTTGCAAAACCCAAAACCAGCATGAACTATTTAGGAAATGCTAAAAATTAAAGAATAAACTGTACTTGTTTGGTTGAATCTTTCTTATTGTTTCACGAAAACCTTAATTTCTGTTTTGCTTCGCTGATTTTTTCATGGAGCAAATAACCGGAATTTCAAAATATGGCAAACACAGGGTTTTCATAAATGACCTTATTATGTAGGAGAGAAATTAATGCATTTTCACATTTTCATCGTTTCATTTTGCTTTTCTATTTTTCTGTAGACCATTAATCATAATTTTGCAATTGCATAACTGCAAGTGGAAAGAAAACAACTGTCAAAATCATTCAGAAATGGGATATCAGAAACCTCATTAAAAATAATGGAAAGTAATTACGTTGCCTTTAACGAATAATGTATTGGAGTTCTGCAAACGACATTTAAACTAGAGTAAAAAACTGGAATTCCAGGAGAGACGGGAAAAATAGCAACGGTTATGACGTTGAAGACGAAATATGACGTAATTTCTTCCTGATACGAAAGAGGTAAAAATAGTCAAAGTTGGGCACGGGTACAAATTTTAGTTTTGTCTTGTGGTTCCATTTTAAATCTTAATGAAGATATATCTGCTCACCGTTGCTTTTCAAGTATGTAGTGAAATACTATATTCTCCTCTTGTTTTGTATATGTGCGTCTGAAGGACGCACATTTATCATTTTGTGAAAAATACACGACCTAATTTTTGTAATAATTAGTGCAAAGAAAAAAGTGTTTTTCACAACTTTTTATGCTTACCCGAATATCTAAATTATATGTTGTCAGATCTGGAATGGAAATGTAATGAGTGCCCACTTTACTATGTGGATGAATGTATTGTATGCTACTATTTGCAAACGTATAGCCAGGAGAAAGTTTCATAAAACTTATTCAACCATTTTTGTTCTAGAAAAATTGATCGAAAACATGATTTCATCTCAAACAAAGACGTTTGTGTCAAATGGATTTAGTTCACTACTCAACACAGGCACTAAAGTTTTGTTAAAATCGTTGATAATGTTCCAGAGTAGCTTCCTTTCGTTAAAAGATGGAAAGTATGGCTTCACGATTTTGTCGCAAGGTTACAAAATATAGTATTTCTATTGTTACAAAAAGTAATATTTCTACTAATAATATTTCTACTTACTAAAAAAGTTACGAAAAGTAGTATTTGTAATATTTTTACTTACTAATTATAATACATCTTACTACTGTAATAATATTTCTACTAACTTACAAAAGTAGTACTATAATATTTACAAAAGCAGTAATATCATAATATTTCTACTTACTAATAATGTTTCTACTGACTTACAAAGTTATAAAAAGTAGTATTTCTACTCTTCTGAAGCTTTCAATCGCGAAGTTATTCTTGTACATCAACCATTTTCCGTACGTGCTTGTTATTGCGTTAAATCAAAGCAGCTCACTATGTAGCCACAATATCATATGCATCCTCTATCTAAAGGTGCAAATTATTTTCCCAACAGATGTGTGGTTGAAAAATGTTATTCAAAACAAGAGAACATTCTTTCAAGAAAAAGTGATTAAGCCAAACAACACGTGTATTCATCCACAGAGTGTTTGTTCTCAAGCTGTTTATTACAAAGAAATTGGATTTTTTTAAATCTAGTGCAAATACAATAAATAAAAAGCACATTTCAGGAACAGAAACACTGCGTTATATTACCTCCAAAAGGTAGTTTGGCAGACAGAAGTTCCCACAAAACCACACCGTACCTGAAAAAAATACAAGCAGGTGTACCACGCGGAAAAACGGCACTTCTAATAGTGGTTTAGCCAAGCTGTTATTTTTCAGTTTTCATTCCAATCTAATTGTATAAAGTGAAAGTTTTCCAAAAAAGAATAACTTTCTTTAACCCGAATCAGAGAAAACCGTTGCATTTATTTATTTCTGTTGTTTTAAATGAAAAGCAGTCTTTACGTGAACAGACTATTCCAATAAAGAACTAAAAATTAAAATAAATATAAAATAATAATGTTGAAAACTGACATAATGATGGAAAGCACTCACGAATATACATCAAAGGATGGTGAAGGTTTTATGTGGAAGTCGGTCAAACTCTCCGGGGGTATATGAGCAATGATAAAGCCTGGCTGATCAAGAACGCTCTCATCGCCTTGATCCAACAGATCTTTGTTGGTGATCTCGCGATGCTGCGTCGCCTGCGCAGTCCACTCGTCGCTTGTGGATAATTGCAGGTCGCTGATCTAAATGTTGGCAACGTTTCTCACAACAGTCGTCGTCACAGCCTACTTGAGATCTTGCTTCTGATCGTCGCTGCACTGGTGGAGGAGGCTGGGCTGCAAGAGCACCCCTGAAAATCTGAGCAAAGTCCCGGAAAATCTGGGCAAAATCCCTGAAATCCCGGCGAAAATGGGGCCCAACGTTGTGTCACGCTCAACATTTGCAGACACACACAAGAAAACCTTTTTTGGAGGTCACACCAAAAAAAGGTCTTCATCATCATTGTGGGAGAAAATCTGTAGGCAAAAGACGCACAAAAAACTTTTCGAACAAGTTTGGGAAAATTCGGGAAAAAATCCTTCGCACCCCAAAAAATTTGTCTGCTCCTGCACCTTTGCAATCAACGCATCTGCATTCGGAATCAGATGGTTGTGGCTTGCGGCGGTATATAGCAAATGCTCAGTCGCAGTAGATGTTTATGAGAGTATTTACACCTAAGCTATGTGATCACACTCAGTATTGTCTGAAAACCGGTTTACATAGGAAGCTTCATTCAAACGACAAGTCTTGGCTCCCGATTGCGTCACTTGATGTAACTGAGAAAAAATGTAGATTACAAGATATATAAACGAAAAACGGATTCCGAAATAAACGTTGGCAGAGGATTTGATGCAATTTTTCGTTGTAAGAGAGACGTGAGGCAATTTTTGGAAATCGTATTGCTTTACAGCAGCCTATATACAGTCCTACAATACCTACTTTCTTAGTGTTACTCAGAGGATTGGTCTTGTTCTCAATAAGCTCTAATCAGGCTTATATTTCAAGCGTATGATATCATAAAAAAGAATCTCCTGCACAGGGAAACCAAAGTTGCGTGAACTGTGCTGCTGACCTAATTTGATTGAATTGCCAGAAAACAAACTGCGACTTAAAATCTTGTACTGTACAACAGTCAATTTGACAAAAGCAAGAAAATGCAGTGTCACAATAAAGCAGTCGTTTATCAGTCCACGTGAGATATAATCCACCACGAAAGAGGTTTTCCTTTTCGAAATATTTTGAGCGTAAATTAATAGATTTCTTTGGCTAATGATACAAAAGAACATGCGTTTAAAATTCAAAAATGCTTCTGAAGAGGCACTAATGTGCGGTTGATGCTGTTTGTTTTCATCTCCAGTAGTGCTAGCATCCAGTAGCGCAGCCAGAATGAGGCCGAAGAGGCCATGGCCGCTCCGAAACAAACTTGCTAAGATTTTCGCTGGTGCTTATATCAACTTTCAACTGTTTGAAAATAAACGGAAGGAACAGTCGGACTCAAGTAGCGACTAGTAAATCTGGCGTGTTCTCTCACTGAACAGCGTTTAACGTGACCTTTTGCGATTAGATACGAAAATATGCAACTAAAGCATGCAACTTATCAGCAAAGTTTTCATATATTGTGCAGTCTGAATGACATGCAAGGACTCAGCTTTCTTGCAAAGAAGTTTAACTCCAGATGAGACATGCTTGAGAGGGTTTTTTGAATAAAGTATTTCCGAACCAAATAGAAACCTGCTTGGTCAAGACATGATCAACCTAAACGCACCACGCAACGGAGTGTTATGCAACAATGCAATGTTTGTTTCCACAGCTGGCATTGTGGCATTGTGGGTATGCGATGCCAGGTAGTGATATAGGGTCTCAAGTTTAAAATGTACTGCAAGTCACTGTGAGCGCAGCACACAAACTGTGTTAAGATCACACTTATTACAGTTTCAGAGGGCAAATTAAAAAAATCATTAGCAGGCAAACACTTACTAGTTCCCAATCAGCCGTGGTGATTTTGTGTGGAAGCTGTCGCAATTACTTGATCATTACAATCACTCTTATAGCGTTCATTGAAAACTGTTAGTTAACAACTGCTTGATAATGATCACTACTAAAGCAAACATTTGCCTGTCAAAATTAACTGATGCCGACTGATGAAGACATTTGACGTCATATCCTGTTGCAATAGACCAAAAATTGAGCTGAGACATCGAAATGGTCTTTGTGCAAAATAGCTAAAGGTTGAACTCAGATGACGTCGGTGACTGGCCCTCCCGAACAACATTCCTGGCTGCGCCACTGCTAGCCTCCTGGCCACTCGTGAAACCCTTGCAAAAGATGCAACCGGCAATCGAGGCTTGCGAAGCGCATTTGTGCAAAGACGTGAAAACCAATGAACAAAAGGATTATTTTCCTCATACTTAAAAGAAAACACGTTTGTTTAGGCGTTGCCTAAACAATCGAATAGTATTTTTAAAATGAGGCCAAAAACATATGTGGTATTCCTCGCATGTTGCAGCTCATCAATGTTTGCTGCAAAGTAATTGACAATTTTTTGTTTCGATATGTTCTTCAAATCTGATTTATACAAGATTTAGAGAAGGACGTCTCTTTGCAAATTAAAAACTACCAGTTCACATTGGACAAGTGTTTAATATAAGTAGTTTACGCCTCTGAAAATGGAATGGTGGTGGTGAAAGTTTAACGGACATTAACGTTTCGGCAAGTAACTTTGAAACTGTTTTTTTTCATATTTTTAGAGTTCTCTTTCGTCATTAAACGTCACAAAATCGTGTCATATTTTTCTACGTCATCTTATTATCTCGGCTGTGCATTTTTCGTGTACATATCGTATGTTCAACATCCGTATGATAATAATCTAGGGTGGGGAGGAAAAACAAAACCTGGTCGCTGCTGTCAACTCAATAGCGGCCTAATCATCAAATATGAAACATTAGTCTGAAGCAGTCCTTTCACAACATCGGAAAATCCGGCACTAAAATTTTCTTATGGATTTCTATTAACACGTTACTTCGTGAATGTTTGTTTTTCTTCTACAAAATGAACGCGTTCTACTTTCAAAAGACCGCAAATGCGTGACGTGAATGAACCGCGGTGGATCTGACTGTGATCGAATAATGAGTTCTTCCTATTGTTACATGACGTTTACGTTTCCATTCAAATTTTTTCGAGCATGACGACGTGACAGATCTCAAACAGTCTGTTCACTTTTCGTAGTCAATCTCCAGTGGAAAAGCACGACCCACCCGTTGTTGAACACATTTCATAACTGCGATTGCAAGCGCAAAGTCTGGGGGGTCTTTTCTGGAGCCAAACACAAAAAGCCCACATTTATAAAGGTACTGTTATCCAGGCCGTTGCAATGAAGCATAAACATTGACTAGTTGCAGGAAGCGGGAAGCAAACAAACATTTTGCTTCAAACACTTTTAAACTTTCAGAAAATGACTAAAAAGGGTTAATCTCTATAGTTCAAAACGCCAAGTTACAATCGTGGAACGAGTTTTCTGCACGAATCTATAAAACCGTTAAAAACACAAATTATGCATTAAAAACAACCCGAAATGTGATCAACAATTCTAAAGCAAGCCCCCCCCCTGGTGACATTTTATGACCTTGGATTGGTTTGTTTACTTGTCCTAGTTACGGCATTTTACTAGATACGGCTTGCGGTACACATCATAGACCACCAATTGTAAAAGTGAGACAACATCATCAGACATATTCTGCTGTGAGAGTAAGATCCCAGCATCAATATTACGACCAATGTAAAGACTGCCAATAAATGTGGCTTCCCCCCCTGTGCGTTTCATTCTTCAGAAAGACTTTCGTATAAACGATGAGACCTAAAGTGACGAATGAGACTGAAACTTAAGACTCACTGAAAACAGTTTGCTCGTTCAACTGATGACCCTTTGATAAAATCGCAGGTCACGTTTGCGACAGACAGACAGACAATTTTATTTAACATCTGAAAAAATCAGATATCAGGGGGAGGAGAATGACCGCAAGGTTTTCGAGTCATCCTCCCCCTCGAAA
>JGI24158J21664_10005969_pt1 | contig 15992 bp, 7 predicted proteins | sample Ectturendosymbi3_FD_21664 | JGI IMG/M metagenome (IMG submission 21664)
ACTTTTAACAACTTGGACTTGCCCTGAAAAACAGAGTGTGCCCTGAATTCATTGTATTGAATATACATTTTTTATCATTCAGGATTTTTGAGCAACTTGCGCTTGCCCTGAAAAACAGAATTGCCCTGAAATTTGTCACTGTATGGAATATGTACTTTATCTACTTTTTATCATTCAGGATTTTTGAGCAACTTGCGCTTGCCCTGAAAAACAGAGTTGCCCTCAAATTTTCACTGTATTGAAATACTTTTTACAATCAGGATTTTTGAGCAACTTGCGCTTGCCCTGAAAATAGAGTTTGCCCTGAAATTCTTCAAGCCAGGGGGGGGCGGCTTCCCCCCCCCGACCCCCCGCCTCGTACGCCTATGATCTTAATCCTGCACTGCCCCCCTCCCCTTAGAAAATTCCTGCGTGCGCCCCGAATACGTTGATGAAGTGGACGTCTGACTTTCGGACGTATACAAGTATATAGACTTATCTAGGCTTACTTCACATTCAACCAGGCCCGTAGCCAGGTATTAAGGTCTGTGGGGAAAATACATTTTAGGGGGTAGAATACATCTTTAGGGGGGCAAGATGTTGTTTTCATTATTTATTTAAAAGTTTATAATAAATTTTTCTGGGCACAAAAAAATTTGGTGAGCACAAAAAATTGGGCGGTACTGCCCCCGAATGCTCCACCTTGGCTATGGGCCTGTTTTCAACACTCCCGCTTTGCGCTTAAGACTAAAATACATTTGTTACCTCACAAGTGCATCAAAAATGATCAGGCAATGTTATTCTAGGTAACAGCGGCGAGTATTGCTCTGTTCATAAATTACAGGACAGAACAGAATACGGATTGATAAAAACTCTACTGATTTCTAGCGTTTCGTATTTCAATTTGGAGGGGCTTGAAGCTTTGTTTGGGGCTAAGCCCACAAATGCCCCTCGCCCCTGACAACGGGACTGTGTCATATATTGCCAAGCAAGATTTATTCTCAAAGCGCCCAGAAAATGTTGAAGACAATAAACCTTATTTGGTTAATTTATGAATATCCAAAAACCATAGCCTGCTTGGTAAGAATAGGAAAATATTTCTCCACCCTTCTGCAATCAACATCCAAGTAAACTTTAATCAAAGAAAATATCAGCAAGGCCACCTATAGAGAACCTCCTTTGTCTAGGAAGCCTTGGTATCAGGCCCATCGAGATATACGACCAGTGCCTTGAAGTTTGATTGGTCCCGTCATGCCACGTCGTGAAGTGAAGGCAGCAAAACGGTGAAATTGCGACGTCTTTGACGCATTCTTTGTACGCACTACCAACGCATACATTCTAAAGACGAAAATCAGCAAATGTATAAAGCACAGATTCACCAACCTATTGCTTCAAGTGCCCTTGGCAACTGGCTGAATTCATGGTTGAATGATTTTGTGACATCGTACGTCATATTCCAATTTTACGTTGGGATAATCTGACAGTTCTGGGTTGCTGGGTGGGCACGCTTTCGTATGAACTCAAGTGATTTACGACACTGTTGTATCACTGTAGTGTGAAACTACAGGAGAAAAACCGCAATAACCGTTTACGTTCAACAAGGCTCTTAAAACTTACAAAATAGCGGATCCGAATAGTTTTTGAAACTTGACACTGCTCTCAGTGTTTCGAATGCGCTTTAACTCGAGCCGTACACAAAACAATTCCTTCTGCACAAAGGCCATCCTTTATTGAGTGTCAGGCAGCTTCTGCCAACATCGTGTAAATACAATTCGTCCGATTACACAGAAACAAGTCATTTATTCGACCTTGTGTACGGACAAAACGCAGTTACCTTGATAGGTCGAGTAGCCATCTAGTCTGCAGTATTTGGAACACGCCATTAATGTCATTGTTATGGGAACGATTAGCGTCAGAATCAGTGGTTGACAGAACTAATTTGCTCCTTCCAGGGATAAAGAACTCGTAAACTGCAACACAAGATAAAACAGTTAAAGAATATGATTGGAAGAGGAATGTCTGCTTAAATGATCTACGTTGGTCTGGGATATTAACGTCAAAGAGTCTGACAGATTTTAGTCACTGCATTGCAAAAGGTTATCAGCGCAGGCGTGTCAGTGGTTGCAATCAGTGTTGCCACTTCTGATGTTTTAACATCAGATCTGATGTTTTCAGAGAAATTTCTGATGACTGATGTTTTGGTGACTAATCTGATGTTGACTGGGTTTTTGTTTGTGTTTCCCACATTTTCTATCCTTTCGGGATGAAAACGTATTAGATTCAATTCATGATTTTTGAGTTTCTTCTGTCAATTTCACACAATGCTCTCACTTTTAGGGATTTTGTCACGAGATTGGAACTTTTGACCCTTTTTAGGGATTTTTTAGGGATTTAGGGAATTTCAGAAAAGTACGAAAATGCGTAAAATGAACTATTTCAGTTTATTTTGGAAATCATATTTGATTCTATTTTTAACATTTATCCACAGCACTCCGATTTTATGCTGCACCAGTGGTGCAGGAGGTGGGGCTGCAAGTGCACCCCCAAAAGTTTTGATTTGGTGAAAATCCATTAAAATCTGGGCGAAATCCGTGGAAATCTGGGCAAAATCTCTGAAAACTTTCGCAAAATACCTGAAAATCTGAGCAAACCCTTGAAAATATGAGCAAAAATGCCGCCCAACGTCGTCCTAAATAACATGAAGACCTTTTTTCGGAGGTCAGTTTTTTATGGAATTCTTTTCGGGAAAGTTTGGGAGAATTTGGGCAAATCCTTCGCGTCCCCCAAAATTTGCTTGCTCCTACACCTATCTTATGTGCTGCACCACCACAGATTTAGGGATTTTTAGGTACTGTTCTAGGGATTTTTAAAGTTGCATTTGTGAGAGCCCTGATTTCACACCTTCATGTGTGTTTAGTTAACGTTCCAAACTGAAGAAGCTGGGTTGGGAATAACCAGGTTTACCAGATTGGCTATTTCATGGTCAATTTCTGAAAAGTTGGCCAGTTTTACAGTGCGCTGGCCATGAAAATACACATTTGGCCGTTTTATTTATGAAATTTGGCCAATTTTGTTAAGATTTTGGACACAAGCTATCGAAAATATCAGGTAATCCTGGGATAACATTTTCGTTATGCACAGCCGACTTCTCCATTCAATGACGATACTTCGCTCTGTTTCGGATTCAACGTGGATCATCACACTTTGTTAGGTATTGTTGGTGATAGAAGCACTTAACTTGTGTTAAACTGTGATGTAAAAATCTGATGTTATCTGATGTTGAAAAAGGCAACAACCTGATGTTAAGGAGACTGACCCCAGTGGCAACACTGGTTGCAATACGTACAACTAGTCTTAGCGACTGTGTCTTCACATTTGTATTTTTTCTTTATGTGGTCATTGATGACCGGAAGGAGAGTGTCCATCACTGTTCATAGTGACAAGGTTTTACTATTCCACTATTCACAAGTGCAAGAAAGAAAAAAAAAACTTGACTCCAAAGCGCTTTCACCAGGGCAAAAATGGTAGTATTGAATGGACTAGATCATGTTTTATCTTCTCTTACTCGTGTGTATTGAATTTGCGAGCAGTGTGGCCTAGGGTGAAATGGAAAGGTGGATCCTCCAACGTGCTCAATCAATTGTGTTAAGCCTTTTTGATGAAGATCAATTTGCTAAAAATGCGCAATTGTGTAACAATTTCTTTCAATTTCCAGGGAGAAAGTGGGCCATGGCTATGCCTCTGAGACCGGCAATGACTGCTGTAATTGTAAATGCACAAAAGCATGCATGAAACAAAACTTAGTGAAAACACTGAAGGTTTGGAATACAAACCTGGCAATGGTAAAACATCAGATATGTTCATAGCTTGTGGTAAAAAGATGGAATCAAATTGCAAAGGGTAGTCCACGATGTTTCTTGATCCCATGTAAAGAGAAAGATAAGACCATTACTAAAGTGATCACACCTTGCAAGTACCAGGCTAGTATCTAGGGAAAAATAACGCAGACACATGGAATCAAAATATACGATGGTCAAAATAAGAAGCATTTGAGACAACTGTAATTAACAGGAAAAAGTACCAAAAACAATTAAATGACAGTCTGAAGTAATTAAAGTCGTTACACTCATGAGTTTCTGTTTGATTTTGTCTTGCAAAAATCATGAAATTTGTTTACTTTGTCATCATTAAACCGTGGTGGACCAAACACTTATGTTCTTAATTGTAACAATTTTGGTATGTTTTTACGAAACGCACACATGGACGGCCAAATTCGGCGAAATATATTGGCAAGAAAACTAAGACTAACCCCTAATGCACCATTCGTGAGTGTGCCACGCCAAGTTAAATAAATGTCGCCAAGTCAGTGCGTTTTCTCTCATAATACCCACTTTTCCCAATTTTTTGAAACTTGACATATACGTTGTGACATACAAACTAAGGTGAGGGTGCTATCCATGGTTGCAGAGTCGGAGNAAAAATGCCCGACTCCAACTACGAATCCTAGCTTCCAAAATTTTNTGACTCCGACCTTTCCAAAATTTCCGACTCCAACTCCTTAACATATCGTGAATGAAGTTTGGCTGTCAACAAACAAGCGAGCAAAAATTATTTTAGAAATAAGCATTTTGTTATTGTCACTAGATACATTAGTCGAGGCTTTGCATCAAGCTATTTTGAAAGAATATTTACTAATAATAAAAATTCATGCTGTTTACTATGAGTAGCTACTATAAGGTGAATGAATTTAAATAATAACAACATTAACACATGACCTGTACATTCAAGAAACCTTTGTAAATGGTAATAGGTCTAAAGCTTATAACGAGAGAGAGTGGCTAACTTTAGAACTATTCTATATTTGATAAATTCAGGGATGTAGTGCTAACAAAAGAGGTGTGGGAACGCACCCAAAAAAACTAGCCGTTTTGAAACATGCAGCTTCAAACTCATTTTAAAGCAAAACTTCAAAAAGGTGTGGGAACGCCGTTGCCACGCGTTCCCGCTCCATTACACCCCTGGATAAATTAAATATTTTCTAACACAAAACACAACACAAAAATCATAAGATTTATTTGAGCTTGTAATATTAATAGTACCTACTGCTTACTACTCGCATTGTATTACTGACCAAAGCAACAATTCGTTCGCATTACGCACCGAGGGAAAATTTCCCCAAACTATGGAAAACAGCTCGCTTTTTACTGCGTAGCATGTCCAGGTCCTGTTTCGTATCTTGTCTCACCAGAAAAAAGAAAAATTCACAGTTAACAAGGAGAAAAGTTAAGCTATAGACAGCTCCGGTGCTGTACACTGTACTGAAGAAAGTACTAGTGACATTGTTGGGACTTTTCGGCGCCCCCATAGTGATTCGGCGCTCGGAGAATTGTTCCCCCCTGCATGCAAGTGAAGTGGGNACTTGTCATTCAGACACCTTTACTGTAACCAATGGGGCGAGACAAGGGGGAGTTCTCAGTCCCTANATCTATTCGCTGTCGACCTTGATGAAGTCTCAGTTCTCTTGGGCTCAGCCAGGGCCGGATGTACTGTGAGGACATGGTTGTGGAATACTTGATGTTTGCGGATGATATATGTGTGTTTGGTCCTAGCATTAGCAGTATTAAATATCTTTTGAATATTTGTTGAAATTATGCTGCTGAGCATGAAGTTATTTTTGCAAAACAACAAACGGTGTAATTTTTCCTCCTAAAAATATAAAGAGTATGCATGTCACAGCAGTTGTTCACTTGAATGGTGTAAGTGTCAATATCGTTGAGCAAGTCAAATACCTTGGTGTATTACTTCATGTCTCACTATAGACTGACTATGACATTCAGGGACAAGTGAAAACACTTTATTGTGCGCAGTGGCGTAACTAGAGGTTTGAGCCAGGGGGGGCAAACTCAGCAGAAGGGGGCCCATTCACCACGGTTTGTGTGTGCAATTAGTTTCCAAAAACTCATATAAGCCTACGTTGTTCCACAAAAACAGGAAATATTTGTCGGGTGATGTAATGACCTTCAGTTAAGTAAATGACTTTACAATAGAATTTCACGTTCTATGAAACATATCCTATCTAGAATTGATACTCATCAATGACTTGTGACCGGGTACGGTAGGCTTACGATTTGTAAGACCCACCACAGACCTGAATCCTGATATTGATTCCACTTTTCTTCTCAGCACCAAATGCTTGACTTAATGATGGGGCATGGGGGTAGATTCTGGGCACTGCCTGAGTAAACAACAAATCAAATGTAGTAAGTCCAAAACGAACTTTTTTGAGCAGTTCATTGATCTCTCCGCATCGGTGATAAAACCACATTCATATAGCAACTACTAAGCATATAATGCCAAACAATTTTATCTAAATGTGGAGCTGCACACCAAACAATTACAAATAAGTATTAACAGTGCCGTAGCAGCCAAACTCTGCTCCCCCCCAAAATGTGCAGGGCTATTCAACTGGTGGACCATAGTCATACAGCAAAATAAAAGAAATCACTGTATAGTGGCACAGTCAGTAGCACACATCAAAAATATTACGTAACAATAACCATGAAAATATCACAAACAATGTCACATTATAGTAGTACCAAAACGTTTTTGAGCGAGCCTTTTGGCATGCAAACGGCTTTATGACATAATCCAAATCTACGTAGAGAGCGCAAGCATGAAGCTTCGATAGACAACATGGCTAACGAGGAGTCTACTATCTGTCATGTGAGACTTGTTGAAGGTTTTGATCAGCTTCAAGTTGCTGAAACTCGTTTCAGCGCTGGCAACAATATCGGGGCAGTTTGGCATAATCCCAAGTGCAATAAATACGTCAGGACAGTGGTTTTCCACCTTTTTTATACAGCGGCCCATTTTGCAACCNAATTTCACCTAACGCCCNCCTTCCAAAAATTTCCAGTCGGGCATATGAAATGCAGCTGTGTTTGCACAATAGAAAATCACGATTAAGAAATAACGTACGACATCGCTATATTGAACAAGGACTCATTAAATTCATGCATATGGCAATATCAGTGAGAGAGACCCGTGCCGTATATAAATCACTCCACAGCACAACTCATTGAAAACTAGGCTCCAATCATCCAAGATTGCTTGGGATCCGGTTCCACATCCTTGATTGCAAGTACACGCAGTCTGGTATTAAGCGCCTCCGAGTTACCTACAACAACGCCTATCGTCTTTTGCCTTACATCCCACGGAATGAGAGTGTTCGCCCACATCAAGCTACGTGTTTTATCAGAACATTTGATGCCTTGATAAAAAACAATTTGTATGCTTTTGTGCAACGATGTGCATCTTCATCTAACTTTTCTATGCGCTCCCTTTAATCGTCTAATGCCTTTAACAAATCACCATTTTTCTCTCAGTATATAACGCTACTAAATAAAAATGGTTGATTGTAGTACAGTTACTGGTGCGTTATTCCAGTGCCTGTTCATCCTCAGTATCGTCTTTGGGTATCATCTTACACCTACTTTGTGATGTGTTGTGTCCAAGCATTTTTGTATCCTTGTGTTCTATGAATATACCCTGTGGTATGGACCCTGTGTCTGAGCCAAACGAATGAACATAAAAAGAGTGTAACTTTGTACAGAAATGGCAGATTATCCTTACTAAGTTTCCAGTAACTTATTTAGATATTTTTCATTAAACGAATGTATGTAAATGTTCACATTTCATTCATTCCAGAGATAAGGACCATTTTGCATAAAGTTTGTTTGTTAACTAGAGCCGTCCGCTATTTTGTAAATTTTTTTCTAAAGAAACACCATTTTTTCTAAACATTGTTTGCTATCCTTCGCTTGCTCAGAGAACGCAAACGGAAATAAGATAGTTGTTAAAAATGGTAAAAACCAAGTTGTTTGGAAGAAGCACTAAATACCTTCAAAATGACATCTTGTAAGTGTGTTTTCCTGGATGGCAAAGAAGTGAATATTGTGGTGAAGCGTGATGCTACGGGAGGTGATCTTTTGGACAGCGTTTGTAATTATTTGAACATAGCTGATAAGCGGCCGTATGGTCTCGTTCATAGAGGAGGATCTAAGCCATCTGCGTACAGATGGTGGATCCAGCTGGACAAACCACTGCACAAACAAGTGCCAGGAAAATGTCAAATCTGGTCATTTTCTTTGATGATCAAGTTCTACCCTTTTGGAAAAAGTATTTCCAGCGCTGAAGACATTACCAGGTAATCGATTTTTAACTTTTTTGTAAGTAAATGGCTGTTTTGCGGATGTATACAGGAGGCAGCAGTTTTGCGTTGAATTCCTCCCAAAATTTGCAAAGAAACTGATCAAGATTTTTTGAAAAAAGATACGCCCAAAAATACGAAACTTTTTGCACTTGTCTATAAAACAAAATTAATTATCCTTGATATGAACAAGAACCAACTTGCATTTGATTTCTAAATCAAACCGATCTGACATTACAAAGCCTTTGTTCTTTTGAGTCGACCAAAAAGATAAATGTTCGTTCTTTAAAACATTTATTGTTTTGTATTGTCTGCCAATCTGATCGGAAATAAAATTGGCGAAAGCAAAGGCAGTCTGGAGAAGGAAATCTTTTGGGCATTTAAAAATCAAACTGGTGACTTAAAAGCAAACCTACTGATTTTATACGTGAACGAAGCATGATTCTCATATGGAATTAGAGTCAGAAAAAAATTTAAGAGAATGCCCCTTTAGCCTCTTATTTACATTTCTCATCACTATGGAAAAGCTTTTGATAGGCTTGGGAAAACGCGCTTAGCATGCCGAATTTGTAGACCGCAAAGTACCGTTGTTTTTTCTAAAAACTTTTAAACTGTATTAACAGGCTTCGTAACACAAATGAAATGCGTATATTACATGTTTCACATAGAGTTATTTTTCCGCAAATACCAGGTACTTCACCGTTCTGCAAACACGTCAGGATTTGCTTACTGGGCGCCTGACTTGTCCAGTCCAGACTCTGGCTCTTCTGGCTTCGTACTGGCTGCAGTCAGAATATGGTGACTTTGCAAATACGAACATAGATAGACAGCTAGTTCAAGAGTTTGACTACGTGAAGAAAGGTGATCGTGGAAAAAGTTCCAATAGACGTGAAGATGAAAGCGATATTGATTTGGAAGAGCAGGTACATATTCGAGCAGGATGAAACTTTGCAAGTCTTTGTACATTTTCAAGATTGTCATTTAATAACAAAATATTGAGTGCATGCCACGCATCTCTTTTTTGTGTTTCAACATAGTTTACGATTTTATAATTTTTTTCTGCTTTTTGAACTGATTGCATGCACATATTTACAGTGTGTTGTGAAATATGTCTTTTGAAAAATGAATTTTTAAAACTTCATTGTAATTCTGTTAGCTATCTTTGAACATCTTGGGACAAAACTCATCACATTTTGATGTCCAAATTAGTAACTGTAGCTGACTTAAATCGTGAAATAGGTTTTGAACAAATACTTCTGTTTTAGCGATTTTCATATAACTTGGCAATATCAAGGTGCTCTACCACAGCTGGGAATGGAAGTCAAAACCGAAATCTTTCCACTCGAACTATCGCTGTCAAAATCTCAAAATATGACAACAATACCCAGGGTGGAATTCGTAAAGCCTTATTTTTAAGTTGACTTCTCATACCTGCAGGGGCGTAACGAAGTAAGATGGCGCCCGGGGCAAGAAACAAGTTTGGCGCCCCCATGTTCAAACCTGAGGTCTTTCGGAAGAAAATGTACTGTACTGAAGAAAGTACATGAGACATTGTTGGGATTTTTCAGCGCCCCCGCAGTGATTCGGCGCTCCCATAGTGATTCGGCGCCCGGGGAATTGTGCCCCCTTGCTCATACCTCTTACGCCCCTGCAATTTCGCTTTATTGAAAAGTTTTTAAGCTGCACCTGAATTCTGTTCCATCGTGCTGTCTGGGAAATATGAAATATTTTCTTCTCCGGACAGCGCAATTTCTCGAACCAAGTGAATCTTTTCCACAAATAAAACGATGAAGTGTGATGCCGGTATGTCTTCTCATAAGGTTTTTCTGACGTATTTTGGGAAGGAGATTTTGCCAGTAATTTATAGCAGTCATCCGTGAACTCACAAAAACTTGAATATTGTCATTGTTTGATCCCGTTATGAATGCATGAACGTTTTGATCTACTTTCAGTTATTATTCGCAGTTATCCGCAAGGAGGAAGTTTCTGCCCTACTTATTTTCTGAATTACTGGGCCGGTTAAACCCAATCCATAGGCAAAACATTTGCAGTTTGACCTTTTTCTAGTGAATGCATTTTAATGCGACTAAATTCACTGCCATTGTTCGCAAATCCTGCAGATTATAGAACTTCACCGTTGTCTGCAAGGTTTTTCTCCAACTCAGTCAGACATCAAGTTCCTTAAACTTGCATCCTCCCTGGATATGTACGGAGTACACTTCTATCCTGCGTACAAGTCCGGTGAGAAAGTCTTTTTCCTTGAATGCTTTCGAACCTACNAGGGTTATCACTGATTCATATTCGATACTCTATACGAAACAANGCATTTTGCAAAACGCTGCACTTTTAGATTAGATACAACTTATTCGAAGTTGTACCAATCGCGGCACGACCTTTGACCCACGGGGGAGTGGCGAGGGTGCTGCGTCCCAGAAGCATATCATTTTGTTGAAAGTTTGTAAAGAGTTTATGTTTGCTAACTTTGATGACATTTTTAGGTTTTGTTACAGTTCAGAGTTTCTGTGACATTTTCGGAAAATATAGGCCTCATTGCGATTTTAGAGGGCAACGCATTATGTCGGAGCTGCCTTAAATGTATTGATTGTTATGACAAAATCTATAAATCACGCCAGTGTCGGCTATACATCCATTCAGTCACTCACTGCTTGCTTACGCCAATCTAATCTCCAATGTTTCGAAAGCCTATGGATACAAGCGGAGGGTATAAACTGTAATTCACCGTGTGGAAACATGAATTTTAAACCCTCGTCTAATAAGGTTATATGGAAATGCGTAACAAATGTTTCTATGTAATTTTTGTCTTTTCCATTTCTTCAGCCAACTTGATTAATGCCTCTGTCCGTTACGAAACAAAAAAATGTCTCTTTGCTTATTCAAATCAAGGATCCGGAAAGCGCGTAGCTGGAACAGGCTTGATACTGGGCGCTGGACCGAAAGGAATCGTAACCATGGAAGACAAAAAAACACCCACGGTCACTAAATGGAAAACCATTAGAGCATTTGCTTTTGAGCAGAACTCCGTTGCAATGAAATGGCATGAGGTATGCCAACGATGTTTTTGATTTTACAATTTTTTTGTTACCGGTAATTTATTTTTTTAAGGTTGTTTCTTCCTCTGGCGGTAATCTTACTACAGCATTGTTTTAAGTTTAAATTAAATCTTTGTTACAACTTGGTAGTATAGTCGCTAAGAGATAACATAAATGCTGATATGCAGGGAATACACCTTCCAGAAACAGGATGCCAAAATTATACGAAATTAACTCAGGGCAGCTATGTCATATGTGTTTCATAGCGCTGGGATATTCAGTTTTTAATCTCAGTGGCATCAAGTTTAGTGTAGGAGGCAAAGTTTAATATTAATGTTGTATTTGTGAAGCGCTTATCTAAATCAATCACATGTCATATGTGAAGAACAACATGGGAAGTATTTCATCTTCCAGAGAGTATCTCTTAGAAAAATTACTTGTTGGTGCATAAATACGCTATCGTGCAGCCTAAAGTAAAAAAGCGTTTGCTATGTGTCGCATTACTCTAGTCATTTCGACTGCAAAGGTCTTGATATTTATAGAAAACTAACCTCCTCACCCCCGAAATGCAACAGCGAATAAAGTGCCTCTGGACTGGTAAACCAGAACCGCCACAGCATACGTAATAGAAATACAGAACGATAACTTTACAACGCGAAAATATTACAGAGGGTCTATATCAGGGGTGGCCAACTTGTCTTCGACTGGAATCGACTAGAAAATTTCTTGATAACTCGCGATCGACCCGGTCGGTAATAAAGTGGAAAATGGTATAAAAAATGTAATAAAAATGAATATTGATTGAAAATGTTCTTTTTAGATATCATGTCAATTCAATGTAAAATCAGGCGTGATCGACCAGCTGAGACTCAGCGATCGACCGGTCGATCGCGATTGACCTGTTGGCCACCCCTGGTCTATATTATGACACACATAAGCTCATCACTAAAAGACTGATCTGGAAACTATAGAAAGTGTGATTTGATACATCTTATAGTCGTACGTAGCCGCAGTATTTAGCAAGGAAAAAAACTCCCAAAAGTTTCTCTTGATCTCTTATTTCACCACTTTTTCTAAACGTTTTCCACTATTTTGATGAGAAATAGGTGAATGACCAAAATTCATCTTCACCCTTTTGCACTTATGTTCTTCTGAAGACTGAGCCACTTTTATACGCAAATAAAAACCACAACTGGCATCAAACGTAAAATTCTTCATTGGAAACTGGCCCAATGTAGTTTTTGCCCGATTGTCCAGTTTTTTTGCGACAGGGCCATCGCCGTTGCTGCCACGCACTTTGTATTGCTGTGACTAAACTAATCAAATACATCATGTACCCAGTAATTACTAAGTAGCAAGCAAATATCTAGTAATAAGCATCAAACAAATATCAACCAAGTACTAATCTTCTGGTTGATACAAAGCTAACGCTAACTTTAGAAAACACGACAATTAAGGTGTGATCACAATCAAGCGATCATTTTCTTACAGATTTCCAAAAATCTTAGAAAACTACACAAAAAGTAACAAACAACGGATCGGTGCAGCAAGATTCGCAGCGCCGTGATTCTTCTTTGTCTCAAAATTTCGACGTTTGCTTTTCATGCCTGAGGTGCATTACTGCATAAGGAGAGTTGGAAAAAGCTGCAAAACTGGCCTGAATCTCTAGCCCTTTAGATACTCGTGGCATTGTGTTGGTAGGCAGAGACAGAAGATGAACAACCTTCACCTCGCCATAGAGGTTGCTGAGTTCGGAAAACGTTAAGAATAGCTACTCACTGCATGTGTGAATCTGCATTAGTCCTACAAACTCCTTGGGTGATTTTTTACCAGTTATTTGTGGTAAGCAAATTGTGCAGAAATTATATGCAAACTTGTTTTGAAATCTACTTCACAAAATTGCGTTATAGGCCATAAGATTGTTTTTTTACGCACACTCGCGGTCTGCCTTAGAACCGCATCAACCTTGGAATAAACATAAGCATTGTAATGTCTTCTGGAGACATCATTGCGTGCATTTTGTACCATGACAGGGTAGCAAATCTGCATCAACTGCAAAACCGTTGGACTCAACCGCTGATATAGTGCCAGAAAAAAAGTTGGAAAACGCTCCACCAAAAGGATTGCATGCCTTGCCGCAGCCAAAAAAGGGAAGATTTTATGTTCAACGTTTCACAAAAGCGACCACATAAATACTAATTTTTGACGCAATATCAAAAAGCAAAGAAAGGTCGTCCCCCTGCGTTTGCTCCAACAACACCACTCTGCTTTACACTTGTAACATCATTTTGAAAATTCGTGTTCTCCTCCCAAAAGCCTTGCTGTGCCCATGGGCGCAATTTTGTTGTAAAATGTGGTGGGGACAGGTTGGCGTGAAACCAACATATTACGAAACCTAGAGAAAATGTGGAGTGACATGGCATATTATATCTCCACTGTCTGAAAAACTGGGGCACGCATCCCCCGTGTCCCCCACCTAATTGCGCCCATGGCTGTGCCCAGTTCTGGGCATGGTTGCGGAGTCCGTGTCGGAGTCTCAAGGAATCGGAAGTTTTTGGGTGGATCCAGAGTCAAATTCCTAAGAAAACTGGGAGTCGGATTTTTTTATCCGACTCCTGAAGTCCAATTGAATCATTTTTTACATTGCAATCCTGAGTTAGGAATCCCAACTCGTGCCTGTTGAAATGGTACAAATTCTTTTGAAACTTTTGTTTAAACAGAGAATTCTTGCTGTGCACCACGATTTCCATTGATTGCTAGTTGCTACATATTTGTTGACCGCCAAACGTCATTCACGTTATGTTAAGAAGTCGGAGGTGGGAATTGGAGTCGGTGTCGGAGTCGGAAATTTTGGAAAGGTCGGAGTTGCAGTCTAACATTTTACCTCCGACTCCGCAACCCTAGTTGCAATTGAAACAGCACATCAATTGCTTGATAGAGACAAATTCGTCTGCGCCAAGCAGATGTTACGCTTTAAAGGTTTCAGCAAGTTATTGTAAAAAGTTTATTAGTACGTAAACGTAACAAGCCACCTCGAGAATAATTTCTCGCCAGAATGCGTTGGTACTTAGTGTCACTACGTTTTTGTTCACAGACCATCAAAGATAAGAATGCAGCGGTTTTCATCTTTGAAAACACAGGACAAGCAAAATCGGTTTGGCGGGCAGCAGTGGATATGCACATACGCTACAGGTTGGAAGTTAGTGAAGCACTCAAACCAGGTTTTGATTTCAAAATGACTCGCCCAATGGCAAAGCTTGGAAAAAAGCAAGTCAAAATAAAAGNTGTTTCTAATGNTCGAAATGTGCGGCGCCCTCAACTGGCAGCTATAGCTGAGGCTTCACCAATCGGTACACCACGCAGACGCAGNTTGTTGCAAAACTCAAAAGATAAGAGTGAAGAATCTGTAACTAAGCCAAAAGAAGTAGCTATCGCTACTCGTCATGAAACAGTATCAACCAAGTCTGAACCGACCTTAAAAAAACACACTGAGCCGAAAGTGCCAGTGTCTCCTGCAAGATCACAAAGCAGCAAGAAAGGAATGATATCAGTCAACCCAGTGCCGAAGCCATCACCGAATCTGGAAAAATTAGACCCTGCATCGGATCCTGCAAATGTCACGATAGTTAAGGAAAATGAAAATGCAAGCACTTTGCGCTACGACGACAAAGTGGCGTCTGCAATTCCGGCCCACGTACGTTCTTCTATCATCTCATCAAAAGCATCGTCAACAGACGGTTCATCTGTCGTCACAGATGACACCGATGTCTTGTGCAGCTCTTCAGTCGTAGAGAAAGCGTTTTCTTACACCGAAAAAGACGGAACTAACTCCATCAACGCTTGGCTGGAACTGTGTACACCTCGAGAAGAGCAAAGTCGAGGACGACCCGCGATAAGAAGTGCTCCAGGAAGTAAAAGGGCCAAGTCACGTGATAGGTGAGTAAAAGCCGGAACGATGCTGGCTTTTGGTTAAGATGTGGTTATGACCACCGCGTCACTGGTGTTCAAACAGGCAAAATTTGCTGTTACTTAACTTAATTGCATGCAATGCCATCTTCGAAACAAGACTTGCTTGTTTGTATCTGGTCTGTGAAAATCTCCTTTCTTGTTAAACCATTTTAGCACCAATTTGCGCAGTTGGCCCACACCAATAAAAGCAATTAATTGTTAATGAACGTCAACATCTAAAGCAACTTTTTCTGAAGTCTTCATCACATGAGGCTGCAAAACTGCACCTTCCAGCCAGTAACGTATTCAGAACCGTCCCCAGAAAGTCTTTAATAGGTGAGCTTTACGTTTGTGCAGGGGTCTTGACATTTTAAAATTTGACAAAAACTCCACTGATTTATAGTGTTTCGTAGTTTAATTTTGGAGGGCTTGGAGCTTTGTTTGGATGGCTAAGCCCACCAAAGCCCCCCAGTGACAACGGGACTGAGCTTATTCATGGCCAACAATGTCAGCACCTTAGTCCTCGACAACCTCTGCTTCCCTTTAATTAAGTGGCACTTTTTTCACAAATGCGCTCCTTTCTTGGCTGTTCACGGCCGTCACACAGCAAGCCGTAAATGTTAAGCCAAACTGGATCCCATTTGCCGATTGCGCCTCCAAACGCCAAGTCTGAAGCTGACGTTTTTGCCAAAAGCATTTTTTCTCAATGCTGCTTTTAGGTGTTTCACGTAAAATGTACAGAACCATGAAGGAATGCAAATCGTCATTTATGCAGAGCTAGCAACAACACCATCCTGCAAATATAA
>JGI24158J21664_10005972_pt1 | contig 15989 bp, 16 predicted proteins | sample Ectturendosymbi3_FD_21664 | JGI IMG/M metagenome (IMG submission 21664)
ATGAAATGCGGGTATGTTTGTCAACAATGCAACCTCGTTTCAATCATATATGTTCGTAAAAACAGGCACATCCATCGCATTAACATGTGCAAATAAATTTTTTTAAAGCAACTTTTCTTTTGTTGTAAGTGTGCCACGAGCATTTTATAATTTTTCTAGTGTGCCACGAGCTGAAAAAGTTTGGGAACCACTGGTCTAGATATTGCGTCAGTGGTATCCGTGTTTCTTTGATCGGTTATCACTGTTTCTTAGCAACTTATAAGTGGTTATTTGCCTTGGAGCAAGTTGAAAATGTTGTTTTCTTTTTTTTTAGATTTGATACTTTTGATCCGGCCAACGTCTGTGGCCGTTTATTGCAGCAATACCCTGTATAGTTACCTCTTGCCTTACATCGGACACTGGCAAAACCTTGATGTTTACTGCTTGAAATCAACAATCGAGGTGGGTCTCTTATTTTCAGTTTTGTTGTCTCAGAACTCACTTGCTTTTAACGTGCTTACGTGGTTTCTGAGCGATTTTGTATGTTTTTTAGCCCGGCTTTATCCGCGTTCGTCTGTTGTTTTAACATGGAAAGCTCTTATTTTATAAACCTCTAGTCCGTAACGCCCCGTTGGCGTCAGCTTGAAAGAGGCAGGTTCGCGTCCTTCCAGCGACGTTTCTCAATAAAGTATGACCCACTTTTTGCATGTTTTGTGTTGGTGCTTCGATGGCAAAGTAGTTTTTTTTAAATAGCACCGTCAATTTGCGGTGTAGCAATAGTTGTGTCATGAACTAATCAAAATAGCGGTAAGTATTTTTGGCACTTTTATTTGAGGCACTTTTTTCATTGAAAGTTTTAAGTTTGCTTTTCAAAGGTATTTTGCTCTTTGAAAGTTGATTTTAAACAGCTTGAATATGAAAAATTACCAGTTTTCCGGGAAAAGTTAATCCTACGAGCAACTGTTGCCGAAGCCACTGTCCTTGACGTCGTTTTTGTCTTTATTGCTTCTGCTTATTCCGCAGCTTGGGCTGTAGTGAGGTGCGATTGCCCAGAAATTGATCGCAGCTGCTTTTTTATTTTACACTCCTAAATCGTATATTTTGTGCTGTTGTATTTTGTCTCCAACCTAGCGGCAAACTGCTGAAGCGAAAAATTCTATTTTTTTCTCACCCGATTTGAATTCAGAAAAAAGGTCAAGTCACAGGTAGTGTCCATCATAATCAGCACATTTCACGGCAATTTTCGTTAACGTCGTAGCAGTGCCTTGCTCTTTCTTTCGTTGCGATGGTGACGAGCGCGTTTAAACAGCGTTGCGGTTACATTATTTTCACGCTCTGGCGGCGAAGCAAAAACTCGCTCGTATTTGGTGCTTTGGTCGTGTGATCTTCTGATCAAGCCCGTTGTCTTGCGCGCATCTACTAACTCGCCGTCGCTCTTTTTTCTGGTTGACTTAGATTTTCTGTTCGGAACCTGTCGTCTTGCTGGACCAGGTTCGCAGTTTCACTTTTTTTCGGACGGAATCGCGACTGCGCAGTTTTGCGGTCGAAATGAGTCAGGCTTGGTGCGCAGGCACAGAAGTGCAAAAGTCGAGCCGTTGGCCGTCGTTTCATGTCGGCTAACACGTGGTTGAGATGGTAGAATTTGTTCGCAGTGAGGTACGATGATTAAACGCTTTCGCTGAGGTTCGAGGAAATCTGAAGTTAGCTGCACTTGCCACTGCTTACTCAGAGTATATAACTTGCCTGCTGCATCGTTGCACTACTCAACAGGTCTTGATTTACTTCTTGCAATTAGAAAAGTTCTATATATATTTGCATGGTAGGTTTGTAACAGCAAAATTTTTCTGGGATACGTCACGTAGTACGTGCTTTTGCTGCGCCGATGTCAGTTTTCAGGTTTATTTCTTTTAATAGTATGTTTGAAATACAATCACCTCCCATTGGATTTTTCCCTGAGATAAGACGAAAGTAAAGGCTTTTTAGATACTCCACTTACTGCCTGAAAAAGCTAGCATTGCTGACCGTGAAGCAAATATCGATGTTAGCGTATCAAATGTAAAAAGACCGAATCAACTGCAAGACGCTTTCACTGCTAACTAAAGTGGCAAGAAGCTGTCATGGTGTTTTTATCTACCGTGTTGACTCTGTCATTTGAGCTGCTCGATGCGCAACGAAGATTTTTTTTCAAAACAATTTGCCTTTTTTGCAGGAAAATAATGACGACCTTGCGGATGACGAAACCGAAGAGTTCAAAATTCGCAGTTTCGCGGCAATGGTCAAAGATTCTAGCTGCGTCGGTGTTCCCTTTTGGGCCCCCAGGCTCGGGGGTGCAGCGAAGGTCGACGCGTTCGATCCGTTTGCTGTCGAAAAATGGCCCTTGATCCAGTCATACGCTTTGGAAGGTGTTGGAGGGTGAGTGCAGCTCTTGCCTTGGCTGTTTGTGAACAGGAGGTTATCTACGAGAGCGCTTTTACTTTAAAAAATGCCTTAGAAGACTTTTTCTCGTGACCGTAAGCGAAGCGTAGGCTTTGTGCCAGGCTTGGAGATTAGTTGAGTGGGGACTTGATATCACTGGTAATTTGAAGCGTACAACGTGCCCCACTAATGTTGGGCTATTTAAAAGTCGCGCTGTTAATTTTTCTCCTTAAAATTTGGGCGAAGCTCCCAACGAAATACAAACATTTTGTGACTTCACTGCGCCTCGAAAATGTGCCAGGGATTGTTGGCGCGTCAACCATTCTCTTGTTTCAACTTTCAGTCAAAGGTGTTCTTTTCTGGTTTTTAGATGAAAACCAGATCCGAACTCGTCGCGCGTGGTCGCGCATGCGAATCAGAAAGTTGGCTGAGGAACAAATGCATTCAACCATAACGGAATAGGGCAGACCGCGCGGCAGAAACCGTGTTTCACTCGCAATAATTTAGCAAGTCCACACGTTCTGACTTGTTTTATTGGCATGTGCAAAAATTTTGAAGTCATTTATGGAGGATATAGTGGTTTGGTTTGTGATAGTAACTTGCCCCGTTTGAAAGTCTTTAAAATAATAATTGGAAGCTCATTGCGATGAAAAGAGTTTGGTAGCGAATTATAAGAACTATTGAACCCTAACACCAGCCTACTTCCAGTAACTTTCCATGCTTCACAAGAAGCCTGAAAATCACAAATGTCTGTTTGTCGTGCCTTTTCCGAGTTTTGTTATTGCCACTGAACATTAGGTTTGAGTCCAGACTGCTAAGCCGACTGCTGGGTCTTGTCGTGACGAGCGCCCGAAATATCGCCAGTTTTCCGTCGACGACTGGCGTGAAGGAACTGTAGCTTTTGATCATTATGCCGTAATGAGGTAGCGTTGATGCAATTTTGCTTAAATGCTTTAAGCTTGACTTCTTGAGCTGATTGCTTGCCCGAAAACACACGATCGCTTTTTAGTCTCTATTACCAAACCAACCTATTTATCAATTATGCTGCGATTTATCGCTGAATAAGCGTTGTCTGTTGAAAATCTGAGAACCGTATTCGCACCAGCGCAGAAAGTCAAAGTATGCCATCACTAATTTCATTTCCACATTAAGACGTGTTTGTGCTGCAGATAGGCGGCAAATAACCCATTAACCCATTTCAAATGACAATGCTTCAACGAACAGCACAGGTTGGCCGAAAGACGGCCAAAGCAGTCACTTAATCACAAACATAAACCATCGTTCGTTTAAAAAAAAGGTCGACCCAAACAAGTTCTCAATCATTTCAGAGGTGGATTCTTCACCATGCTGCATCAGGTGAGCAACGTCCGTGACGCTTTGCTGCCGATGTACGCTGAGTGCGATCCCGCTGCCCTGGAACAAATCCTCATCAAGTCTTTGCCCCTCTTCGAGCGACACTGGAGGGAGGCGCTGAACGTCGTCACTGGTTCGCCCGGCGACGCCAGCTCAAGCTCGTTTGTCGCTCTTCCGGACGTGACAGAAGCCGATATTGCTGAGGTGCTGCGTTCTTTTTCTTGAAAGAACGAAAACCGTATTGCAGCGAAAATCTTGTTTGTCATGCAATTGAGTTTTGACGTACCAGAGTCTTTGTGATTTTACCCAAAACAAACCATTTGGGCTAAAAAAGTACTAAAAACCACCATGTTCTTCCGCAATAAAAATAGGTGCGGAACATGTTTTTTTGCCAACTGTGTAAGTCAAAATTCATAATTGCTAAGTATTGTAGAGAGTCTCAGCAGCTAGTTTGATGTGCAACAGAGCTCAAATATTGGTCATTTCAAGTCGCAAGACGATTTTTGTGTTAAGTCATAGAAATCATGCAGTCTTGACACCTTATCAGATTGTTTGCTGTTACAGGTCTTGACCAAAACAAGTACTGAGTAAAGCAAACCATGAAAAGCTACTTGTTGGAGCATAAACCTCTTCAATGTAGGCCCCAAAATTACTTGCTAACTGCCTCACCTAACTTCTCATTTGATTCGCTGGAAGACTCAGACAACAACTGTTGCAAATTTGCAGTATACCTAGTCTTGCGTACGCTGTCAGCAATTCATACACCTGTTTTCCAAGGATAAACGTATTTTCAGATGTTATGGACAGCAATTCAATTTCTGCATATCAGCAAAATCTTGATTTATTCAACAAACAGGAATATAAATATTGCATGAAAATTCAGAAAGCTAAACGTCAATTTATAGAATGGAAAATCAGATTGACTGCACTCAAGATTCCACATTTTATTATTTACATGCATATAAATATTACACAATACAATAACTCACCATATGCAATGCCACTTCTTTGTATTCAGGTTAAAACTAGTTTCCAGAAAGGCGACTAAGTTGAATCAATCGGCAAAAATTTTTAAATAGGAAATCGATTTCGCGTAACACTACGCATCCTTAGCCTTAAAATCTTGTTCAAATAATGTGTTTCCAAGAAACGTTGCTTTTAACAACCCTCCGACGTACGTTATACTTGGTGTCGCGTTTGCGTGAAGGCTGTTATGGTTGCTGTACATCACGCTTGAAAGCCCATGCGGTGTGTGGTGCAGTTCAGTTACAGCTTTCGGGGAATTGTGGCCAGCGTGGTGGTTACTCGGGTCCAGTCTGTTGTAGTGGCATCGCGCTTACGAGCCGATCTAGCACAGAAGTGACGTGAGTAGCTGAAAATTTCTCCAAACAGCTATCAGGCAGCATTTGACAGAACACAGCTCCGGGCTGCTGAATGGCCGGCAGCACCTACAGTGACACTTTGTATTGGCACGAGGCTGCGGGTACAATGAGCCACTGAAACTGCTGTCGGTTTCTGTCGTCCTTTTCGCCCCAGTGCAATTTAAGAGCATTGTTTAAAATGTTTGACAGCCGTCGCTGCGAATACGCTTGGCTGCGTCGCGTCATCGCATACCGTACGCAGACAAAAGCGCATTTTTAAGAACTGCGTGTGAGGTACCCTTGGGGTTGAAGTGATGTTTATTGACGTTTTAAGTAAAGATGTTCTAATGTCACGTCGCTAAAGATGTCAGTTCTAATTTTAATGTCTAAAGATCTCACGTGTTCTAATGACTTCATCACTGAGTGGACTTCGTAACGTCAAATCCAAAGAAACAGTCGAAATTTTGCTTCTTGTATCGCATCCCAGTCTGCAAAGCAGCACTTTCCGAGTATTCTCCAAATGCGGAAATCAAACTATATTTAGAACCGTTCCACTTTTAAAAAAGGGAAGTTGTAAAATTAAATGTCATCGTTGCCAAAACCTTTTCAAATTTACTTTGACTACTTTAAATAAAACTGTCATTTGAATTGATTCTTAATGTGGGTGAAGATTTAAGTTATTGACCCTTCCGCGAACAAACTGGTCTGGTCATCTGCACGGGATGTAACGCTGTTTTTCTGCTCAAAGGATAAAGACCACGGACGATTTGAGATTCCAAAATGTCTCATTTTTTGAAATGTTGCTAGTTTAGCCTCAGCTATTTCACAGGCGCGATCTCCAGCTCCTTTTCTGGTTGATCTGTTGCTGCATTCAAAGTGATTTGTGTTACAGTTTGCTTTCGTAAAGTCCCACCAGTTCACTGTCTTACGTTTCGTGGATGAAGCCACGCAACTTTTAGTCAGACTTTGAGCAGAAGACAGCTGAGGGCGTAGCAGAGTTTACCACTGATCTTGCTTGAACGCGTCCAGAACTGACGCCGCGCAGTAAGCCTTCTCAAAAGATAAAGCACATGTTACTTGCGATTGTAAGCTACTTGCGGTATGCAATTTAATACTCCTGCGCCACACGTTTTGTGCCTTGGGGGTAAAACGGCCCACAGCAATAGACTTCTCAGCAGCTTTTCGTCGTGTTGCAGTTTCAAGGCTAGTGCTCGAAATGACAGTGGAGCGTCGGAGTATCTATGTGTCTGTTGCCGGTTTCGTCGAAGTTGTGTACTGAAAAGTCATTTCGCGGAGGGTTTACGACGTCGCCATCGCATCGCACGTGACTTTGTGCGTCGTTGCCGTCGACCCACTCAGCCCTGGCTGTTGCACTCTCCTGTCTCGTGGATGACACTCGATGTGAGAAAACATGCTTGTCCGTCACTTCGAGTAGCGGGCTATGGTTCATGCCGTTGAAGAAGTGCGCGTGCAGTCAGTGCAGAATGTCGTTCTATACAGTATACGCAAAAAGAATATGCTGTTTGTTAGCGATTGAGTCGTTGGGCATTTGCTCCTACAGTGACACTCCAGGGATTGCTGATCGCTACGCACCTACCCAATCCTTCTTGTGCTACTGCTCGAGTCGGTGTCAGCTTTCTGCTTCTCGCAGCGCTTGTGTTTTCGCATCATTCAAAAAGTTCCTGCTCGTGCTGGTGAGAGAGTCCGGAAGCTGTCCTTCAGCAAGCAGACACTTGCAGCTTAAAGTGACACTGAAGTTCCAGTGGATAGTTACATGGGGCACAGGTTTTGGAATCGTGAACGCGAAAAGCTGGCGCATCGTACTTGGCAAGAGCTTTTTACCTTTTCTGGTGACTTGTTTGCCAAATAGAGTATGTAGACAGGATGCCCGCATTCCCTCTTGCACAGATTTTACAAAGAAAGCTTTGATGCTGTCCAGGATGGACGGCTACAGTGGGCTTCTCTAGGTAGCGTCCGCGCCGTTAGTAAATGTTTTCATCTCCCTTTTTGGACCACTGTGACTCGCGTGACCTTTATCACATGTGTCGCGCAGCCCATTCTGAGCTACTTTCGCCACGGCCGTCTGTCCGCGAGCCGATCGAACTCAGCTGACGCCAGACGAAGAAGCGACGACGGAACGCCGCCATTCGCCCAGTTCGGCGTGCGGACCAACGAGCCGTCGGACCAGAGCTGCTCCCAGTTCGCTGCCATTCGCAATAGCGGTGCTCGCGGCAACGCGCTTCACATGGTACGATCCTAGATGTTCTGCCTTCGGCGGCAAGTATCGGGCACAGGTTTTAACAAGTGCGAACCAGCAGCGTCGAAAACAAACGTTGACAGCAGTGTTTGGTCTGCGCTGAGGCTGCGAAGGATATCAGTTTGCTTTTGTGTATATTGTTTTATCGGCTAAATTTCTATCTCCTCCCCGTGCTGGACGTTTGTATTAGCAGTTTGAACAAGTTACTCCAGCCGGCCCAAGGTCATAAGGAGGTTAAATAAGTAATCGCAGCTGTAGTTTGTTACCTACCATCAAAGTGAGTGCCACCGAAGTGACGAAGTAACCTGCCCCAACAAAAATTACCTTGGACATCTTGAGAACCACAGATTGCAACCGATGTAGAGTGGGAGTGGCTAGAGCCTTGCCCCGTCTGAGCTAAAGTTTCGTTTTGGAAAGTTTTTGCTGAATCAGCATGCCTACAATGTCTTGCTTACCAATAATGTGCATTGCGACTTAAAACCATCTTAGTAGTGTGCACCAAGCGTTGAACCAATACAAGCCGGCACCAGTTGTTGCTGACGACGCAAAACTCCAATGCATCTTCCACTGATAAGCAGCCAATGACTGAAACATTTGCGGCCATCGTGATAGTCTCTCGAGGCGGACATTGATACAATAGAACGCTGTGTCTATGAACAGCGTGCAGTTGCTGCTGACGCCGCCAGTGTCGTATATTTGTCCAGTTCACGAAGGACGATCGTCCCTAGTTTTCTCAATCGCGGTTGTGCAGGTCGTCCATTCGAAGGCGCCGAAGAGTCCGATCGCTTGTGCCAGGACCTGTTTCGTTTGCCCGTCCGAAAACGACTCTGCTGCTAAAAAGAGGTTTGTCCCTCGCCTGAACCTGTTTGCGTGCCGCATTTAACTCGGAACTTCGAAGCGAATGACAAAAATCGCTTTTGCATTGGAGCCCTTGACGGCTTAATCATTCATCGTACGACGCTAAGTGGGCGTTTCAAATAATGTCAATTGTGTTTGAAGACAATCGATCGCGTCGCGAGGTTGTGATGTTCGGCAGCACAAAGTAAATAATGTGTGAAAACGGTTTTTAATCTTTATTGACATGGCAACGTAAGTGACGGATGTGTGTCAGGTCGATGTCGTCGATGTTCTGTGCTGAGTTTTCAACTATTCAAAGAAAACGCTGCCGCCTCTCCTATCAACCGTTACTACAAAACTGATCTTGTTTAGTCGGCCGCCAGCAACTAAACTGTTTGTCGTGCGCAGCTAATAGTATTGCTTGCCCAGTTCGTCACTAAACTTTCCGTCACAAGAAATTCGGAAATAATTCCACCACTGCCCGGACTTGTTCTTTTCTTTGCACAGAGACTTCGAAAAGTTGGTCGGTCTGTACGCCGCGTGCGTTCAAGCGTGTCGCGCCGCGAGGGAAAAGTACTGCGTTACCCTGGACGTCACTGCTGCGAAGAAAATCGCACGTGACACAATGGCGAGGGCGACGAGTCGGTTATCTCACAATGGCGTGTGCGAGTTGGAGCTTCATGCAGTGGACAATACGGGCAGGTATGCTCAGCGTTCGGGTTGCCAAGGGGGCGTTGTCAAGCGACCAGTCCAATCGCTGGATTGGAGGGTAATTTTGGAGACAGTTTTTTTTCGGCGCGCGAGATTGTTCGTTTCGGTCGAGGTTTAAGTGGACCTTCAAACAGCCGTTGAATGGTTGCATTGTAAGATAAGATCGAACTTCCCTCGGGAATATCGACTTATCGGGCAGTGAATTTTCTCGACACGCTCTGCCGAAAATCTTCTTGCCTTTTTCGCGCTTTCAGATCACGCCTCGATTTATTCTGTGGTCACACGTTTTCAACGATGGGAATTATTTTTCCGTTGTATTGACAGCGGCGTCATTTGAACTCTGCTGCTTGTCGTATCAAGGACCGTATCCAGTAGCGTCCGCGGCGTGATTCGAAAAAGGACTTTTTGAGCCCTGATCGTGAAAGCATTCGATTGCACGATCAACGTTTCTGGTCACAGTTGCTTTTTTGCCGCTCTACCTCCCCAGGCTGCTGCCTGTTCCCTCCCTGCAACGTTCGCCGCACGTGAAGAAGGTCACCTTGGCAGTGAAAGACATACGCGGCTGCGACGGGAACAGTCTCTTGGGTGCTGTCGTTTACGCGGACACTTTCATCGAATCTGCGATCGCTGTTGATGACGACGGTAACACGGTTGTGTGTTTTTTGTGCCGACGGGCGTTTTTTTCAGGTTTGAATTTAAAAGTGAACTTCCCGCGCGCAAAAAATATAACTGGAACAGAGCGCATCAAAAGCTCTAGGTTTGCTGTGGCCATTTTCGAAAGTTCAGCCGACAGGACTCTGCGTTCTTCTAATAGCGATGATGCAATCTTGCATATACATGTGTTCGAGCAACTAGTCTCCACAAAGGCGACGTGTTTGGATTAATCCGCAATTTTTTTATATTTTAGAAAAATAAATCAGAAAATTTTGAAAACGAGCAATCGCCCGATTTCGTGCACCGGTCAAAAATGCGTCAGGCTTTTCTGTCTTTCGATCTGTTTGCGGAAGTTTCCGGAAAAGTTCGCTTTCTGCCGAAGACACTGCCGTTCCTGGTGCCTTGAAGCGAAATCGCGAGGGTGCATGTTCTCTCACCAGTCAGCGCGCCCTGCGCCTGTCCCAAGTGTCGACGGCGACAAACCGGACCGCGCTGTGCATCGGCGCTTTGAAACTTTTTCGCGGCTTGAACGCACCGAGTCACGTGACAACGATCCGGCTTTCGCATCTCCGTTCGAACGCTTTCTTCGCGAGCGCGTCACGAAATTGTCGGTTCGTCGTCGTCTACTCGCGAGACATAAAGGCCTTCTAGAGATGTTCTCTGTCGAAGGCCTTGGAGACAGGCGGTTGCGGCGTTAACCGCGTGCGCGCTCGCACGCAGTGACTACATCTTCGTTTGTCGTGACAAACGTTTTTCGTCTTTCGGCGTTCCGCGCAGCGAGATGACTCACAACACAGCGCGCTTCGAAACCGAGTCCCCGTCCCCGCCAGAATTTCGCCGGCCTCTGCGGCGGCGACTTAATTGACCGCGTTCGCATGCCGTCGCAATGAGCGTCTCGAGCGTTTTGTTTGGGCAAAAGCGCCCACGTTTTTGTTTCCGTTTGTGTTTCAGATCTCGTCGCAAACGGCAAAGACACGGACGACCCCGGGCGGCAGCGCGACAACCGCTGTCTGCTGCTCACGTCGGGCATACCCGAGTATTGCGGATGGCAGGTGGGTGCTTGTGGCAACCCGATGCGCCGTCGTCGGCGTGTAGTTAGTTAGTTGCTCTCTAGGTTTTTTGTCTTTGGTCATAGACCGATTTCTTTTTTCAATGACTGAAAAAAATCGGTCATAATGTTCGAAAATGCAGGCTATTGTGTATTGTTTCGGCGAGTTTTAATACTATTATGGGACAAATGACTAATATGTCTCAGCGAAAAAAGAACTAGGTAGTGCTTCTGCTTCAACCTTCCCGACCGCTTGTCAGCCACGAAGCGCCAGATGCAGCCTCCTCGAGTGTTTCATTTTGAAGATTCACCTCGAACGCGCTCGTGCTTTGCTTGTGGGTTGATGCCGTCGTTTTTGCAAATCCCCTGCGCAAGCGACACGACCCGCAAGGTTGCGTAAGTAGTCGGGGAATCCGATGCCAAACGCGTGAGTCTGTTTCAGACTGTGTCCACTTATACGATGTAAAGGATTATGCAACACAAAACTGACGCACGACGATACAAGCCGTCTCAAAAATCTACCCAAACAAACCCTAAAAGTAAGAACTCGACGACTCAGCCGCTCAGCGGAAGGTTTTGGGGGGGGAATTAGGTGCGCTGCGTCCGCTTGTGGGTGCGCACATGGTGTGCCGATTATGAAATCACTGCGACTGACTGCGCAGCTGAGCTCTGGCGAAAAGCTGAAACTTGTGCTGCAAGTTACATGGCGATCATTTCGTGTCGAACTTGAAAGCAGCGCATAGTTGCGGTCGATGATCTTCCTTGCTCTGTAATTTTGCAGCCGCCCACGTTTTTCGCTGCAACGCCGGGCAATGACGTCTCATGACCACCGGGCGAATGCCTCGGCGGCAAGTAACCTTTTGCTCTCTGTTCTGCAGCTCGAGCCGTCGCCGATAACTGTCGAGAGCCGACCGCTAGCGGCTCTTGAAAATTGCGTCTTGTGTTCGTCGTCAGCGCTCTCGAAGACCGTCGAACGAAGTAAATATGAAAAATGTGAAAAAAGAGTGACATGTCCAAGTTCGCAATCAAGCATGCCGTGTTTGTTTTTGTGTTTTTACTTGTGCTTTTTGTGATGAGTATTTGGCTAAACATTTCCTTTGTTTAGCTAACAAGCTTGTTTACAAAGTAAACAAAGATTACTTTGTTCACCAAACAAGTAAATCAAACCTCGTTTAGTGAACAGAGCCGTTTTTACAACATTCCGCAACGAAAGCAGCATGAACTCTGGCAACTTTCGGAAACGGCTGAAACTTGATTGCCGATCAAGTTGCCGGATCTCAAGTGGTCCAAAGAACCATTGCTCTGACGCGCGTCATGAACCTCATCCATTTCTTCCACCGCTTTGTTCACCTTCGCCTTTATTTTGCAGCCAACGTTGACATTTTTGAAGACGGGTCAGTGACGTTTCACCCCCTCAACGCCGTTCCCTTCCATCTCAAGTCCCGCGACATCAAACAACTGAGCTGGTACCAGACCGGCCAGACCCACGACGTGGCCTTGCTGACTGTTGAGCCCGAAACCGGCGCATTGGCGCGCGTGCCCGCCCACATCCGCATACCCCCCAGCGTTCCGTCGATAGCAGTTGCGTTGCACCCGCGATCGACCGCATGGAAGCAGTTCCTAACAAAGGTGATTGCGATCGGTTGGCCGGTCGATGCGTGATAACTGAACGACGCAAATGCAATGCTTTCGCAGGATATAGTTTACCTAATGTTGGGCAAGGTATCAGGAAAGTGGAGCAAAATCTGATGTCTCGGCTTGTTTCAAGCTAAATGTTTTTCCCCCTCACCCTTCTTTTCTTTTAATTCGGTTCGATTTGCGTTCTTGGTCGTTTGCGGTTTTGAGTCCGCAATTGCGCAGTACCACCAGACCATTTGCGCAGTGAAATCTCATTCTCGCGCACTTGCAACATTCCAAATTTGACATCTTGTATATATCGCATAGAATTTTTACCGCTTGAAACGCTCCACTGGTTGTTGGTGTGCATGGTTGAGCAATCGCATGGTCACTGAAACAAACATTTGCTCAGTGTAGTAGAATTTCCTTTGCGGGAGCACTGCCGCTCATACTCACTCCTGGTGTTTCCNCCCCTGAATTCGAACCATCGCTGAAGNATTCCTGCGGTCTTTTTCCGATTTAAAGTNCCCCGACCGTTTCCTCCCACTGCTGTATACGACCGCTGTTTCTTTTGCTTGTGTCGCTCGCGCGCTTGGAAGTATCGACTAGATAACCTAAGGATTTTTTCGGCCACCCTGCTGCACGGTCGGGAACGCTTTCGTGTACTTGCGATTGCAAACACTGTTGGTTTTTGTTGTTTCGCACCCGTTATTTTTTGTCAAAACTTAGGCGAGTAGCTACTCGCCTAACTCATCTTTACGCAAATCCAGGTCAAACCCGCGCTCGAAGACCTGGCCAAGCAGTCGCAACCGCCGTTGGAGTTCACCGCGGCCGACTGGCCCCCCGTGGAACTCGCCGAGCCGTTGCAGGAAGTCCAGCGATCGTACGAGTGGCGCGCGAGGACGACCAACCCCGACACGACCGCCGACCGACTGTCGGAGAAGCTGTACAAGGCCGCCGCCTCCTTGCAGCCGCGGCTGTCCGGTCAGTCGCAACGCTCTGTCAGTTAACTGTTATCGGTGGAAAATCTCGGCGAGATTGCCGCGTTCGTTGCAACCGAGACGTGTCTCGTGGTTTCAACTCAACCGCAACGTTTGGTTCTTGAACATCTGCCCGGGGTGAAATAGAAGTCGGTTGCCAAGGCAACGCTTAGGTTCGAATGATGCTTCGAAAGCGTTGAAGTACGGAGGACAGAGAGAAAAAGCTTTTTTTGCCCGAAGTGTTTATCGGTTCGTGTAGCTTCCTGACAGTTAACTTCAGGCCCACATCAAGTGAACCATAAAGTTCGGATAATGCACGTTACAACTTTATTCTCACAAGCCCACAAAACGTGGCCAACAAAAACGTTGCTCACAAAACGTGGTAAACGAAAATTACGGGAAGCAAACTTGTGCTGCGAGGGCCTTATGTCCTTTTCAGAAACAGCCTTATGCTGTGGCGGCCTTGTGCTGCAGAGAATCAAAGACCTTATTACGTCTTCAACTTTCGGACCAATCTTCTCGGTCCTCGTTGTGTTGAGAATAGAGGCCGCGGTCGGGTTCTCCGCTACTAAATGAACAGCACAACTCGGTGGCCAAGGGATGCGGAACGACGAGACAAAAGCCAAAAACGCGACCCGTCCATTACTCGAGGCCCAGCTACGGGGAAACGTCGCGTAAGGGCAATACGCAAGCGACAATGCGCAGCGATTCTGCGATCGTTACAGTTCGTCAGGGCGTCGCCTCCGTGCGCTGTTGCTAAGCAACATGAGTAGCGACGATCCTGCCCTTCGAGTAAAAGCGATGTTTTGTGTTTGCGCGCAGAGTTCATGCCACACTTCGGCGTCAGTTCGGTCCTGAACGGCGCCCCCGTTCCCGCGTCGGATCTGGGCTGCGTCGCGACTGGTTTGTCCGACCACGGCGAAGTGTCTTATCCGAGAAAATCCACGGAAAACAAGGTAATCGCAGCGCGAGCACGAGCGCGCGGTTTTCACTCTACGCCTAGTTTTTTTCGGTCATAGCTCGAAAAAAATTTTTTTTTTAAAATTAATTGCCGAAAAATTTAAGTCAGTTCGGTCAGAAGTACAGACTAATGAATCGTGTTATGGCGAGTGCCAATACTACTATGGTGGAAATGACCAACATGTCTCAGAAAAAAATGACCGCAATGTCTCAGCGAAAAAAAACGGCTGTACACTATTCATGGCACAGTTGCATGATTTCCATGTTCTTTTGCTTGCGTTGCGATGAACGTATGCCTTCAGCATATTATGGTACTAGAGATGTAAGAACGTATCTACGGCATTTGAAGTCACCTAAACCGAGCTCTTAAATCCACCCGGAAGTTGTAGCCTGGTGTGTTGAAAGTATCTGTGGTGCTTCGCTTCAAAAGAACAACGGGTGTTTCACCCCAGTGAACCCCAACCCCCAGTGGCCCCCAACCCCCGGGCCGTGAAATTAAAACATGTATGCTGGTGGTGACGTCACTCGCTTTCTGGCCATGCAATTGGTCGATTCTTCCCATAGAAGCAGTGTTTCGTGCATAGAGTGAGAGCATCGGAGCGTAAAGTGAGTGTTGTGGATGGAGCGAAGCTGTAGAGGATCAGGCATGCTTTTTTTTCTCTTTAATACGCGTGCCCAACAGTGACGAAATAGTGAAATTGTTTTACGCGTGCAAAAATAACAGCCGTCACAGAGTACTTCCGAACCGCGGTAATAATCGTCGATCGCTGACCAGTCCGCGATTACAAAAACCAGTGGGGAACCACTGGCCTGGGCGACATGCTCAGCTGCGCGTATCCTCGCGTCTGGCATTGTTTTGCTTTGCTGTTGTCTTTTGCCAACGGCAGTGTGAGACAAGTGCTCTTCGATGTCGACACCCTTCCTGTGTTGTTAACCGACAAGCTTTCGCACAAACAGGTCTGCATAAGCGTCGTAACCGGGCAACCCGGTTCCCATGCCGACCGCCTTTCCGCTTCGCTGGTTTTGCTGCACAAGGAACGCGTCAGGTGGGTCAAGATCCGAACGAACTGCGTCGGCAGCAACGCTTCCCGCCTGGATACCGAACAATTCCAGGTAAAGAACAACACCCTACTGCAGAAATGCACAACCTTTTCGCTATTGCCATCCGCACCACTGTTATTTTTTGAATTACGGCCGCCAGTGAGTTCAAGATATTTTTATTTTTTTGCATTGCCTCTGTTTCCATGCAGAGCCTAGCCCAGTGGTTCTTAACCTTTTTTACATATCTTACCCTTTTATCAAACTACATTACCAGATTTACCACCAAAACATTGAATGATGCTCATTTCTTAAAAATATGAAATTGACCAACTCTTGCGTTTAGAATGGTTTATAAAAACTTACATTTTCTGCAGTACATGGTTCAGTAAATTTACCCCCTTGGCAGATGAAATTTACTCCCAGGGGTAAGTTTACCCCAGGTTAAGAACCACTAGCCTAGCCTGTTTCCACACGTCTTTGGCCGTCTTTCCACTAAGTATCCTCATGCAGCAGACAAAGAGTTTTGATGCGCGACCGACACAACTTATATTTTAAATAACATGTGCACGGCCGTATAAATATTATCGCATGCACGACCGCAAGGTTTTGAACCCTTAACCAACTGCTTTGCAGCTGCATAAGAAGGTTATTGGGGCGGCATTAGCTCAGTGATAAAGTGTCCGCCTCGCAGTTGGAAGGTTGGGTGTTCGATCCACAGCCACTGAGTGAATTGCCGTAGCGCTCCTTGGGCAAGAGCGTTCACCTCAATCGCCCCA
>JGI24158J21664_10005973_pt1 | contig 15988 bp, 6 predicted proteins | sample Ectturendosymbi3_FD_21664 | JGI IMG/M metagenome (IMG submission 21664)
GGAGTTATTCACCGTCCTGTGTTGCATTTGCACGCCATACTTGTTTTCTGTGCGGTATTGTGAAATCGTTCTTGCAGATAGACTATACTGCAAAACGTTCCTTTGATTTGTTTGTGCTTCAATATTGCAAAACGACCACTACGGTAAAGCCAGGCACAGGACTATAACCGCAATCAGTCATTGCCAGCATTCGCACAACGTAATTCATTCGTTTCGATCTTCAACAAAGTAGAAAACACTTTGCTGCTTAATTTTTGCTTAGCAATGTTTGCAGTATTTTCAACGTTTTGCGAATAGAATGTTGGTCTTGCCACAACGTGCACAAATCAAACCTATGAACCAGATGAAAATTTTGTCTAGGCAGACACAATTCAAAATAAATGGAAATTTGTAATTGCAAATGTAAGGCGGGGTTGCAAATTGTGACGTTATATTTGAAGAGGGGTTAACTACATGTGACGAAATATGACAAGGGGGGGAGGGGGTAGATTTTTGCCCAAAATAGTGTGACGTCATTTATGGACGGCCCCATATCACAGTACATCACATTATTACCACAAAACAATTCGTAGCTGCACATTGATTAAGCAGTACTTCCAACAATGATAACTTCACAATATTGAATCAAAGCTGCATTATTATAAAAAAAAGCAATTCAAAGCTGCTTTTACTAAGTAGGCGTAGAAAAGCATAAGAGCAACAAATGGAGCCTTGAAAACTTCACAGCATGAAAAAACCTGAAACATGAAAACTTCACGGTATCAACTCACATCATTTATAGCTACATTTTTTGTTGTAGCTGAAAAACACTCACCAGCATTACCAATTTGATATTCACAAAAGTCAGGGTAAGTCAGAATGGTGGGTTACCACCACATGTTCCAATTTTACAATATTTCGAAGTCTACCCAAATTTGAATGAGGTTGTTTCAATTAACCCAAATTAGATTTGGGCTGTTGCAATTTACCCAGATGTTTATAACATATGTAAATCTGAATGAACCTCTTCTACTTCAACCAGATCTTTCAAATAGTACCCAAGTTTGAATGTTTCAATTACCTAGATTAGATTGAGTCTGTTGGAATTTGCCCAAATGTCTCTGGTTGTATACAAATTTCAATGAAGCTCTTGCATATTACCCAAATTGGAATGAAATTGTTCAAAGTTACCCAAATTTGAAGGAAGCTGTTCCACTTGGCCCAAATTTGACTGGAGCTTATGCTGTTTGCTGAAAGTTGATTAAGTCTGTTGGAATTTAATTTACCCAAATTTTTTTCCAATATTTCTAATTTCACACAAACTTGAATGAAGTTGTTCTAATTTGCTCTAATTTGATTGAGGTTGTTGAAATTTACCTAAATGATTCTAATTTTATCTAAATTTGACCAGGCCCGTAGCCAGGTTTCAAGATTTGGTGGGGCACAATACATTTTTAGGGGGCACGATTTTTGCTTTTACTATATGTTTAAAACAAATTTTTCTGGGCGCAACAAAATTTGGGGGACACAAAAGAAATTTAATGCCCCCCCCTGGCTACGGGCCTGAATTTGACTAAAGCTCTTATTAGCTCATTTAGATGTTTCTAAATGTATTCGAATTTCAATGGAGCTCTTCTATATAGCCCAACTTTGACTATGACTGTTTGAAGTTACCCACAATTGAATGAAGCTGTTATAAATTGCTAAATTTAATTTGGCTGATGGATTTTACCCAAAGCGGGCGTGAAAATGAATGAGTTAATTAATTAAATTTGAATTTATTCCAATTAAAATTTTGTAATTTATCAATTCAATTTGAAATTTATTACATGATTAAGAGTAATACTGTAGTAATTTGATGTATTCAGCACAAGTAATTGTAATGTATTTGAAAAACATGAAGACTTTTTTATAATTGTAATTAAACTGATTTAATGTAATTGATCCGACTCTCCTTGGGATAAATTTTTCGTAAAAATTGTACTATTTTTTAAAGGTTTTGCGTCGTGAAGAATTTTGCATGTTTGCGACTCCGGGAAGCTTGTGATAAAAATCTATACTTCCTTCCAAGAAAGGAATTGCTCTCAAAAATGTCATTCGTGCTCTTGATCATGTTTGAATTATAGTTGCAACCTGATTTAGTATTCAGTACTTGGCTGGTTTGGAGGAAGCTGTTACGGCCAGAGTGCTCGACGCTTTTCAGCAAAGCTTCTTAGACATTTAGTTAGAAACACAGTTTTACTTTGAAATGCTACCTACAGGTTTTGCACGTGCCTGTGCTCATGGGCAGGGCTGTGGAGCTGTCGTATAAATGACACAGCTCCGGCTCAGGAGCTCTTTTCATCAACATGGCTCCAGCGCCGGAGCTCTTGGTTTTTATGTGTAGCTCCGGCTCCGTAGCTCTCTTTTTTCATAGCATGGCTCAGGCTCTGGTTTCCGTTGGTTTTCACACATTAATATTTTCAATTGTCTTGGTTTGTCTCAAGTTGAATAGAAAATGAATTATAACAAGTACACATAACTAAGAGAATGTACCAAACTTTTTTGAGTAATTTAATCTGGTAGCTTTTTTACCAGCAGCGCTCTTACCATGAGGAAATCTGCGAAAAAACAACAATCACAGGCTAAGACGATTCAGTAGCTCAAGGTAACGGAAATATAAACAACTTCTGGAAAGGCAGTTGCTGGTTTTGCGGTCAGTTCCGGAGGACCTTTTTTTGTTTCTTATGACCAGAATAAAAAGAATGGCTGTTTGGAAAACTACATATGTATCTGACCATTTGAACACAGATCAGTCCCATGTGACCAAGTGTTTTGGACTCGTTGCATGCTTTGCCTGCTGCAGTTTTGGCGATTCCAGCTAACAGCGCTGCCCGGGCAAACCAAGCAAAGAGTGCAAAACACTCAGTTGATTACCTCTCTCATGTGTTCCATCTAATGTGCACACATTTGCATCAACAAAAATTCTAAGATGTGTTTGACGTCCTTTGTTCAAAAAAATGGTATGACTTCTCTCTAGCACGAAATTTGCCTTCGGCTTTTTTAAAATAGCGGAAAACTTCTGAACTTTTATCTTTTGCACTAACAATAAGCAGTGATAAATCACAAAGTAAAGCACAATTTAACCTGCAAAGCTTAGGAGATAATAAAATTGGTTANCGTGCTCAAAACATAAAATTNATTTTCACAGATGAAAACTTCAAGAAAAGTTCACGTTTGTGGACTTTGCTTTTTTATACCCTCCTGACAATGTACTGCTATGCAAAACAATGTTAGATCGCTACCAATTAGTTACAACTTTCGTTTTATGCTGCTGCTGGTACGTAAAGTTTCTTAGTGAATTTTGCCAGCAATCTAGTAAACCTTGCTAGTAAGCCTAACGGTTTTTAATAAAAATTCCTACTTTATAATTTCGTGCCGTGCATTTCAAGCTTAAAATTTGCAGTGGCATCATATCTTAATCATACTCGTTGCTAACAGCATGATTACACAGCTACAAAAGCTATGGATTATATATTATATACCTGCTCAATACAGCTCAGTTCTTTTTAGATCGCTACACTACAATAGAGTACAGACCCGGTTTGATCATTGTGACTAGAAAGTAAGAGGTTGTGGCATTTAACGTTTTTTTTAGTTCTACAACAGTGGTTCTCAACCATTTCAATGAAGATAGCCAAATCCAGACCTACGAGTTTCTAGAGAGCCGCACTGAAAAAAATTAACACAAGTCAATTGACACGTTTTTATATTGCACCAACGAAGTCTGTTACACAAAATATTAGAGGTGTTACTGAAAGACTGCTAAAAGCCGCACAAAGGATGCTTGGGGAGCTGCCCGCGGCTCTTAGAAGAGTGTTTGAGAACCATTGTTCTACAAGTAACACCAATTCTACTAGCTACAATGCCACAACCTTAGCGATGAGCTGGCTCCACGCAAAATGCCCAGCTCCGGGTCCGGCTCCGCCGCCCTGTGTAAAAAGGTGCCGATATATTTGTTCTGCAGACGCTTATGTTGCCTGTGGCGAGTGGATGGGCGTGAAACCAAAACTGCACCTCAAATGAAAACCCTGGTTCTAACAAATGACCACGCAGTAATATTCAAATGTGACGAGCTTCTATGGTAACTCTGCGTCATAATCGTTTTGGTGATGTATATTTTGCCTTTGCAGACGTTTTATAACCATAAACGATTGCCAGAAAAAAATTCAGCTGATAACATTGTAACCTAACAACAACATTGACCGCTAACAGTGGCGATTCTAGAATTTAAAAAGTGGGGAGCCACTGCTGTGCCAAGGAAAAAGTAAGAGGGCAACATAAATATCTATCCTGCATGGTGATTTTCTGTTGTTTTGAAGATTAATTTGCTGTGGTTAACACTATCAAACCCAACATAGACTTGTGAAAATTGTTAAATATGACCTAGCGCAGGGGTCACCAACGTGGTGCCCGTGGGCACCAGGTCGCCCGCAAGCACCAAGTAGGTCGTCCGCGGGCCTGTTCTAAAAATAACATTAGCATGATCAATGTCTTCACATTAACGAATACCAATACTAAAATAATTGAAAGTAACTTGAGAAAAATTTTTATTTCAGAAGTGTGTATCAAACTAGTAGCCATTCGCATTAATCGGTACACAAGAAGTAGCTCGCAGTTTCAAAAAGGTTGGTGACCCCTGTCCTAGCGGTATTATTAACAAGAGACAACTAAATGCCACTAGACGTAATCGCACACTTGGACTGCTATGTCGAATATTCTGTGCGAACTATGCAAGTTAGCACACCATTTTCCGTACACAGTTATGCCGGCCCCACATGAAGGAAAATTGCTGCACGAAAGTGAAAATAGTTCTTATGAAAGCGAAATGTTGGAAACAAGGCCAGAAAAAGACCAAATGAAATTTTTAGGCCAACCAACTTGAAAAAGGCCAGATTTCTTAAATTTGCCCTAAAAAAGATCAACCTGGCAACCCTGCTGCACGCAACTTCAAATGGCCACCAGCATCGAACCAATCACGATACCCCAACAAACATGATAAAGGATGAAGAAACTGCAGTGCATCTGAATACTCTGTTCACTATTGTCGAACAGATATTTTTAGCAGTCTAGAATGTTCTAATAATATCCATCACCGGTGGGCGGCAGGTTACTCCATTTGTAATTGGCGTCCATCTGCTTAGTCAGGACATTTTTCGTCTTTCGCTCATGATGCCACCAGTGGCGTAGCCAGCGCAAAAGTTTTTTGGGGGTAAAAAATTTGGTGGGGGCAAAATATTTGACTTTAGGAGAGCAAGAGTATTTTGTTTAGAGCACCGCTTCTCAAAGCACAAAATGACTGGATATGCTAAAAATTTGGGGTCATGGACCCCTGGCTACGCCTATGAATGACACCCAAGTTTTTTGTCTCCCTTCACCCATAAAACCTGGCAAAGTGTCAGTTACTGGTTAATTTTGTTGCTGTATTCATAGAGTGTCTCCAAACGTTTTGTCAGAGGGTTACAAAAGCTACTGCTAGGATCATTTTTATGACCTAAAAAACTTGATAATATAACTTTATTTTTCAGAAGATATGACTTTATATGACGAAGCAAAAATGACTGAGCTACAACATACATCTGCTGTACAAAGAAGCATCACCAGCGAAATAGGCATAAGAGATGGTAGCCCCATGGTTTGTTGAAGCCCCACTAAAATAAACAGCCCAAAACAAGCAAAATTTGAAAACATGCATGGATATTGGTTTATTTCTTTGGGACAACAAGAACATGCATGTTTAGGCAGTGCATTACATTCCATCTAAATAACTGGGTTCACTTACATCTTTGCCAACATTTGCAGGGTGCCCAAGTGGGTTCAATTCGTAGGATGTAGCTGAGACCTAGGGATATAGTAGCTTTACCTGATATATTGAGATTGTTTTAATGGTTTCCTTATTGATTTAGGTTGAAAATATGCAATATATTACTTTATGATCTAACCTGGAAAATATGACTATTTATCACTTTATAACTTTTGTTATAGACTTGGTAGAGGTGCAATTTTTGTTTTAAAATTCGTTTCATAGCTTCCTAAAGCACGGAAAAAGATATGACTTTTTCGACTTTAAATGGCCCTAGCTATTACACAACAGTTCGAGGGCCGGACATCGTGGGTAATGTGATTGTTTCGGAATAGGTTACATTCTATCAAATCAGCGAATTTTTCGTAAATATAAATTTTTTTCATTATTGATAACATGCTTTTTCGCGGGCCGTATGTGGCCCGCGTTCCGTAGTGTGGAGGCCCATGCTGCAGTATAATGTTAATTGTCAAAATGCAGACACCATGAAATCAAAGTTTGCGTATACAAGGGTTTCTCAACCTGTGGGCCACGGAAAAATTTTTGACGGGCAATGGCCTGGTATTGAAATTGAGTAGGCTTGCGTTTTGCAAGATGAACCTCGAAAACAGGGACTCTTGCTGCCATGAAAANGAAATCTAGAAGCAGATTTAATGCGGAAGATGACTTGATCTGTGCATTATCATGTTTTGAGCCTCACATATCTTTGCTTTGTAACAACAAACAGGCTCAGCCTTTGCATTTATTGTAGGGCACGTTGCATTATTAAATGTTGTTTTTAGTTGTTTTTGTTTCTGCTCTTTGCATTTGCAATAGTTGTGGCACTGCAGAAGTTATTTAGTCGGTAGGCCAGGAACCCTCTGTTTATTAACTGGGCCACATGCTTTAAAAGGTTGAGAAGCCCTGGCTTATACGTACTGTACAGGCACTGGCGTGACAGACGAGATGTTTGAGAAGGATCCCACTTCCACTGGCGCTACAAAACGTTGCGACATTCAGACCAGCCACTGGAGTGTTTGTGAATTTTCACGGCAAGGGAATGGGTTTGTTAGCGCAAAATAAATACTTCAGTAGCAATACCTCGATTCAGAAAAAATGGTTGACTGTTTTTCGTCATAAAGATTAAGTTCGCAAGAAAAAATCCGACGAAGAAACCAGGGCAGAGGCAAATTTTTCAGATCTAACTATTTTTACCAACTTGAAAAAATCGTTCCCGCAAGCCTTTTTAGTATATTGCCCTACTGACTTGACAACTTTTTAACTGACTTCCAACGAAAAAAGTTATCGGGGAAGATTTATTTTATGCTGTAGTATCAGCACGTAGTCACGAACGCAAAACAATTATTCCGTGAACTGTGAGAACGATGAAATGAAATTTGCTTCCGTATGTGACAACCGCAGTCAGACATTCTAAATCCTACTGCTAAAAAACCATCGACATGACGAAATTCCGATTTCTTAGTTGTAGCTTTCTGAATCAAGCAATTATGAATCGAATTGTGTCGTCACAGACCCTTGTTTCACAAAGTGATGCATCATTTTTTGTGCTGCACCAATTCTTTTGGCTGAAAATGTCTGTGCCCACGTAAGTAGTCAGCGTGAGAACTTAGCCAGTATGTTTCGCAGGCCCTTAAGTTCTTTCTGGAAGATCAGTGAACCAGCTGAAAAAGCAATTGCAGCGTTGCCTGGTCCATGTCAATCAGCGATCTCCATGAGGGGACCACCCTTGGCTAATATTATGAGAAAACCGTTTAGTTTGCTATGCAAGGAGGCCACCCGGAATGTTGGGAAAATCTTTATCGGTCAGCATCACGCTGCGGTCACAGTCAGCTTACGGAGCAATGGTAAGCATCATTTTGTGGTGAAATATCAAGTCTTATTGCATGCAGTCGTCAGACTCACTTCCTAATTTCAAGTGTATTACTGAGCAACTTTTATTGATTCTTCTAATTCTATCCTTAATGTGTTCATGGCTGCAGAATGTTTTAGAATTCGTGCAACAGAAGCAGTTTTTGTTACCCCCTTGCTTTCTTCAGAGTTTAGGCACACTTGACCTCTACCAGCAATAGTTGATGTGAACATAATCTCATCTCCGTGCTGCAAGTCAGACTAACTGCAAAGTTTGACAGCTTCTAACCAGATCTAGTGCCATTAATTTCGCTTCGCACTAACAGCAGTATACTGCATTTAGCTGCTGCCAGCACGGGTTGTGATATTTGAAGAAACTAGTTGAAGTCTACTGATCAGCAATCTATGTAAAAATAGATACCTGTCTTCATGTCTACTCTACTAAACCTCAACGTTAAACCGTACTAAATAAATGAGTTTCACTGAGGCAGCTGCGTCAATGTACAGGTCAGTACACTTGCTCGTACAGTGATTTCTGCTGTTGTGAGTAAACTTCTCATGACAGCTGACGGGTATGCCGCAAAGCTGCGGCTCACGACGAAGGCCGACACTGAGTGCACAAACCTCGCCTTGAACTTGCGATGCCAGTTCTATGTTGTAATTTCTGTATAGTTTCATTCGTAGAAACATACAAACAACTCAGCTTGAAATGCCCGATGTTTTGCGACAAAAATATTGCAAATCGATCAGCGACATTGGCGATCCGCTGCAACATTTCCGTGCGACGTAATAGCAGCTATAGCTTTCTTCACTCCTACCGTACTTCACATTTAAACACATGTACAAGCAGAATTCAAGACTTAAGTTAATCAGTTCTAGAAGTCCGTCGGAGTCATTTTGAAAAATTGAATAAGATTAACTTTTTTTCGATTTCGTTAGGCTTTTTCCTGAGATTCACAGCCCGTTTCTTGGACGCCTCCTGAACCTGCTCAGCTGTCATTATACATTTTCGGGGTTTTAAATCTGCATGGTTTTCTACTAGAATTTGAAGAACTCGTTTCTCCTCGAATTTTTCTTAGTTTTTTTAAGTATGGGTCTTCCAAAAAAACAGATGTTGGAAGCCCTGAATGGAAAAATAACCTTTAAACCAGGGAAAGCCCTGCGGATGAGCGTGGCTGTGTATCTCTTTTTTCGTCTGGAAAGAAACCAGTTCCAATTTCTCTTTTAGCAACTGGTTTCAGAGAGGGATTCAGAAAAGGGCCAACTAGAAAATTATTCACGCCCGGTCCTTTGATGGTTACCGATCGCGTGAAGAGAGCTATGCTGCCCGATGTCGGAGCAAGACACGCTGACTTCGAGCATATTGTCAAGTGAGTGCAAACACCGTAATGCTTCTTTCGTACCTGAATTTTTACTCATGGTGTGGACATAATCTACAGTGACGATCTGTTCTCTCTCACTTGTACAATTTTGTTCGAGTGTTTAGAACCGTTTTACAAAGTTTTTGGAACATTTTCAGCTTTTTTTGCCAGATCGATTATTTCATGCGAACAAGCGAGATGATAAAGTTGGCTGTAACATGCATTCCACAAGCTAGTTGCACTCCCAGTCCGTAACAAGAATCAACGCAAGAAATAAATATAAAGTACTGACATAGTTTGTGACACTTGCATAGTCAGCACGTGTGTTTTGTAGAGTCCACTGATAACCCGTGACCGATTCCATTCCTGATTTTGAAATGAAGCCTATACCTCCCTGCGAAGGCCGGTAAGCGGCTGTCGAGATATACTTTTGATTACGTATAGCAGGTGCTTGGAACGATGGAATAGCTAAAACGAGTAAACGTTTCAATAACTTTAGCAAATATTTTCGTCAAACCGAAGGCTTTAGAAACGTTGGCGATGACAGCCAGGATTGTGGAATACCAAAAACGCCCTAGCTAGGCACTAGGCAGCAGTAATTCAGCATTAAAAAAGTGTAGGGTATAATGATAAAGAACGCAGCAAGCACGATAAACACTCAATCACGACCAGAGTTGTAAATGGACCTCATTTCGCAGGCCGAACCTGACCCGAGCCCGACATTTATTTTTGAAGCCTGATTTAGGCCCGAAAGCCAAATTTACCGATTGAGTCAAGATATGTGCAACGGCGAGGTATTGGTAACGTAGCAAAGTCGACATGACTAAATAATTCACAACTAATAATTTTTGTTAAAGATCTAATCAACTCGATTGCTTCAACAGTAACTGGCGACAAAAGTGTCCGTCGTTGCGAAAAAATGTGTATGCAGGCCCGAAATCTGCCCGAAACATTTTGACAAACTTAAGCCCGAACCCGGCCCGACCCGAAAAGCCCGGCACCACTTGTAACACTGATTACAACAAGAAGAGCAGAACCCGAGAGTGGCAAATTAAACTAGCGGCTAAATGCAAAGAACCCTGATGTACTGCAAATGAAAACTGATAAATCGAAGTTATTTTCAGAGAACAATTCCAAGCTTTCACAGTNCCAGTGGCGTAGCCAGCCCAATAATTTGGGGGGGGGCAAAACATTGGTGGGGGCGCAAAATGTTTGATATTAGGCGAATAACCCTATTTTGTTTGGAAAAACGCCTCTCAAAGCACAAAATGACTATATTTTCTAAAAATTTGGGGGTGGCCATGGTCCCTTTGCCCCCCCTGGCTACGCCTATGCACAGTCTATTTTGTTGCCATATTCAATAGCATATTGGGTAAACGCGTTCAATACGTTTGCACGTGGTATGAATTAATAGTAGGAAATAAATTCACAGAAGGCTGTTAATTCAAGTACAACTTACAGATATCTTGTATGGGATGAACTTAACGACTGACGAATCCATTATGCGATTGTGTATGAGATGTTATATGCGTATATAATCATAAGTCAAACTTCGTAGCACTTCTTCCAAACTTTTTAAATCGGCCGCTCTTTTCTTCCAACATGCTTTTATTGGTTGGTCTGCTGAGAAAGCACATTAAATGAAAGCCTATACAATTTTCTAAACAAACCGACGTTAGCTAACATGAGATTTATCGCATTTTCTGCTAAAAACAAAAAAGGTTTACGGTAATGTCAAGAATGAATCGTTGTACAATCAAATGAAAAAGAATCACAAGACTCAAAACTAAAGTTCTGCAGAGAGATTTCGCAACTGTAGAAAAGTGACAGTGTTCCGTACAATCGAACCACATATTTTTACAGCATTTCATAGCAGTAGATCAAACGCACGCATCTCCACCAAAAGTTTGTGTGTATTTTGAAGGCTTGCGACATTTGAAAGTACGTCATCAGGGTGAGAATTTTGCGCCTTTGAACCTGCAGCCTAAATGCAAGGATTTTCTTAACTGCATTGTTCCTGGATCATTTTTCAGTCATAGACCGAAATGTTTTTTAAATGACCGGAAAAATTGCTTCATTTCGGTCAGAATGTCTGAAAATATTGGCTACTGAACACTGTTATGGCGAGTTTTAATGCAAATGTGAGACAAATGACCGAAATGTTTTGAGTGACCAAAATGTCTCAGTAAAAAATGACCGAAAAGCCTCAGCGAAAAAAACATCATTGTACGCATTTCTAATTTGCTGATTACGTAATTTGTGATATGTACGTGCTATTTGCAAAAACCTAGAATACATTGCCAAAAGTCTTTGTTACATTTTGGTTTGATACGCTGCATCTACCGCAGTTTTGTTGCTGTATGTTTGGTACCTTCAAGCTTAATAAAGTGCTCTTTTGCGTCAGACGTGTAAGAAAAACCTTGCTGCGAATCGCCAAAGTCAGTCCTGACAAATATACTGTGATTCCCATACCTGGAAGTGGAACAGTAGCAACCGAAGCAGCGGTGAAAACAATGTTTGGACCAAAAGATGGAAAGGTACAAATATCACCAGATACATTCTAAAAATTATTTTGCGTTGCACCAACGGTCTCAAACTAAAACTGAACCGAGAGCCAGGCCCGTAGCCACGGGGGGGCATCCGGGGGCAATTTCCCCATAATTTTTTGTGTCTTTGTGCCCCCCCAATTTTGTTGTGCTCTGAAAAATTTGTTTTAAACATATAATAAAAACAAAAATTCCCTCCCCCAAACCTTAAAATCTGGCTACGGGCCTGCCGAGAGCCAAATGAAGACTATTAAAGTAACCCGAGACCCGCATTATGAAACGTTTATGACAATGTTAAAAACGTCAATGAAAGGACTACGTAATCAGAACACAGTGCTCTTCTTTCGATGAAAAGGACCGCATGTTTGAGACCCTGCGTTATACACTAACCAGGGCTGCTATCCACCTGGACTCAAGACTAGGACAACCTGGAAACAAAATATGATGAAAAAGGAACAGAAATTGTTGAATGAAATGTAGGCTATTCGGTTATCAATCATATTTTGCACCAGAAACGATCTGCTTCAGCAAATGCTTTGTCCTTAGAGACTAACTTGTGCGTCTCACTGCAGCTCTTGTCTAAGTGTACATTCACTTATAGGATGGACTTGACTGTCCTTACGCAAAGACTGTTTCTGCCTTTGGTCCACTGCAGCAAAACAAGGTGGAAAATAATCTCCACTAACCCACTGCTGACTGAAAAATAAGACAATAAGCGAAACATAGGATGCACGTNAAAATAAGGACATTTCTTGGAAATAGGGACAAAAAAATTTCAAGACACAAACCTTTAAAATTATGACAAATCTTAGAAATAAGGTNGATATATGGCAGCCCTGAATTTAATTAAATACCGACTGCTGACCGCACTGAAGTTTACTGTTGAAAAGGATTTGATTTTATTGTTGCAAGCAAAAATAAATAAGTTGGCAAACTTTTACCTTAATTATTTTTACAAAAGTTTCATCACAATGTTTGAAAGAAGCTGAACCTTTAAGATTAAGATCTAGCGAAAGGAATCTTTTCACAGCCAATAATATAATCAACAAATTGTGATGTTTACAAAGTAAATATTTCGTCTACTGAGCAGGCACCTTCAGCTCTTTTTGGATTCTTTTACTGCCCTGAGCCTAAGTTTCAATTGCCTTGTACACTTGCACTATAGATATCTGTATGAAATCTTTTTGACTCGCCTAATAAGGGGAAAATCTCTTGAGGAGAACACAATTGCTCCATTTATACCTGAAACCACGGTAATTTTTTATCGCATTTAGTGTTTCTTACATGCTTTGCTTGATCCATTTTAATCGGAGGTTTATGCAACAATTCCGAGAGTGTTAGTTGTAACTTATTTCTTATTTTAGCAGATCAGATGTGAGAGGCAAATGTAACAACAACATTGCACCTGCCTTGCGATTCATTCATATGGCAGCTTGGTATTAGGATTGGAAGTTCAAGAAACATAGCTTCCTTGCTGAAAACTGGAAGTTCAGTTTTTTATCAGATTTCTGTTGGTTCTACACCTTTGAAAATAGCCTGCACAGTTCAACACTCGCAGTGCATTTCCAGTAACTTTTGTGCATTCGGCTCAAAGCAGCTTTTGTTCAGAATGTCCTCTTACTCCGGTGCTGGCGCAGCCATCACTTTTGTAATTTATCCCCGGTTACTTCATGCAATGAATTATCCAGCACATGAAAATAAATCCTTGACTGCCGACAATGATGGCAGATCGAAGTAGCTAATGAAAAATTGCTGATCACCTTTCTTGTCCAAGGTGCCTTTTGCCAAGCGATATTCTTTAGGCCAGGCATGCTTGGAAGAATACGCGTAAGCTGCAGGATGTTATGGTATGCAACTCATTCTTTCCGATGTATTTAAGGATTTTCGAAAAATAGGGCCATACCGGTGTTTCTTGCTTTTGATAAAAATAGGGTTTTACCTAATGTGATCCTTGGTCAATATTGTCATCGATTTTTGCCTCTCCTAAAACAAGTAAAAACCTCATTGCTTGCCCAATAATCATTTTCAAATACGTCAACCATTTTGTTCTTAAATTTTACTGTTGCCTTTTACCCTGAAATGCGTTATTTAGCAAGGAAGCTCGCAGTAATTATAAAAATGTTTTGTTTCTGGTGAGATCAAAGTTTTGTTCAGTGCCACTTCGCCGACTGTGCGTTGACCTCTGTTCTCCTTATTTACTGCAGTAAAACATTCTATTTTTTTCATTGTACGATTCCCTCTCGTTGCTTAAAGAACTAACGACATTCACTGATTAGGTTTTAGTTGTCCAAAATGGGAAGTACGGGAAGAGGATAGCGGATATTTGCTGTTTGGCTGGAATCGACGTCACATCGATTCCCCCCGACTTGGAGCTGGTAAAACAGTGCATAGAAATGTACCCGCACGTGGCAGGGGTCATAGCAGTGCACTGTGAAACGGCTTCCGGGATCATCAACAACGTCGCAAGAATTGGCCAGATCGTCAAGCAGGCGAACCCGAGTAGGAAAGCAGTTAAAACATACGTAAATATATGTCGCGTGTAACTTTTCATTTTTGGGTGGTTATAACTAACACCAAATGCTGTAGGTAACGTGGGTACAAAAGCCTTTACGTTTTTTAACAAATTTTGACGTGTTTAGCTTAATATGAATAGAAAAAAAATGCTGTGGAGCGCTGGGACAACATCTAGCTGCGCTTTCGATGCGTGCTTAGTCCATTGCCGGCGAAGAGCAACATCAGTGCTTTTAAACTTCCTACTCAATGTCATTGCCAGACACCTTGATTGGTAGCACTCTTGGAGAGTTTATATATATACCTCCTTGCATTTACGGACTTTCAGGCGAATCGCCATGTTTGTGTAAAAAGAATGAATCACCGTGTTAAGCCATGATTGAAAACCTCGATTACGTCGATATAGTTTCGAATACTGTCTGGTTTAAACGATACCAAGCCGGGTTCCAGAAACAATAAGCCAAGGGTGTCCAAAGTGGCCCGTGAGCACATTTTACGTGGCCTCGGCTTTGGTTTCAGATTGTGTTGTGCGGTTCGCCAAAGCCTGGATTAAGTTTCTGTGACAGAGCTAGCTCGTTTTTTCGGTACTTAAATGTATCCCGCTGTGTTTTGATGTGCTAAGAGCGAATAGAAGCACGAAAGCCGTCGTAAAGGAGTGTTTCTGCTTCCATCCCTGAAGCGAAATGCTTGGACTATGCTAACTAATGTTGGAAGGGAATGCTGACCTGCGGGCTTCTTTACATAGTCATATTTTGCCCTTTTTTAAAAAGGTTTGGACACTCCTGAAATAAGTTGATATAATTTTCACCTGCGTGTATTCCTCTTTATATTTATTTCTCTTAACGACAAGATGTGTTTTTTTCTGCAGACGTCGTTTACGTGGTTGATGCAAACACCAGCTTCGGAGGCATACCACTAGACATGCGCAACATAGACATTCTGACAGGCAGTGCGTACAAATGCTTGCAAGGCGTTCCTGGCATCGCCTATGTCATTGCCAGCGAGCAACTGATACTCATGTAAGATGCTTTTATGTCTATGTACATTCGAGCTGATAAACAGGAATGGTTGCTGTTGTTTATGCGTGAAGTGCCTAACAAAGGCAAAGAATGCATAAAAATTACTTTTTCGAAAACAGGAAAGAAACGCAGACATCTGCTTGAACTGAAGGGAAGTGCCTTATAATAGTGTTAATAACGTGATCTCGTAAACAACTGGTCTTTCCAAAATTTTATTTTGGTCGTAACCTTACGCACAAAGACAGCGTGTATTAGTTCTCTACAATAAGTTAGCACAAGAAAATCATTTTTAGAACTAGTAGCTGTGGTGGAAGCAAACATAACATTTATTAGCAATTAAAAAAGTTTGTTTTGAAGCTTCGGTTCAATCAACAGTATAAGCGCAAGTGAAAACGGAAGAACAAAAGTCATAAAGAATTTGTAAATCTTGACATTTAGGCTGAATTAGTAGAATTAAGTACATTATAGTACCTTTTAAATATCGCGACTTCATAGAATTTTTCAGCACGCACTTGGCAATCTGCCTATTCTGCCACCACGCACGTTTCACGCATCAACAGTTCTGCAACCAGCTCGCATTTGCTAGAAAATTGATTTATGGAGACTGGAAGACGATCAGCGCAAACACTTGGGGCAACTTAAGGAACTGAAATTACGATAAATCGTCGAGTACGGTTTTTGAAGAATAACAGATACAAACTAAGAATTCTACCAGCGCGGCTAAACTGCAAAAGCGACTTCAACATAAGTAAGTCAAGCGCTCAGCTTAACAACTATAGCCTAGCGCCGGGCTACTCAACTGGCGGACCGCGGTCCGAGTCCGGACCTTTCAAGTGTTCGATCTGGACCGCGTCCGGGTAGTGATTTTGGCTACATTCGCGC
>JGI24158J21664_10005974_pt1 | contig 15987 bp, 12 predicted proteins | sample Ectturendosymbi3_FD_21664 | JGI IMG/M metagenome (IMG submission 21664)
AAGGGACTGCTGCGAATTAAAAGCAAAGGGCAAAGCATATACCGTATTTTCGGGACCATAAGACGCACCGGATTACAAGGCGCAGTATCAAAAATTGAATGTTAGCAGCTTTTTTTCATACATGAACCGCACCGGATGATAAGGCGCATTAAGTGAAACAAAACTTAGATAAGTCAAACTGTAGTCATCTCTCACCCAATAACTCCCGAGTGCCGGAGTCGCCAGTGGGAGTTTCATCTGAAATTGCATACCAGAGATTTAATCTGTCACACATGCCTAATCCGTTGACACGAATAGAGTAAAATAAAAGTTGTACGCGTGTTTCAATCGGTGTGCACCAAGGACAAGGTAACCCGGAGCCCCGCAGAGTAATATGATCTGTGGTGTGTGCTAGCTACTCTCGGACGTTGCTCATTGCAATTGTTGTTGGTTTATTACGCAACATGATGGTCTGTTTACAAAAAAATCGTTAACTGGCAATTCAATAAACAGCACCATTTACCACATACAATTGGTTCTCGATGAGAAAGCACAACCAGATTCATACATTTTGCGCACCGCATTATAAGGCGCACTTTTGATTTTTGAGAAAATTATAGAATTTTAAATGCGCCTTATGGTCCGAAAAATACGGTATGCACATGAACGTCAACAGATATTTTTCCATGGGAGGGCAACGTCGACATTTTACTTATCGTTTGTAACTTGCTGATGATGCAGTGCAGATGGATGTTCACAAAGCCCTTCAAACTTTTTGTAACACAAAGAAAATATCCCATGTTACTTCAACACACAAAAATTGCGCTTCGTAGCCTATAGTGTGTTATTGCAGCATACCCAGCAATAGCAGGGTATGTTACAATAACACACTATAGGTTATCTGAAGATTTTCAAAATATACTCTTTTCAAAGAAGCATTGCCATGGTCTTTAACGATAGAATCATTGCCATGACGTTTTTAATGAAGTCAGTAATCATGTCTTTATTTTACCCGGCAGGTCTTGTGAGTCATAACAACTAAACTTAACGATCGAAGCCTATTCCCACGGCCACGAGTCGGCATAGCATGGGCGTCGAGTACGAGAGTACGGGAGTATGCCGAACTCTCGCTAGTTTTCCGTTTTTTATTGGGCAGTTCTTTGTTAACAACTACTAAGACATTATTCTGAAGTTTCTTGAAACGTTTTCGACTAAATATGGAATAGAATACTTTGAAAACATGGAATAGAGTACGAAACAGTGTCACTGGTTAGCGAACAATAATGTTAAATATATGTCGTCTGTAATCATGTGGTTCTGCCTCCAACGCCAATGCAACGCGTCCTGCTAAGAAAGTGTCTGTAACCCTGTGATTCTGCCTGCTCTAATGCCGTTGTACAAAGTTCTGTTTTGTCCATTTTTATCGATCTGAGTTGTGCAGAGAGTGTGTGTTTGAACTATGGAGTTCGTGTCTGGAAATTATCTCTGATCGACAATGACTAAACGTATAGGTTGAATTCTTGCTGTTCACTAAATATTCATTCCACTGTGACAGACCAACATAATGTTGAACGATAGATGGATGCTTGGACTGATAAGGCTGCTGTTCGCTTAAAGAATTTTAGGTACTTGTGTGTTTTCAAATTTTTATGATTCCAGTTTAGTCTGTTGTGAATGTGTTATAAAAGTTTTGAAAAAATTATGAACGATCGAATGATTGTGAATCGCCTGTAAAATATACATTAGTGTGGGAGACGCTTTGTGATATTTCAACCGATATTGCAAGGGCAAGTTTTTGCACCTTTTTTTACACCTTCCTAAATACTCAGAATTCATGCAGTACGATGTTTCAAGCTGGTTCCAGGAATTTTTTGTTGCAACTTTTTGCAAATTTTATTTTTTACATGCAACTTTATTCTGTAACTCTTTTCAAGTACTACGGAAAATGAAAAGGTGTGATTTAAAAAACATGTCATAAAACTATTGCAATATAGTTCTGCTCTCTTTGATTTGCATAACCTGGCCAAACATTAGTCCAGAACTATATGCCAAATTGTTAAATTGACAAACAACTTCATGCACTGTGGAGCGAAGTTTTAGCATGGAACACAAACTGTCGGCAAAAAATCGCCATTTTTCCCCAACAAATGTTTGGAAATATTTAGCATTATATGTAAATAAATCGCTTGAGGAAATCACTGTCGTTTAAAATGCTTGCGTATGAATGCAACTTTTTACTGCAACTTCGTTGAAAATAAATGCAAATTTCTCACGATATTATTGCAAAAAAATTGCCCTAGATATTACTTTGCAATTTTTTTCTTACGTCATATTTTGCGACGTCGCGGATTTCGCACGCCCGTATGAATTTCAAACTCGGCGCCTATGCGCCACAGACGTAGTCCAACAAGCCATGCACTATTATACTTGTGAAAGTATCTTGCACAAGCGTAGTTTTATTAAAACATCATCCACAAAAAGTGCTTGTTTCTGGCGTTTTCTCCTGTTCATATTTAAGCCGACAAATAAAAAGTCTCCTTTCATTGAATCGACAAGATCTAAATGTTTTGATAGTGAAGTTCCAAGCTTCTACTTTGGATCAATGCCACCATTTGCTCATAAACTTTCCTGCAAAAGCGTTGGTACACCTCTCAATGTCATAAGTGCACGATCTGCAGTGTGCTTTTTGCAGCCAGTATTACAGTTAAGCAAGAAATCATCGCCCGCCATTACGATTGCGCTCCTTATACAGTGCTGTATTTACAGTAACACACTTCGGATGTACACTTACACAGCACGTTCAATCGAAGCCGAGCAGAGATTTTGCTTTGAGGCACTGACTTACTTCCAAAGTAGGCATTCTACAAAACTTCCGAGCATATGAGAGGTGGAACCCGTTGTCATTTAATTTTCGAGCGTTTAATTCAAATTCACGTAAGTAGTTGATAAATGTTAACGCAAGAGTCTTTCGGATAAGAGAGTAGTTGGTCTCAAAATTGTACCGACCTAAACCCTAGCAACAAAGATATAGAAAGCATCAACAGCTAAAAATAAAATTCATTTTAAGCACACAAAAGACAACCACCCGTCAAGCAACCCTTCAACGAACTCAACCTCATGCTACTTTATATCACCAAGACAGTCACTCTCTAGCCTGCAGTTCAACTGCTTAAGTGCTGTATCACGAGCAAAGATTTGGACGAGGTGAAAATGTTCCTTGCCAAATCGCAAAACCACGCTGTCAATCAACAAGTGCGTTGCAACCAATCACAAACACACGTTACTCAAAATTACCGTCAACAATCGCTGTATTGCGACTGGTAATCGAAAAGAAGTAAGAAAAACACTTGCTGTCCGAAATAAAAACAATGCACAGAGTGGTCAAACACAGGGTCTCCAAACTTTTTTGTCAGAGGGTCGAATAAGCTTTTGTCCGGCCGGACATCTTACGTAATGAGATTGTTTCGAGGTATGCTGCATGCTACCAATCCAATAAATCATATTATTTTTTATAAGCATATTATTTTTTCATTACTGACAAAATGGCTTCGCGGGCCGTAGTTTGGAAACCTCTGGAAAGCGGATAGGTTTTGAGACGGTAGCTTTAAAAAGACGATAGATTTGGCGAAATCTAGCAGGGAAGATAGAGAGAGCTTTATTGTTTCATGTGACGCAGCTAATGAGCACAAGCACTGCTAAAAGCCATCATGCTAAAAAGTAACCAATTTTCAGTGAAATTTAGAACAAATGCAAACACAATGGCAAAAGAACTGATCAGTGTTTAACAACGATTGTCGCTGTGTCATAGAGGATTGGTGAAGGACCATGGGAGGTCGTCTACTCAAACAACTCCGTTTGAGACTTGTTGACAGGTGTTAGGAAACAACGGTTGAAAATATAATAAACGCAGTTAGAAAACAAGCAAACAAACACAGAACACGGCGAGAATGAACAGAGCATGCCTATGTACATACGGGAGTAGATTTAGTCTTTATGAGAAACTTCAGTGCAGTCAAAAAATGTTCAACATCGGTCGAGTTTGATAATATCATCGAATAATTGGTAAAACTGAATGATTTAAGACTGCATGAAGCAGGGCAGGCACAACAACACAATGTTCGCAAAAAAAACAAAGATCACAAAAAAGCAGAAAAGTACAAGTGGAAGCTGATGGTGATGTACATGGGCTGTATTGTGCAAAGGGTTGCACGGCAGCTTAACCAAACTCTTATTGCGGAGATGGGTTTTTTTCAATGCCTAAACAGTCAACTGTTCAAAACAAAGCCACCTCTTGCTTGTGTCCACTCTTACAATGTCACACAATGTTCACTCTTCTGATATACAAAATGTCAAGTCTTCTGAGTAGTATAGTACATTGTCAAAACAAGATTGCAATGTCAATGTCATTTTGTCAAAAGAACAATGTTGTAACGTCAACTCCCTCCTCACAATATAAAATTGTCTGTTATTGCAATACCGATTCTTCTGTTCTCTCCGTATTGCACAAAGGGCTGCACGAATCCTACACAAACCCATAGGCGTAGCCAGGGGGGGCCAAAGGGGTCAAGCACCCCAAATATTAAAAAAATATAGTAATTTTGTGCTTTGAGAGGCGTTTTTCTAAACAAAATAGTGTTATTCGCCTAAAATCAAACATTTTGGCCCCCCCAAATTTTTGGGCTGGCTACACCACTGCACAAACCCCCACCTTCGAGATGTGATTTTTGTAATTAAGCAAAAATATTTTGTTTTTGGAAGGTCTTGATAACTTCTGGAAAGTTACAGCTTTGCGAATATTAGTGTTATAATGCCGAAATGAGCTTGATTGCATGTTACTGTTGTGTGCACATTCTCGCTATTCTGCACATAGTTGAAAGTCGAACCGGGTTCGGACGAAAGTTTGTCAAAACGTTTCGGCACGATTTTGGGCCTGCATACAAAATTTCGAACGACGGACACCGTTCTCGCTACTTGCTGTCGAAGCAATCGAGTTGAATAATTTTAAATAAAAACAATTAATTATGAATATATGGTCATAATTAGTTTGCGACGACACCAACCCTCTGCAGTTTCGCATACCTTGACTCACTCGGTAAAATTGGTTTTCGGGCCTAAACCGGGCTTCAAAAATATATGTGGAGCTCCTGCCGGGTTCGAGATTCAAAATGAGGCCNGTTTATAGCTCTCGTTCTCCAACATCTTAGGATTTGTAAATNCTCACAGCTTTTTCAATNTTCCTTCGACAAATCGGACACATCCTCAGAGCATTCGTGCATTCCAAACAACAGCAGACGTGTGAGCAGGGAATGAAAACAACGTTGGAAACTTTGTCCAAGCAAACCTGCCATAAAATAATAACAGCACAACGTAAGCTACGTGATAATAAAAGCAGGTCAGTGTTTACGTAGATGTATTGTGTGTGACCCTGCGAAATCACATTATCATGCATATAAAATTTAGCTGCATTTCAGGAAAATAAAAACAAACGCTGATGAAACCAAAAGAGGAAGAAGAAACTGAAGGGATTCGGGTACTAATAGAACGGGACAGTTGTGCAATCTCCTCTATTTTCTTTGTTTTTGACAAATGATCAAACAAAAGCAAGGAAGTAGAGAGCGCAGCTTGACTAGAGGATATGAAACGTACTGTACATTCCCGTTCTCAGTGGAAACAATTACTGGACATGGCAAGCGTCTAAATGTATGCTCTGTCACTGCGAGTAGTGCTTATATAACTAAATAAGAAACGAGCTCTAAAAATATAAACAAATATGAAAGAAAGCACGGGTGGTTACACATATAAAGCAAAAAAAAGGACCACCGATGGTCTACTGGGAATTTCTAATGGTCCACAGAGAGTTTCATAAATCCTTGAAACGTTCCTGGTAATTGTAACCTTTGCTGTACAAAAGTCATGCAAATCTAGACTAGTTGTTCATGAGGTGTCAGCATAGCAAAGTGGTATATCGGGAAATTTAAAAACAAGTGGTCCATGGACTTAAAAAGGTTGAGAACCACTGCTGCAAACCTACAGTGTAGAAATTGCGGACAAAATAAAAACACAAACGTTTAACCTTTTATTCAAATATTACCAAAAGGCTTTGCAATAATAACTGAATGGGATGAAGCTCTCAAGGATTAGTTGCTAGGGGTAAAGTCTCAAGTTGGTCCAAGGTCTACGTATACTAAAATTAACATGCCTGTTCAAATTAACCTAACCCTTGAATGTAGTTGTCCCAGGAAATATCGGTAATCGTCGTCAATTTGGATTTTGGAATTCCTGGTTATAGGTTTTTTATTCAACGCCAAACACCGGTGGAATATTATTAAAATGTAAAAGCTGGAAAAATGCTGCGATTTCACAAGATGTCACAACTCGCTCGTTTTTTTGAGGATGTGGGCGTTGAGTAAGGATGTGGGCGCTTTTAAGATAGTGGTTTTAATATCGTATTAGTTTCATGAGTCTCAAACGTTTCTGCTGGTTTAGTTGGTAAGGAAAAGAATGAGTGAGTTGGCCCCAAAAATTGTATCATATTGCTTTTTCCATAAATATCTTGGAAAGCTGGTTTTTCGCTTGAAGATGACACAATTTCCGTTCATAGGAAGGTTTTTAATTTATTTAAAAAAACGGCATCAACTGTCTTTGCAAATTGGTTCATGACAAACTTGGATCTGAAAACAAACAGGCTATTGGAAATATCATCGCACTGGATTGTGTACTGTGAAAGAATACATCAATGTCATCAAACAGAGCCGTCACGCCCTCAGTGCAGCGGTTGATAAGGAAACGTACTACATCATACAACAGGATTTTTTAAGTGGCATGTTGACGTTCATGCTTCGCACTTGTCTCACTGCTTGCAAAACTGCTAGATCTCTTCTTCGAGCTTGGATCAATTGTGCTTGCATAAGACCTTTTTTATAGTTTACTTTCGTGCAGAATCGCCTTGTGGCGTGTGCTTTTGCACCGGTTTCAGTTGTGCATCAATTGTTTCAGGGAGGGTGTTCAAGCAATAGAAACAGCGCGTTTAATCAACAAACAGACAATTTTGTGTTGAGTGTAGACGCTGTACTGCTCAAAAGTGAGCTTGACGATCAAAAGATGGTGATGAAACACATGTAACAAATTTGCTAATGGTGAAAAGGCATTGCTAGGGTTAATTTCGATTCCAGTTTATGAGAGTTTGTTTTCAGAAAAAGAAGAATGATATTTTCGGCGTTGTTTGTTTGCTCATAATGAGGATCTTACAATGTTACCAGGAAGAATTGCGTTTAACAAAAAATAAAACGAAGGTAGGGAAATAAAGGATGGAAACGGAAGCTTGCGGTTGACCTCCCTTAAAATACTTTGTTGCATCTCTTGCATGACTCCAAAGCAAGAAAAAAACTCAAATCAAGTATCGCCATATACTGGCTACAGACACAAGATTTATCTACCGCATGTTTCTGTCACGGAGTCAGCAATTTTCGTTTAATTAGGCACACTGCACAAGCAAACAAACCTTGCAAACACGTTCATGTTCCAGTTCTTGCAATTTCATTTCCAGTTTTTTCACACTTTCATTGCCATTTACCGCACTTCTTCGTGGTAAGAAAGACCCCGGATTTGGGGTGTTCTGTGAAACATGCAATCAGTGCACGTCAAGTGAAGCATTTGCAACGTGAAGAGCAGTTTATATTGCCCAAGCGCGTTAATGCTTATCTGTTGCAGTAAACAAAAAAAGATTTTCATGCATCAGTTTCTCGAAAATGCAGGCAAATGTCATCGGGAGGAAAAAATTATTATTAGGCGTTTTACAAATCATCTATAATTTTCATTTTAATTCCAGAAAAGCATGATCATTTGGCTCTAACTTGGTGAAGAGCACCATTTTAGTCAACGTGCCATTGAAGCAAGCTTCCGTTCCTAAACTATGCGCAGGCCTCACTGCAACATACCTGTCCATAATTTTGTGCAGTTTATAAGTATGTCAAGTTCACTGATGCCATCATCGACACATTTTGTCAATATAAGGGTAATACGTCACAGTTAAACGAAACCTGATGACGTTCGTCAATGCAACGCGTCTGGAATCTTTTTTAGAAATATGCGAAAGATAATTATGTCATATGCTAAGTTATGTGAAGAATCGTGGAAGCAAGATTTTGTTTACAACAGCAAACGCTCATGCGACACAAAGCGCACACACTCAAAAGCACACAAACACGAACTCATAGACATAAACACAAATACAAACAAGCACACGCATGCATGCATGCACAAAAGCGAAACCCAAGGCAACGAATTTAAAACTGGAAATTGCCACCACAACACCCCCAATCCACACTCAAACAAAATAACACAAGTCATCTCTGAATTCATGCCGTTCACACAACTGCAAAACAACACGCTGTCCCGTGTGATCAGTCTCGACATATTTGTGCCGGCCTATTGCTGATATGTCAAACGGAGCTTTCATTTCCGTTTAAATTTTAAGACAACACTGTTTCTACCGGGCAGTGTCGGAGGTGATACGTTCAGTAAGTTCTTGCAAAGAAGCATCGAAGTCATAACCCGGAGAGTTTTTCGCCTCAACACACACGCCAACACAACCGCACATTTAAACACACAAATACAGCACACTGATTCAACGTCGGTGAACACACAAGTACACACGTAAAACGTCTGCACGTACACAAGCGCACACGCTTGACTTTTGGAGAAAACTGTGTTTGAATCCAGATGCAACAAGTAATGCATGCAAACAGTTCAACGAAAACCAAGGTAACAGCAAAAATGAAAATGTTTTTCACGGCAAATTTGAAAACGTTTCTGTTTTCGATTAATTGCCCAAGGGGTCTCCTCTCAAGACAGCAGTTGAAATTTCGTAGTGGATGGACCTATGTCGGTCAGCTTCAATTCAGACGAAACTATGAAAAGCAAAGAAAAAACACATATCCCACCTCTTGAGATCGTATCTGAAGGTCAGCTGCAATCTGAGTTGTATTGATTGGTGCACCTTTGACAGGAATCAAGGAAGGTGAAGTTTGGACGATGTCGAACTGCTGAGAAATTGCAGGTGGAGCTGCGCTGCTAGTGGCTTCATCAGCAGATGTCTGCGAAACAACAACGATTGTCTGGTATGACTCATTAGGTGAAAAATTCATGAGACAAGATCAATTCAAAAATCTCTTTGTTTGATGGAATTCTGATTTGATGACAATTTAAAAAAACTATTTCGCCTGGTACGTTTCTTTTAGAAAATTTATTCTTGTCAAATTTTCAAGCTTCATCTGGAGATATAGATGCACAAATGGAAGGAAAACTACGGCAGACAAAAATGTGCATTACAACTTCCAAACCCTCAAGTCTAACCTTACCCATTTAGAGATGGGAAAAAGCTTGATAAATATGCTTCTGAAATAACTATAAATACTGTTAAAAGTGTACCTATTATCTCGCTTGTGAAGTTGCTGGACGTCAATTGTGATTTGATTCTTAACTTCACGTACGGAGAGGCGAAACAAAAAGCCAAGCTAGCAAGTTTTGCAATATTGTACACGCCATTTACCTCCATAGGTCTGAGTGTTTCCTGCTGGTAAATTGGACTTTCTCCAAAATGACTATTGGTCACATAACTTCTGTTTGTCTCCACAGTAAGATCAGAGTCCATGTGTTCCTCTCCATCCTGCAAGCTAAAAACACAGCATTTGTACCGCGTAGAAATGAGCAAAGTAGGTGATGATCTTGAAAGGTGGCAACGAGCTATGATTTCAATCAGAAAAAAAACATGCTTTCGTTCTCTTTTTCTACGAACAAATAGGCAAACAAGCAAACGAACAAAAAGTGTCAAGAAACAAACAAAACTTTTTGATGGAACAACTGGCACGCGACCTCTTTTCCATTTCTATTGGCATACGCTAAACCTAAGGTTGATCAACCAGTCCTTCACACATTTTTTTGCAGAAGCAACAGGTTTGTTACGTGTTTTGTCTATGTTCATTGAACTCATGCCTTCGCATGAAATCATTCGGACGCTCATAACCGATTCAAAACAATTGTGGTGTGCTAGACGAATTTTGAAAACGTTTTCAGTTTGACACGACTTAACCTGCTCCAACTGGAATCTTATCTTAAAACTGCAGATATTCTTGAAACTGGTTTCTAGATTGTTTTCATTAAGCTTATTTCATTAAGATTAAAAAGCCAATTCTGGTTCCGACCGGATGGCAATTGTTTTAGCACGTTTTGAGTTCGGAGCCAGTGTGTGGAAGTTATTCGCATTATTCTGTTGTAGTAAAAACTTCGAACATGATTTAAGAACGCGATTTTGTCTTCCGTGAAAAGCGCACTATTACTCTAGCAACGTTATTCGTTTTAAGAATGCATTTTTACTATACGCTCTACTGGCAGTGTGGTTATTTATTTCCCATTTCGCTTTTTTCTTGCCCCGATATGAAAAATATTTCTTGCCCCTTCACACAAACCTTCGTTAAAAATGTTTTATTTTCAAACACGAACTAATGTTGATTATGTCGTAGCAACTATGAAGCGCTCTGCGCACAGGGAATGAAACCAGGCACTGCGAGTAAATATCGCCGTTATATTAAAATCCAGGTCAGTAGCTCTTTCGCCACAAGCGCTTGTCAAGTCCTGAGTATCTGTCCGTAATCTTTCAGTTTGTTTCAGTCATCTAAATTCCGCTGAAGTGGCAATTTAGAAAGTCATCAGGCAACCTACGTGTGTTTGTGAAAAGTGCAGGGCTTTTCAGTCACCTCTCAATTCGTCTTGCATGAGTAACTGCAAAACTGTTGAGAAAATTAGATTTTTTACCATACTGTATTACTTGGAGCATGCCATCATGACACATTCAAAATTTACAAGAAGAGAGTTTAAAACTTTGATTGTGTATCCTGATTGATCAGTAACTCTTCTTGTCTTTTCATTACTTTTCACCAGCCCTTAACCTATAGATTCCTGTAAAAGCTTTCCAACATGAAAATCCCGGCGCATTGGCTGAGGATTAACAGATTAAGATCTTTTCCCCTGACAGGCTACACTGCATTACAGGCAAGTAACTGAACTAGGCTGAAGAAAATCATGCTCGCAGCCGTGGTGTAAAAAGTACAGTGCACAAACAAAACAGCAAGAAACATGTCGTATTTTGGTGATGAAGGATTACATGGAAACGTGGGATTATAGGCAAGTTATATGCTCATGCTATTAGACGACTGGAAATAGAAAACAAAGCCATATAAATCACTACCTAATTAGACTGATGCTATTCTTGAGTTTCTTTTGCTCCCACCAGCTAAACCCAGAACCGGTTAGCTAAAAAAGCTCCAATGCAGTTCCCGTCTCAAACGAATATTGATATCAAATAGTGTTGGAGTCCTGAACTCTAGTTTTGCATGACACTGGAGTTTTCGAGATGAAATAGGAAACATCTATGTGCTTGGTCATGTGTGTTGTCTGTGTGAATTTATTTAAATTACCGTCAAATTTATAGCTGGTTTTAAAATATTTTCCATAAAAGCACAACGGGTGCACAATTCGAGCAAATAAAATGCTCATTAAGACAGTTGTGGATAGTGCTGTTGACTTTTATCAAGTCAGGTTAACTTTTACTTTTTCCAAGGCAAACTTTGATATTAAATTGAACCACACAATAGGTTGCAGTTGCGGGCAACAGCACAAATGGAAAAAAAAGAAAACCGTAAAACTTGATATCTGTTTCTCACTTCTGTGCTTCAATCACTGCGTCCAACAGCTGTTCTGCTGATTCATAACCAGCCCTGTTTTGATCAATCCTCTTCTTCATCACTTCGCCTACGAGTGATTTGTCGAATCCCATTTCTAAGAAGCAGAAAAAACAAATATTTTAAAGCAGAAGATCACTAAGTACTACTTCCTCAACGTGTCTAATTTATCCGCACATTAATATATTTCAGGTAACACAATGTTCAGGCTCGTCCAGAAACAAAATGTAGGATTAAAGCTTTGCTAACACACCCCGTACGTAACTAGACAATAGTTTGTAATAGCAAGCCGATGGATAGAAAATTAAAAAATATGAGTTGTTTTTGCAAAAGCTGTTCTGGCATTTTCAAAACCATTTTGCTTTTCATTGAAGTACAGAATGTTTCAAAAATATCGTTATCATCTTGATACATATATCTGAGCAGCTGCTTAGTCTACTGGGCGTATAAAATTGAACAGTTTTATTGCTTAGTGTATAATGATTTCACAAGGTGTTGGTGGAATCTGGGTTTCAAGACAAGTTCTTCTAATGGACTTTTTCGGTATTCACATAAATGCTTCCCAACTTTTCTCAACTATCTCTTCCAGTATTGATGGTCATTCATATCTTTTGGCTCTACACAAGCAACTTTCCTCTTTTAAACTTTTGTGCCACTTTTTATCTTCCGCTGATACGTTTTATGAAATTATCACACAAATGCAGTTTCAAATCGACTATGTTCAAACCTATTGTTTCACAACAAAAGCGTTTTTCTGTTGATGTGACAGTCATTTCTTTGCCAAAAATAATAAAGGCATGAAGCATAAATAAAACATTTGGAGTTCTTTCTACACATGTTGTTGAAATTTAAAATCATTTGAAGTTAAATAAAAAACATTGCGTGGTGATAACAAACTTTCGGAAGACGCTTGTGAAACCGGAAACAGGATTTGTGATACAGGGGTAGATCATCGGCTGACGCGAGGTTAGTTGAACATTAAATTAGGGTTGACAGCGTTTCTCACACACATGCGTTTGATAGCCAATCACATGATAACAAACCTTTCAAATGGGTACAATTAGGGACTTTCGGAGATCCTCATTCTTAAAGACAATGACTTGGGGACACCCCGTTAGCTTTTGTGGCATTAGTGAAAGTGGTGTCGTTGTTGTTTGTGCACCTGAGGGTTCTACATGCGGCACAACAGCTGCATTCAATGAGACCCAACCTGCGATCATATGATAAGACCCAGTACTTTCTTTGATTAAACATTTCACCCATCTGCGTTAATTTTTATCAGTTCTATACAACCTACCAATGACTGTAGCAGCGACGTTGGACCGCATGGCCTGCTCGAGTAGACTTGTCTGGACGAGTACTGGTTCTGGCCGCCTTTGAACCCTGTCATGTGAAACATCACAAAACTGTAAACGCAAAAAAAACGATCATAAGTATCTTCCCCAAACTGTTGAAAACAAATACTGAAGACATTAATGTGCAAAGACACCGTTTGGTTTGTGGTTGTCGAACAGCTGCCCTCTTGCAAAATAATCATACAGGTCACTTCATTAACAATAGCATGAAGAAGTATGTTTCTGAACACAAAGCCCAGTGAGGACAAAATCATTGAAAAAAAGGGAAACAATTAAATGCTTTGACGTACTGACAGAAGGATGGTGACAACAACAACATCAGACAATAATGTGTCATTTCAGTAAACCTTCATGATCTATACCACTACTGATGGCAGTGGCAACGAACACAACCGAGAAAAGCCTCTACCGCTCAACGAGGCTGCACGAAAACAACAGACATTTTTGCAAAAGCTGCTGCACCAGAGGTGAACACGTCTTGAGTACGTTTCGATGAATTTAGTTATTTGTTCTTAAGGTTCAACTTGTTCTTAGGTTCAAGGTTTGAAATTTGAAAAACTTAGAATGTACTGTATATTCAGATAGCATAAAAAAATTGCGTACTGACGCTTTAGGTTTCAAAATTAAATGTTTTGAAAGAATAACTGATGACCATAATTCATATTACATATTTACGCATTTTTCTGAGTTGTCGTAATCAACTTACAGCGCTGGTGGAGCCACGTCGAGGCCAGGAGCTCTCGGTCGGGGCCGATTGATGTTCGGGAATCGTGCAACGATGGCATGAACAAATTCAGGACCTCTCTGCTGCAGTAGGAACTCACAGGTCGGATACCACTTCGCGTGTTCGACCCAGGGATCATCGCTTTGCCTCCAGTTCTGCAAACCTCCGTTGCAGTAGAAGCACTTCACTCGATCTCGAACTCCTGAGTAAAGGCGTTTGTTACATTTGCATCATCATGAGAACTACAGCTGTTCAAAATGATTGAAACTGCAACTCAAATCGAATTCGCAGTCACCGATATTTAGCGTCAAATTCAGTGATAACTCAGTCCGAACGGTACTAGACCATCTTGGTAAAGGCACCACCCGGCTAAATTCACGCCAGAAGTTTGGATCACGAGGCGATCAGATAATGCTTTCTTTCGCTGCATTAAAACTTCAGATTCTTTCTCTGCTTTGACACTACGCTGGAAAAAAAATGCTGTTGGGTTCGTCAGATGTTATCCAGGGGGTATGACGAAGATCTGACCTCTCAGCGCATCTACTACAGCAGTCTTATGGAAGCGATCAATGTTTCTTGTACAACTATGCTGCAAATACAACATTCTGCAATGGTGCTTGCGCTAACATGAAAAATAAAAATCCAAATAAAAACATATTTCTACATCCTCAGAAACGCAGGTTTCTGAAAAATATTATTTGAAGATTACAAACTGGCATTCTCGAAAGAGCTAACGTGACGCAACTGTGCTCCTTCATCGTCTCCCCGGCACGCGTCATCGGCGACGCAGTCCCAAATGTACGTCAACGTCATCACACATAGAAGCTTGTGAAAATACATTTTGGATTTGATTTGGTCTGTCTTAGCAGTAATTGAGAAAGAATGTTTTCTTGGTAACGTTTTCATACGTTGATCACAAAGAGTTGTGTCGTCATAACTGGAGAGCAACAAAATTATTGGAGAGCGAAAACGTTTTGTCCAACCGTTTGGCGTTTGTGCCTGATAATGTCTATTTTGGGAAGAGAAGAATCGATAACGCAGGTTTCGTCATCTTTTGTCTAAGTTTTTCAGCTTTTATCACTGAAAATCTTCAATTCTTTGAAAAACGATTTGGTACGTAACTGAAACCACAAACGTTGCTATCAAGAGTTTCACAAACCTAACGAAAACAATCCAGTCTCCGCGAGAACTCCAGTGGCGGCTCTGGTGAAGTGCCAGTTGATGAAAGTGTCCAGTCTGTCTCTCACTGAAGCCATGCTTGGTGTGACAGGAAACTCGCATGGAAACATTATCCGAAGATCTCTTTTTTGCTGCTCCGTAAGTTGGTTCAAAACTGTGTTCATCACTGGTGATCTCTGAAATGACAAAACCTCACGTTGCTCATGATAAACTACGATACATTATCAAATTATAGCTAAACAAAGTTACAATTTTCTCCAATTTCAATCAGTAAACAGACGTAATTTAGAATATTGTGTTTTTCCAGAAGACTTTCTGAAGTAAAGATTTGATCGTTAAATACATGCTTCAAGGGTGAATTGGAATAAAGCTATGTGCAGTAGCACAACCCAGAAGATTTCCTAGCTTAAATTTGATACTACAGTAATTAAACAAATGCCGTCTTTGCACAATAACAGACAAAACAATCAACGCCTTTTTTCCACCTTATTCACTCTGTTCACCTTGACAAAAGCTTGAAAGCAATCACGGCACGAACACACGTGCGAGGCTTTTTCTAGCTGTATTTTAGGATTACAACTTTGGTGTTTGACTTACCTTAACTAACTATTAGCAAAAAGATATTGAAATAAAAGCAACTACCACTTTAGCCTCACTTTTCAGGTACTGTATATGCTAATCACAATCATCAGCATACGGGAAACCTTTTTCCAGCGGGTTCGGCACCACTTACACGGAATAAAAGTAATTACCGATATTTTTGATTCCGACTGTAATTAAATATTTTCCGTTAATCATGATACGTAAATGTGCAACGTCTGAAATCTGATTGTAATTATACTGCACAGTTTTCTTCCCAAATATAAAGTGAAGAGAAAAAGGTTGATTTCGGCGGGGCAGAATTCCTAAAAATCATAAGCATCTTTGGCGTTTCAAAAGGACCATCCCCATTGTCTTACGGTTTAGGCATTTCCTTCAACAAGTGACTTTTTATTTAGCAAGCGATACAATT
>JGI24158J21664_10005976_pt1 | contig 15986 bp, 11 predicted proteins | sample Ectturendosymbi3_FD_21664 | JGI IMG/M metagenome (IMG submission 21664)
ACACTAGTCAAACTTATCAAATTTCCTGCGGAACACCTGACGATCTTTCACGGAACACTAGTTTTCCGCGGAACACCGGTTGAAAATCACTGGTATACAGGACTTAACGATGAGGCGAGAATCGGATTCGAGAACTGCTAATGTTGGTGGTGGAACAATGCTTGTATTTTTCAAATGCATAGACGCTTCAATGTAAGGCGCCCGTAATTTGCAAAACACTTCCTGTGTCGTTCCCTCACGCAAGTGTGCCGTAGTTATTACAACCCTATCAGCGCAGCAATGGGAAAATGAATGCCTAATAGTAGCCGAGTGTTGTCAGTTTCTTGATTCTTCGGACAGATTTTATGTTTCTACCGAGTGTTTTTAATATTTCTATTTTTCTTTAAGTTCGCTTCAGCATTTTTCCATCTAATCGCTCAAGATCATAAGCGTTGCTCGCTTTACTTGCGTCAATGGGTTCCTTAATATCTTTCAATCCAAGAGATGAAAAAAAGGTTTTATGGATTTTTTGAACAAGGCTTTTTCCTTTGCCAGTTTTTGTACTTTCGTTCTAAACAGTGCCTCTGCCCTTCGAACGACCTAAATTTTATCTGTGTGTCTGTTTGTAGCCACATTTACAAAACAAAAAGTGATGTTTGGCGACAAAGGACGATACACTTGCACTGCTTCGAACGGACACATCCCCTCTTTGTCAGCGGAAGCCAATCATGACGTTGCCGTCAACGGTGAGTAGTCTGATGTAATTACCGAAGATTGCACCCTGAAAATTGCAATTCCTTTCCGTTCAAATGAAGAAAATTATAATCAGAGTTATGGGAACCTAACATCGGCATTTGACCTGTTCCTACGTAGACGTTACGATCTTAATGAGCTTGTTCAACAGTGAAAGATTGCGATCACTCGAGCAGAGCATTGCTGCATGTACGAATGGTTTGTTTTCTCGTTTACCAGTCGCTGCATGGTGTGCTTAAATGAAACACTAGTTTTTCGTGCGTTGTACAGAAACGAATAACGTGTGTTGAACATTTCATATGTTTTTGTGCGTTGCTCGCTATCCTGAACTGTGGCACAGAGTTATAACCTTCGGTGTCGCCAGGTGTCGTCGCAGAGCAAGAAAACGGTAAGGTGACGATGAGCGAAGACAAGAAGAGCGCCACACTCACTTGCACGGTCCGGGCTTCCCCCAAACCAGCGTTTGTTTGGACAAGAGACGGCGTTGACCAAGAAAGTAGGTCTCGCTGTGTGATGTAAAAGGGCCACGAGTGCTTGAAATCCGAGTTTTTCTTCCTTGCACCTTACATGTTTGCTCTTAGTTTTTTTTATTTTCTCATTCGTTCCTATCGTGAATCGTTCTCTATGCAAGTCCTTTTATTTCAGCATTTGGCGCATATGCGGGCAGCTGATAAAGATCTTTTCAAAAAGATGTTTTTTTAAAGGAAGAGCATTTAAGTTTATTAAGCTTCATACTCGCCTTATTGATGTAACTTATCAGGTTGGACTTTCCCCTGTTATATGCTACACAATTATGCCTGCAGATGTAAAGGGTTGGTTGTAGTGCAACAAAAACTGAAGAAAATAACGTTGAGATATTTATCAAATCGCGAAGTTACTGTTTGTTGGGTTGGATGTTTTCTTCAGAAACTGATAAAACATTTTTGCTCCAACTGTTTCCTCCAATAAACCAATTTGTGAAACTTTACCTAATAGGCTAAAAACAATTATACTGCAGAGTTGGGAGTTGAAAAATTAGTTCTTAAAACATTAAAAACCAAACAACGTCATTTACGATAAAGCAAGAGCAATGAAATGATCGTTTAGACTTTAGATATTCGACTGTCTTTAAACAAACCTGTTTGCACATTCGACAGTCTCTTCTACCAAGGAGACCAATTCGGGGAACGAGTACACGAGTGTCCTGGAGCTCAGTGGTCTCGACTCGTCTTACTCCGAAGCCAAGTACACGTGCAAAGCTACAAGTGGCAACGAGTTTAAAGATGTTTCGTTCCGTTTGGAGGGTAAGCAATCTTTCCTGTGTTGCAAACTCACTTTCAGTTCGACATTTGCAACGGACTGGGCGCTTGCGGTGGTAGTCTTACGACACCGAACGCATTTACGGTGGTTTTCAACCTTTCTTGCTAATAAACATCTGTAAGGAAAAGTTGTAGAACCCTTACTAAACGACTCGAAATTTTAAATCAAAACAACAAAACCGGCAGTTAAACAGCGTAGGTGATTTGCAGAACAACGTGTCGCACTTCGTCATAAACAGAACAAATGTGTGTTCAATGTCTTTGAAAAAAAAGAATTCACGGACCCCTAAAGCATTTCATCTCTAGTGGTTTATAGACCTGGGGTTGGGAACCACTATTGTAGCTAATTCTCTTAACGCGTGCGGTTGAGCTGAACCTTCCTTGACTAACTTTGTCTCCTATTTTCCCCGGAAAAGCAGTGTGGACTTGCGCAGCAACTGCTATATATTGTAAGCAACAACCCGAAACGTTTTGCTGTCCTCACTTTCAGGCCTGGAACGGGTATAAAACACTTTTGTAAGTTTTTACGAACAGTGACTTATTCAAACTGTTGCGATTCCACGGCATTCCAAATAGGATGTGCAGCGTTTGCTTTGAACTTTCGCGAGGCGGCAGCTTAGAATTGGGAAACTAAATTGCTTTGTGTGTTTGGTCAAGCCTTATTGACTAATCAACGAGTGTTATATAGCAGTTGAATGTTGTCAGCGTTCTACGCCGAATAAACCTCGGAGAAGTGAAACAAAGGACGCTGAGTTTCTCCTAGTCTGCATAGAAGAACTGGTGCTTTTCGCCACACGTTGCAAATAGCTACGCGTGACTGGTGGAATGGCACTGATATCGCAATTTTAATAGAAAATTTTGTTTTTTCAAAATTTTAAAAATGATGCGAACCAATTTCTTTTTATGGCATTGTGGAGTGTTTGGTTTGCTTCTCAAGAAAGGTTGCTCGAGCTGTAAACGCTTGGTTCCTTGAGTTAAAGACGTTTTTGCTGCTTGTCTCATGTTCGCTCCACATTCAACGCCAGGCTCTTTGTTAGTTTCTGTTTTGCTTCCAAGGATGTTTAAAAATGTGAAACCGACAAACTCATTTGTGAAATACAGAACGTGTGGCCAGACACGTGGGGCGATTTGCCACATAAAGTAATAGTCCACACTTCTTACGGTCGATGCCGCTCACAACATGCGCCTATACCGCAAGCTCCTTCGCTTTTAGCAAACTTCTTCCTTTCTTGGTATGTCTGATTTCCTTCTATGCTTGTGGGTGTTGCACAACTAGAGGTGCTTTGACTTTGTAGCTCTCAACCTTAGCGTTGCTCTTTTTTCTTCGTAAAATAGGCAATAACCGTATCTTTAAAAATGTTTGACTTGCATGCAAACTTCAAAAACTAATGTGTGTTTTCTTCTTAACTTCAACGAAGACATCAAGGAAGATCCGACGTCGACAGGTGATGCCTTAAGCTTTTGCATGAAACAGCTTTCCTGTTTCGTTTCATCGGCATGATATCATTTCCAATGTTCATTTACACTTTGCCACGTTGGCTGCTGCCTTCAGTTTGTCATGCACTCGCCACCAGGCCACATTTTATGAGCTTGAGACCAACAGCTGTTTTCTCCATTCGAAAGGCCTCTTCGAAAAAGAAGGAAAGCTTACGGAGTTGCCCTTGGATCAGACCCGTATCCAGATTTTAAGGTTTGGTGGGGAAAAAGACATTTTCAGGGAGGAAAGATTTTTTGTTTTCATTGTGAACGAATTTTCCTGGGCACAACACAATCAGGCCCCGAATGCCCTCCCGTGGCTACGACGAGCCTGCCTTGGGTGACAGTAAAAACCAGCCAAGCGCCATCAAACGTGCAACGTGAGCAAAGCGTAAATGCAGTTTTCATTCGTTGTGATTAATTTCACAACGCATCGTGCATGTTTTTTCTTCGTCGACAGTGTTTCGGACAGCTGGCAACTGTTGCCCGGTTTTTGCCTGCGTTGCTTCCACCTGCATGAAAAGTGCTTGCAAAACAAGTTGTGCTGATTTTTTTAAATTACACATTTTTTGTTTAATAATTATCGTCAGGTCAAACCCAATTTCTAGCAGAGCTCTTCGATAAGCTTTGAACTTGGGATAAGTTCATTGCGTTGTGTTGCTGCGCTGCATTTTACTTTGACAAAATATCAACGAACGATATTTTTCAAAGATTTTTGCCTTCGGCCTTACAGTAGTGAAGTTTTTTTTCTGAATATACAACAAAATGTGGGGTAATTTAGCTTGGAGAGGGGTGTGACACGTGGACAACATTTTTATGTGAATAGGCTTGTCAGGCCTCTTACTGAATGTTATGCCAATACACTCCTGGTATTCTCTCTACTTGTGCGTCCGAAGGGTAATCTGAAAGCGGCTGAAGTGCAAGTATATAGCCATGAAGGTCCACGTTTCTTTCATCTCATTAATTTCTCGTCATGAGCAGCAAACGAGCTGTTTCCGTAGCTTTGGCAAAACGTGGTGGCGCAGCAACGCGATCTCGACAAATATAATTTGTGCTTGCCTGTTATGCAGATATTGATTTTGGCAATACGAATAAAATCAAGCAAAAAATAGTTAATCGCATCGTACGCTTGGGTTTTGAAAGATCAAGACCGACAACAGTAATTTTCGGCCCTGTTTTAAGTACTATTTCATTAAAATTCTATGTGATGAAAACTTTGAGCGAACATTTTGCAAATTTTGACAGAAATCAGTAAAGGTTCATCTCCGGCTGTGATCATCATCGTGATCGTGGTCATTCTTCTGCTCATCGCCATTGTACTGGCTGTTCTTTATAACAAAGGAATCATATGTAAGTCGGCCTTTCTGCTAGCAGGCTTCGAAAGCCGGGTTTTTCCGTTTGTGCAAACTTGTCAAATCGCAGTAAGGCTGCAACAAATGCAAAAAAACTCTTCGTTATTTGGCTCGTTTCTTAGACCGTTATATTCTCAAAAGTGTCACGTACGCCCAGCATTTAAGCCTGACGTTTCTGTATCATGCATCAAGTCGCTTCTGGGCCACCTACAAAGTTTGGTGCTGTGTCTCTTCGGACAGTAAAGTCACAAGAGACAGACTTACTTGTTTTCAATCACAAATACTTGTATGGCCGCATCCCGACGATCTCGCCTCCAAACCGAAGACCATCGAGCATGTGCGCCGAAAGCTAAATGCAAAGCGAAGCTCATGGAGAAATAAGTTTCCAGTTACTCCAGCGAAACTTTTCAACAGGGGCAAGCAAACAATTCATCCTGGAGGTTGAAAATGGCAACGGGCAATGATGCTTAGAACTCATCTGCACCACAACAGCAGAACGTGCCTTGGAAAAAGCGCGTTCGCTGGATTTGTACATAGTATTGATGTCGCAGCATTGCAAGATTTTTTTGCTGCTTGCATTTTGCTGAAAATCTTGGAATTAGAAAAATCATAACAAAAAACGTCATCGGTTGCTTTTGACTTTCAGGCAAGAAAACCGAAAAGGGAGACGAAAACGCTGAAGATATTGCTGTGGAAATTAACAAGGAAGGTGGCGACGATGTTGAAGCCGGTAAGTGCTATTTGTATATTTATTTTTGACGACAATTTTTCGAAATGCTTGGAACATTTTCCTAAGCATCCTGACTGCATGGGCGTGGGAGCAGAAATTTCGTAGTAAAACTAAAAACAATGTTTATTTGCAAAGTAGATTTTGACAATAAGCATCTTTTCTGCTAAATTTTGCCAACGACATGTACTTTTGTGATAATGCAAAGATGTTTTGTCGTGTTTCACTCAAATCAATTCTGTTACCAAACTTTTATAAATTGCTTTTACTTTTTTTCCAGGCAAGCCCAATCAGCCGGCTCCTGAACAAGAAAAACTTGTCAATGGAAATGAACCCTAGAGAGTAAAAAAAAAAATTTGATTTGTGTAACGTTGTTCTTATAATTCGTGTTAATTGTTGGACAGGTAGCTTTTCGTTTCAAAATTAAATTAATTTGTTTTGTTCACTTTATGATAAAAGATCTAGGGTAGCAGTGAGGTAACTCAGTCACTTTACATTTCGCGACCTTGAGCATTTCATACTTCGATCCGAAATCCCTTTCTCGAAAAATGTACGTTAGTTTCACGTGAAATCAAGTGAGGAAACTGGTTGTCGAACATTTTCCTTCTACTCTCAGTGAAGCAATTTTATAAAGAATAGCGAAATGGCACGGCACGGCTGCGTTACCTTCATCTGTAGTGGTCTTTGCGTCTAAAACAAATGTTATCTTTTTATTTCGTGAGTTTCACATCCAAAGCAATTCGTTTCATCTTTGGTAAAATTGTCCTTCTCTGTGTTTAACATACGTTTAAGCCAATCTGAAATAAGGGCGACGGCGGTACGTCCTCCCACTGAAAGCTTCATCCCCTGCCCCCCTAACGAGTTCATCCGTTAAATTCTGGCAAACACTGAATGTATCAGGTTCTAAGCTTATCGCGTCTAACTTTTGCCTCCTCCTGAACTTGTTCGTTTTTCAGGTGAAAACGGCCTGGACTGGGCAATGACGTGAAACGTTTCCATGATCTTCTTCGACATCTGAAGATTCACCAACGACAATAGAAATAATTTTGTACAGAGGTCCCGGCCAAACCCTGGTGCAAGATTATAACGCGCGTGCAATGCGTGAATGATGCTCTAAAAATCCTTTAACTGCAAACAATAAAAACTTTACAAAGTGCATTGCACCGGGTTTTATCAGAGATGACTGGTTGCGTCATCTCCGACCGGAATAGAACGGTGCTCTTGAAACACGTAATGGCGTTTGAGCCATGCTGTTTACTTTGACAATAAAACTTTTAACACGATTTTAAAAGCGCGAGAAAAGAGTCATTATATTTGCCTTTGTTTCGATTTTCGTAAAAATTGTGGTAACAAGCGTTATCCATCAAAGCTATCCGTTAAATTCGACCTCTTTATTCGAACTGAACAGTTGTGAGCAATGCTGCTTGCCTGGCGATTGTTTTGAATGATGGCGGTTGTTTTCGATGCTGTCCATCACTGGATTCGCATCTGCGAAAATGTATTGTTTTTGCCCAATCCATGTCGTCCTTCTCAGTGAAAACTGGGCAGCTTGCTCGTGACGTAAAATGAGAATACGCCGACGTCCTGTTAGTCGCGAAGACCGTGAACAATTCTGAAGGAGATAAAAATTTTTGCTGAAGCCACGCACGGGATCATGGGCGTCGGAAGGATTTTTTCCATGGGGGGGCAATCGTGGATTTTTCCAGGGGAGCCAAAAATAGTGAAATTTCATTGTACCCACTCGAAACAAAGTAAATAACCGTTTTTGCTTGGAATTTAACAGAAAAATGTGAAATTTCGAAGTCCAGGGAGGGACAAGCCCCCTTCCGACGCCCATGCATGGGAAGTCGAGCATGAAGACAACTCTTGTTTTGCGCGTTCAAACCCGGGCGTATGTCTTTGATGTGCTATGAGATAATTGACTAATCAGTATATTGCAAAATGCGCCCGTGTCCGGCTGTGTCCTTGTGAATTCCGGTGCCATTTTACTATGCGATGTAAATATTTTTACCAACGTTTTTTTTAACACGAGTTATCTTTTTTTCTGTTATTTTTACCGCCCGAGCAGCAAGTGCACACGCTATTACCTACACCTGGGCCGGTACGATCCACAAGCGCCGCCATTTGAGTTCAACTCGATCACAACGACCCCGTTTGCGTTCAACGTATTGCAGAGATTCAGCAAGAGTTGGACAGCAAGGCAAGCCAGTGCGTTGGTGCTCTGCATAGGAACTAGGTGTCTGTACTCTCGTGAAACGCCGTAACATTTTCTTTGCCAACGCCGAGTTGCTTAAAATTGCTGAATAACTTGCGAAATCTCATCACAGTTTGGTCTTGTTTCTTTTCAAAACTTTTACTGGACACAGCACCGTTTCTGAACTGCTAGCTTTGTTCGTTTTAACCTGTAATAAGCCAAACCGAACTTGCTTGTGATGCATCATTACACGCATTGCATAAGTTTCTTGTTTCTGTTTCTATTTTCTTTCCATTTTTAATGGGGAAGATGCCATCAATGTTCTTGTGTGTGTGTGTTTTTTTTTCATTCGTAGCTTGTACGCGTTGTTTTTCGTTGCAGCACTATGCGAGAAAGCTTTCAAAACAAATGACTGAGGTGCTAAATAACTTCGTACGGGGCTCGTTTTTCCATGATTTGAAACGCATTGCTAGTCTAAACTGAATTGTCGTAACGGCGTGATTGCAAATGTGTTTTCCGGTCGCTGCACGTTCACGTATTGCATAAATAATGATTGCTTTTATAGCGCTCGCTTCATTTCGACTCGAGCACAACACCTTTTCGCCTGTTCGAAGCTGTGAAAACGGTAAACCCCAATCATTTAAGTCCCGGTACTGTTGACTTCCCTAAGCAAGTCGTCAATGCGTCGTAATTTATCTGATTCAAGCAAGTTGACGTGGCCGTGGTCCGCATTGCCTGGCACCACTGCCCCTCAACCGCCCGACCGAGACCAGGCCGTACGCCCCATTAACGACCCTGTGTGCTATCATTGTGAGTTGGTGCTTTCGCATGTAAATCCGTTCGTTGTTTTCTGCGCTGCCGCCGCGGTGGTTGCTGTGGTGACGGCGCAATGCTGACGTCACACCGGATGTCTGCTGTCGCGTCGAACAGTTTTTTCGCTCGATGTGTCTTGAATACGCAACTCTTAACAATCACGTTATAAACGCTACTTTTCTCGTTTTCATTAACGCAAAAACGGCATTGTGATGTCACAGAGAAGACCGTGGCATCTCCTTAACAGAGCGTTTTGATGATGCCTTCGTGAAAGTTGTAGCAATTGAAACTGATGCTTTAATGTCGCTTAATACACACCACGATTCCAAACGTTGATCCTTGAACTTGCGGTCTTGCGTCGTCTGCAATTGAACTTATTGCATAACAGCGCTAAGATCGGAAATTTCAACAAGCCGCAGCACTGCAGCTCAACTGCACTGGCATTCTAACGTTCGTGAAGCTCAGGATTTATTGAGAACAGAGTGTTGTAATCACCATTTAAGAGAGTTGGACACTTACGACGCGCTTGTTCCTTAAAGAAAGTCAACAAAGTGAACCATCACCTACTCGGTGCTGTGCGCAAGGAAGTTGAATCAATATATTGCGGCAAATAGAACTGCTTTCACTGAAAGACAAGTTTATCACGCCATGCCGTGCTGTATATAACCAGACGGTGGAACAGTCCAAATCGATAATTAATTAATTAATTCCATAGGGATTGATTAATTACTTAATTTGTTGTTTTTAGGCCATAACGTGCCAACCACTAACGCCAACTAGTTTATTTAAAAGAAAAAACGGCAAAATTACCAATTGAACTGTTTTCTCAGGCCCTGATGACGCCATCCAAAAAACCTTTGACCTGCCCCAGTTGTTTCGCCTCCCCAAAAAAAGTTCAAACTCAAAACTTCGAAATTATTTTAAAATCGAAATTACAAGACTTTCCGTATCTTTAGAGAATTTGAACAGCTCCCTACCTCTATCGGCTGGCGAGATAGGACCGTTTAAGTTTCAGCCAAAATGGCCAAATTTTCATTCGGGACTTCCAGGGTTAATCAAAATTTGTTATAAGTTTAGCCTAATTATTTTAAGGTCGTGAACTATCACAAATCCATCCAACTGTGGCCTTAGATAGTTAGGGCAGTGAAGCGTTACACAAGACAATGTTAGTTTGATTGTTGCGTCACCATTTCTATATCTTGTGCTTTATAATCTCTGTTACGAGCTGTGGAGTTGAAAGTGCATCAAATAATTTGGTTCCAAAGCAGCAAATATGGTTTTTGTTATTGGGATCACTTAAACATTTCAGTATATTTTAACCTGCAGCAATCGTCCCCTGCAAACCGAACTTGCCCTCCGAATCTGGTAAGTCACAAAATTGTCCCCATAAACCATAAAATTTCCCCCTGAAGGGCAATTTCGCCCACATTGAAGACCACTGGTTTAGTTCCTCAAACGTCAAACTGCTTTACTGACCGGTAGTTGGTAACTGTTGGTCAAAGATAATTGTTGGCTTCTTTTCGCGGATCTTGATGACTTCAGCTTTTACAAAGTTCTGAATGACACATGTGTATACGATTTGAAACTATACAAGAGCAGAGCAGTGTGCAGCAAATTAGGTTAGCCTTAATGGTTTCAAAGATTTGCAGATCCTAGATAAAATTCACGTTACAACTAATCGCTTGGGAGTGAGCGAATGTGAAACTGTGCATTCTACAGTGTTGTTGTAAATGTCTAGTTGTAACACTTGACTGTTTGGAAAAGAGATTTTCAAATCCTCATATTTTGTCAAACAATGCGCAACGAAATATATTGTTTTTTAATTTTCAATGCAATTCAGCTACAACACGTTACAGCGCTGCATACTCTCTAATGAGCACATCTTCAATAAGACTGTCTGCGACCAATGCGATGCGATGTTGCGATTTTCGTCACCAATGCGATGTTGCGATTTTCGTCAGCGGGGAACTCGTTAACGCATTTGCAGCTTGGTTGCGTTTGAGGCGCGTCCTGCCACATGCGAAATATCACCAAGAAACTAGTAAAATTATTTCCATCTATCAAACTGAAACAGTAAAGTTCTGACCAATTCAAATTACTGCAAATTCTGTGAAATGTGAACCAAACTCTACAAGACTGACCGTACATAATCAGAACTTATAAAATACTGTACAACATGCTTACTATAGTTATGTAGGCATTCAACTATCAACCCAAATTCTTGCAAATACTGTAATTAATAAAAAAATTCATTGAAAAATATAAATGCATTTGAAACACAAAACCATACATCAATTTTTCACGTTAAAAGTGTCTATCGTAAAATGCTCCGAATTGTTTGCACAAAATGAGAAAATATTTTGGAAATAATATGTTGCGTTACGTCTTTGACTTTTGTGCTGAAAGTTTGCAAATTAGCCTGGCAACCCTGCGGAATATGCTTCTCCATGGTTTTTCAGTGCATTGTGCTTTTCAAAGAGTGATTGTGACAGTAGGTCAGCTTGCTTTCATTGTTTTAAGCTTGTGCTGGAAGTGCTTTGTAAAGTGGTTGGCGGACTGTTGTAAGTTGCATCAGGTTGACTCACAGTGCAGATTTGCACTGCCAGAAAAACAAAGTCTGCTCGTGACTCAAAAATACCTGTTGCGGGTACTCGCTTCGAAACGTTGGGTCAAGCCGCACTTACTGTTTTGGCAACGTGCAAAACTTTACCATGGTTTGATCATTGCTGCTTTACTTAGGTCTTATGTTAACTGCATCTGATAAGCCAAGTCATGATACAAATGCGATAAATGTATCTGCGTCATACACCATCAAACCTTTGATACAGACGCAGTGTTGATCGATAGACTTGAAATGACTATAACTGACAGCAATAATAATTTTAATATCATTTGTCTGACAGGGACATTTTGAGTATCAGAGTGCCTTTGAAAAGTTTTGTTTGTAACATTTTTGAAAAGATTAATTTGCGGCTTCATGTTGAAACTTAGCTAGTTTGATTAATCTCAAATGTATCGCCGCTTTTCAGCTTTGTCATAAAAGCATGAACTTCTTTTTTACAATTCAATGCTAAAATGGTGTACAACTCAGTGTTCACTTGTACTATGTCCTTTCCGAAAATCATGTGATAAGTTGGTTCAGTAACAGCAATCGATCTATTTGCAAACAAACGCGTACTTTTGAAACAATAAATCCGATTTTTTTTCTGTTTTCGCATCACAGCAAGCCAAAACAATTGCAAATATACGCAGTTACATAATTTTCAAACAATTCAATTAAAAAGCTATTGTAAACTGTTTTATCATCTGTTGAAAAATAAAACACGATTGTTTTTTCTGCGTTTGAAATCAATCGCCAAACCATTTGTAAACAGAAGCAGTTACATATTTTTGAAACAATTCAAATAAAAAATGTTTTAAAACAGATTCGAAAAAATTCATTAACCAACACAATTATCAACAATCATGACAATTCAGTTTACGTAGCAAATGTGTATACTGTGTCCACAGATAGTCCAGTGATAATGTTCATTTTTCTTTTTGATTCCCTGGTTTTATGCTGGGAAAATGTTTCTAAAAGTAAAGTAACCATGAAATTTGCACAACTACATTACTTTTTATCACAAAATATAGGGGGGGACAAGAGATATTATGTCCCCCTGTTGAAAAGTTAGGGGGGACATGTCCCCTCGTCCCCCCCATAAACTCATCCCTGGACAGCAAGGTTGCGGAGTCGGAGGTGAAATGTCCGACTACAACTCCGACCTTTTCAAAATTTCCGACTTCGACTCGTTAACATAAAATGAATGAAGTTTGGCTGTCAATAATTTTGTAGCAACTAACACCCAATGGATATCGTGGCACACAGCAAGAAATCTCTGTTTCAACAAAAGTTTCATAAGAAATTGTACCATTTCCACAGGCATTTCCAACGAGTGTGATGTAAATATGATACAGTTGGACTTCCAGAGTCGGAGTCAGACAAAAAAATCCGACTCCGACTCCTAGTGTTGTTAGGAATCCGACTCCGACTCCACCCAAAGACCTCCGACTCCTTATGAATCCGCAACCCTGGTAGGCAGGGTTCGATTCTCGCTTGGGTCATACCGAAGGCTTGAAAAACGGTGCTTACGTCCTGCCCAACCTCGTGCTGAGCGTTGATGGGTGGGTGCGGTTCAAGGGAATGGTTCACGCGCGGCCCTTGACTCGCCAGCAGTGCAGCATTCACGGCGAAAGCAGCTGCGCATAGCCCACGATGCAAGCAAGCGAAGATGGACCCCGCAAACTGCTCTTGACGCGCAGTGGAAGTACAGCAACCGTTTAAATTGAACTGAATTTTTTTCTGAATTAATTGATCAAATTTGCAGCTGGTGCCAGTGAAAAAAACGTAAAGGGTTTAATAATTTTTTTTCAACGGGTGCGTCTGGAAACGTGATGGCGCAATCCCTTATTTCGCATCCTTGACATTCTTCGGAGTGGAATCGTTGCAGTGATTGATTGCTCACGTATGATCCTTCCTTGTGTAATTTTTTATGCATTTGTATGCAGTTCGACCCAGTTATAATTCTTTGTTTCGGAGGGCGTCGAATATTTTCGTGGGTAAACGCGGATAAATGGGTTTTATGATGAAATAAGTATACTGCAGTTATATTTTTCTGCGGTGATTTTCAGAATCCTTGTTAAATAACAGATGAAAACGCAATTTTAGCAAGTGGTTAGAATCCCGACCGCCGTGTTAAAGTTTACTCTGCCTGATTTTGACCTTACGCACATGAGTTTTTCTTTCGCTAACCTTTGCGCATCTTACGTATGCTGTTGCGATTTTTGTACATAACATTGGTGTCATCTTTCATTTTGTTCTTCCACGGCGTTGTAATCGCTGTTTCACTACCTTCGCTGCCGTGTTTTTGCAGCTACTTTCGCAAAGCAAAAAGTGACGCCCAACGACAATGGACAATACATTTGCAGCGCCTTGAATAGTCGGTGGAAACAAACCATAGCGTCGTTGTCGTCGGTGAACTACCCACTTAAATTAAAATGTCGTATGCGCTTCACGTTCGCGAAAACAAGGGTCCGGCGCTTCAGAAACAGCCAATGCCGGATTTAGGCGTGTGCGTTTTGTACGGCCGCACACGGGCCTCCACAAATAGGGGCCTCCACATAAACGCGTAATTTATACTTCAGTTTGTTTAAATTTTAACTTGTGTGAGAAATTTGCAAACTGCTAAGTCTGTAAAGCGATTATACCCTATCTATGTGCTCATGATAAACAGCTGCATCGGAAAAAGATCAGTATCAAACCTGAATTTATCCAAAACAGGCTGCCTACAACAATAACACAAGAAGGCCCGAGAGATCTGACACTAATGAGTATTGAAAATGACATCTTGCGACCAATTAACTTCGACGAGGTCATCAGTGACTTTGCCAACGCCAAAGCTCGTCAAGTTCCAGGTCACCTTGAAATATTATGTGATTCCGACTCAGTGTGTGTGTGTAATTTTCAGTCATCTCATTAGTTCAAAGTCTAAAAGCATTCACAAGGAACAAGGTGCCTCCACATGGCTTTGCGCACACGGGCTTCTGCACATCAAAGTCCGACACATATTTGTCCGAACCCATCACATCAAGATAAAAAAAACTTGGGTTTGTATTTGACTCTCACTTTCAAAATAACCCGGGATTGGGTCTTTGAATTCACTAGGGAGTGTCTGCGAAAACGCTGCAATCAGTGTGACTAAGCATGCCTGGGGTTCTGTTGCCGTTACACCAACATCCTTGTATGTAGCATTGCTTTCGCTGGAGCTCTTGCGTTAGAACCGACCGAACGTTCAATCCCGTATAAAACGTTCTTGGAGACTCGTACGCCAGGAAGAGGAAAAAATTGTGCTGGTGCAAGAGCTGTTTTGGGCCCCCTTATAAATTATAAATCATAACTAATAAAGAGCTTCACCAGATTTTCAATATTCTGACTAGAAAATGATAGCTACGCTTTATTTGGTATTTTACGTTATAAACATTTACTAACGTTATTACTTAATTTAAAAAGGTCTCAGGCTGATCTCAAAGAAAACACACAACACAGTTGCTTTGCGGATTTCACAATTATACATCAACTTTAACATTAATAGCAGGCTAATGTAATTCTCATTAGCAAAGCAAATTTAATACTTTTATAAACCTAATACAGTAATAGCAGGACATGAAGAATTTAGGTACTCGCTTTGTCATGGATTCTAACAGTTTTTGACAATTTTACTTGATTTGCTGTCGCGATGATACACTTGAATGATGGGGTTATTAGGTTGGTTATGGTGGTGCAACCGAGTGTTTGCAACCGAGATTTTCTTATTCACCACACATTCTCAATGGGGTTAAGATCTGACGAGTTTCCTGGCCAATCTAACACATTTAAGTTTTTCTTTCTGAAAATCGTCTTCACATTTTCAGACGAAAGACACGGTCAAAACTATATTGGAATTTTCCTCCACCATCAGGAAATGCCTTTCTCATGTCTGGAATGACTTTTCTTTCAATTACGTCAATGTATTTGCATAAATTCATCATACCCTCAATTGGCATAAGTGAAGCTACTCCTGAAAAGCTGAAACTGCCCCAGAACACCCTTTTGGGGTCCTTTACTACCTAACTGCTCACCCCTTCTGATCCTGATTAATCTGCTCTGTTTCGCCTGCCGAAAAAATGACCTTCATCTCAAAACAGCATTTTTTATGGTCCTATGCAGTCCAATATGTGTTTTTGCGCATTCTTAGCCTTTCTACTAGCCTCCAGTGGGCGGCATCGTACTGTGCTTGAGCTTCTGTAAACTTAGCATGCATCAAATCTTTCTGTAAATCAAAACTCGTCTTCTTAGCATACCTTTTGCAATGGCTGTTTGAGTATAATTTCAGTGTTATGAAAGCGAAATCACAGAAATTCCAACATGTACAACACTCAACCAGGGTTGGGTATTAGAATTTAGCGTCCGAGACAAAATCTCAGAAAACTGCCCCAAAACATCACACAATTTGTGATATGTCATTTGCACAACATGTGATCTCAAAATAAGGCCCCTGGCCCCCACATTTGTTCACGTTACATCAAAAAGAGGCCCCTATATCTTGCACATGCTACACAAAACTTTACTTGCTGAAAGCAATTTAAATTTTTCATTTTGTCTGGAAATTTGCTTCTGCGTGAAAGTCCATTTCACACTGTAAATTGTTTTAAAGTCATTTGATTTCACATTGTTCTTTGTCTACACCAGTGGTTCTCAAACTGTGGTACGCGTACCGCTAGTGGTACGCGAAGACCTTCAAGGTGGTACGCGAAGAGGCCTACTTTCTGTTTTTCTTCACAAAAAATATATTCACAGCTGTAGTTTTTACTTGTCG